>Ga0209014_10001035_pt1 | contig 16592 bp, 16 predicted proteins | sample BarGraNGADG00212_FD_184491 | JGI IMG/M metagenome (GOLD analysis project Ga0209014, IMG submission 184491) | Arctic peat soil microbial communities from Barrow, Alaska - Barrow Graham LP Ref core NGADG0002-212 (SPAdes) (version 2) | ecosystem: Environmental > Terrestrial > Soil > Wetlands >...
CGCCCGGCCACGGCCAGCCCGCCGCGGAGCCGGCCGGCGAGGCGGATCACGGATGGCCACCGCTCCACGGCCGCGAGGACGCGGTCCGCGTACGGGAGCCGATGCGCGACCAGGGCGACGGCGAGCGCCACGACGAGCAGCCCCGTGAGGCCTACGCCCACGAGCACGGCGCTCGCCACGATTCCCCGGACGTGGAGCAGGAGGATCGCCGCCGACGCGATCGCCACGAGAACCACCGTATCGACGACGCGCTCGACGACGATCGTGCCGAGGGTCGTGGCGCGGCTCATCCCCTCGCGGTCGCCCAGGTAGTGGCTGCGCACGAGCTCGCCCAGGCGGGCCGGCAGGACGTTGTTGGCGAGGTAGCCGACCAGCAGGTAGCCGAGCACCGGTACGAACCGGACGGGCTGGATGGGGGCCAGGAGCCCCTGCCAGCGGATCGTCCGGCATGCCACGTCGATCCCGATGAACAGCGCGACGGCGAGGACCCATGCCGGGGTCGCGTTCCCGAGCACCCGCCCGACCGCGCCGACGTCGATCTGTCGAACCACGAGCGCAAGCGCCACGACCGAGATCGCGATCCCGATCCCGCCGCGAATCAGCGATCGGCGCATGCGGCCGCGCAGCCTCGTCCGCCGGGCCGGTTCAGTCGCGCGGCGCGCGCGGCGTCAGCTTCGGCGAGGGCCGGACGCGGACCCGGTGGAGCACGAACCGGGCGACGACCCGCAGCGTCGAGAGCCCGTAGACCACGCTCCGCCTGAAGCCGACGGAGCTCGCCTCCTCGAAGTAGCGGGTCGGGACGGCGATCTCGCCGATCCGGAACCCCCCCGCCGCCACGACCTGGGAGACCAGCTCCTGGTCGAACACGAAGTCGTCGGAGTTGCGGTGATACGGGATCGTCTCGAGCAGACGCCGGGAGTAGGCCCGGAAGCCGGTGTGGTACTCGGAGAGCCGAAGCCCGAATGCGAAGTTCTCGAGGGCCGTCAGGAAGCGGTTCGAGATGAACTTCCACGTCGGCATCCCGCCGGCACGTGGATCACCGAGGAAGCGGCTGCCGAGCATGAGGTCCGCGTCCCCGCGCAGGATCGGCTCCACGAGCGCCGGGATCCGGGTCGCGTCGTACTGGTAGTCGGGGTGCAGCATGATCACGACTTCGGCACCCATCTCCAGGGCCGCGTCGTAGCACGTCTTCTGGTTGCCGCCATAGCCGCGGTTCTGGCGGTGGACGATCACGTCCAGGCCGAGCTGCTTCGCGATGTCGACCGTCTCGTCGCGACTCACGTCGTCGACGAGGATGATCCGCTCGACGAGATCGTGGGGAATGTCGGCGTAGGTACGCTCCAGGGTCCGGGCCGCGTTGTAGGCGGGCATCACGATCACGATGCGGTGGCCCGCCATCGCCTCGCGGGCGGCGGCGTCCTGCGGCTGGCGGTCCTGCTCCTCCATGCGCGAAGCGTAACGACTTGGCGGCACGCGTGGACGATTCGGGCAAAGGGCGGCGATGGACCGCGCCCACCCCGATCGGCGAGAATGCCGCCACCCTCACGGAGAACCCAATGTTCGAGCGACTCTTCGGCGCCCGGGGCCAGGATCCGGCCACGGCTTCACGCGTCCCGCCGGGGCAGTACCTCACCGAGAAGTTCCCGGTCCTCCACTACGGCAGCGTCCCGAAGGTCGACCTGGCAGCCTGGGACCTCCGCGTCCACGGGCTCGTCGGGGCGCCGCTCACGTTCACCTGGGACCAGTTCCTGGCGCTGCCGCGATCGGCGGTGACGGCGGACATCCACTGCGTGACGCGCTGGTCCAAGCTGGACACGACCTGGCAGGGCGTGCCGATCCGGGCGATCCTCGAGATGGCCCAGGTCCTGCCCGAGGCGACCCACGTGCTCGTCCACTGCGAGCAGGGCTACACCACGAACCTGCCGCTCGAGGTCCTCGGCGATGCGGACGTCCTGCTGGCGGACCGCTACGAGGGGCAGCCGCTCGAGCCCGAGCACGGCTACCCGCTCCGCCTGGTCGTCCCCAAGCGCTACTTCTGGAAGAGCGCGAAGTGGGTCCGGGCGCTGGAGTTCCTGGACCACGACGTCCGCGGCTTCTGGGAGCGCTACGGCTACAACAACGACGCCGACCCGTGGAAGGAGGAGCGCTTCAGCGAGGAGTGAGCGTGGGTCTCGTCAGGACCTCCCCGGGACGTCCCCCCGCCCGCGGCCGCGGGTGGCCCATCCCCCGCTCGCCGGCTTGTATGCCGGTCGGACCGTGGCGAAGACGCGGCCCAGTCGGCGCGGTCGGCGCGGTCGGCGCGGCCCAGTCGGCTCGGTCGGCGCCCGCGCGGTCGGCGCGGTCGGCGCGGTCGGCGCCCGAGTTTCGGATCCGGAGGTAGGCTGTCCGCGATGAGCGGATCGAACCCCGTGCCGGCCGCGCGTGGCACGCCGGCGCCTGTCGCCCGGGCGGCCGGGCCCATGCCGGCCATCTACCTCGGGCACGGGGCGCCGCCACTCCTCGAGGACGACGAGTGGATGGGTGAGCTCGGGGCGTGGGGCGCCTCGCTTCCGCGACCGAGCTCCATCCTCATCGTGAGCGCGCACTGGCAGACCGCGCCGGTCGCGCTCAGCGCCACGGGGCGTGTGCCGCTGGTCTACGACTTCTACGGCTTCCCGGAGCACTACTACGGGATGACCTACGACGCGCCCGGGGCGCCGGACCTCGCGGCACGAGTGAGGGCCCTGATGCCGGCGACCGAGCCCGTCCTGGATCGCGAGACGCGCGGGCTCGATCATGGCGCGTGGGTGCCCCTGAAGGCGATGTACCCGGACGCGCAGATCCCGGTCCTCCAGATGTCGATGCCGGACCTGGATCCGCGGCACCTCTTCGAGGTGGGCCGGCGCCTGGCGCCGCTGCGAGACGAGGGCGTCCTGATCGTCGGCAGCGGGTTCCTCACCCACGGGCTGCCGTTCGTCCACGACTACTTCCTGGGCAAGCCGGGCGCCCCGCAGTGGTCGATCGACTTCGACCAGTGGGCGACCGAGGCGTTGAACCGCGGCGACCTCGACACGCTCTTCGCGTTCCGGGAGAAGGCGCCCGGCATGCCATACGCCCATCCCACCGTCGAGCATTTCGCGCCGATCTTCGTGACGCTCGGCGCGGTCGCGAAGCCCGACGACTCGCCGGACTTCACCATCGAGGGCTACTTCTACGGGCTCTCGAAACGCTCCTTCGAGGCGCGCTGAGCTCGTCGGGGGTCCCGATCCTCTCGTCTCGAACGCGGGTCGGGCCTCCCGGGCTCGCACACGCCGGGCGTGGGCCGTCGCGGCTGGAGCCGGGTCACGAGGCCGACTCGTTCACGGTCGTGCGCGGGCCGGGGCTGCGAGTCAGCCCGATCGCGACCGCCACGATCGCAAGGCCCACCGCGGCGACGACGACCGGTGCCGAGACGTGGTCGGCCACGGGGCCGGCGACCACGGAGGTCAACAGGGCGACAGCACTCACGATCGAGGCGAGGACGCCGAAGACGCGACCGCGAACGTCGGACGGCATCGCCTCGAGGAGCGACGTCTGCGCCGACACCGCGGTCATCCCGTAGGCGGCGCCGGCAGCGAATGCGGCGCCGATCACGAACGGCAGGACCGAGGTGGCGAAGCCGCCCAGCATGCTTCCGATGACAGCCGTGAGGGCCAGCGAGAAGGCAAGCGCGCCGAACGCCATGAGGCTCAGCTCCGCGACCCGTCGGTGCGAGGTGCGCCGCAGCCGGCGCAGCCCCAGGATGCCGATGACGACCCCGGCGCCAAGGGGAAGGACGACGACGGCAAACTGGGCGGGCTCGAGGCCGATCGAGATCGCCAGCGCCGGACCGAGCACGCCGAGGACGCCGGCCCCAGCCGCCGCTGCGGCCTGCACGACGATCGGCCGCTCGATCTCCAGGTTTCCGCTGATCGCGCGAAATCCGTCGAGAAGCTCGCGAATGGGCTGGATCGCATCGGAACGCCGCAGGTGGTCTGCGGGTCTCGCCTCGGGCGGGGCGGGCGGCAGGCCGATGCACACGACGGTCGCGGCAACGTAGAAGGCGGCGACGACCCCCAGGACGACTGATGGCCCGAAGACCACGACGAGAAGCGGCCCCGCAAAGGCGAACCCGACCGCGAACGACGCCTGGAAGGTCAGGTTGAAGATGCCCAGCGCCGTCTCGAGCTGGTCGGCCGGGACAACCCGCGGAACCATCGATCCCTCGGCCGGCATGAGCACGACGCTCGTGAGGCTGATCCCGACGTTGAGGAGCAACAGGATCGGGACGCTGACGCCCGCCAGGGCGAGTCCGACCATCAGGGCGGCTCGCACGGCATTGGGAGCGATCATTGCCCAGCGAAGGTCCACCCGGTCGATGATCACGCCCGCGAACGGCGACAGCAGCACCTGGGGGAGCATGTAGGTCATCAGGAGCGCGCTCACCGCGGTGTTCGACCGCGTCGTGGAGAAGACGAGGATCGTCATCGCGTAGAGCGCCATGTGGCCGCCCACCTGGGTCGCGGCAGCGACGAACCACAGGCGCAGGAAGTCGCGGTTGCGGAAGAGCGGCGTGGTCGCCGCCGTCGCGATGGCGCGCGTGTCGCCGTCGGCCCCAGCGTGGGCCGCCCGAGCATCGACGAGCTGGATGTCGAGCATGGCACCGAAACCTTCGCCGGGTAGGCGATACCCCGGGTTCCGTGACCCGCGTGGAGCAAGTGTGCGGCGGGGATCCTCCCTCGTCATGACCGGACGTCATGTGGGCGGGCTGTCCGACCCGGGGCCGCCCGGGAACAGAGCGCTGCGACGCCCCGGCAGCCGCCGGGACGAGGGCGCTCCAGCGGCCTCAGCGCGTCGGGACGAGGGCGCTCCAGCGGCCTCAGCGCGTCGGCCATTCGGCGGGGGCCGGAGTCGCGGCCGGGGACGTTTCTTCGAGGACCTCGACCGCGGCGTCCATGGACGCCTCGGCTGCGGCGATCCCCTCGACGATGCCGGCCTGCTCATGGGTGTCGAGGGAGACGATCGCGTCGGCGGCCGCGGCATGTTCCTCAGCCAGCAGCTCGGTCGAGCTGCGCAGGGAGTCGCCGGCCGTGACGTCGTGGTCGGCGCCCTCGTGGCCGGAATCGCCGATCCGCTCGATCGAGAACGAGATGCCCGGGGGAAGCGAGGCGGTCACCTGGATCTCGCCGATCCGGTAGATCGAACCCTTGGCCCGGAGGCGCGCGTTCGCCCGCTCCTGGAGGGCCGTCGCCTTGATGACGATCTCGGCCAGGATCCCCGGATCGATCCGCTCCACCATCGTCCGGGGGCCGCGGCCGGCCGAGGCCACTCCGCCTTTCACCCGCGCCTGCGTTGCGGGGTCCTGCACCTTCGCGACGGCCGCGCTCGCGGCCTTCGCCGATGCGTCCGCGGCGCGGGTCGAGGCGTCGGCGACGGTTCTGCCAGCCGTGGCCAGCCCGCTCTTGAGCTTCTCCTGCGTCTCCGGATCGTGGGCCTTCGCGGAGACGGCGCCGGCGGCGCGGGTCGACGCGTCGGCGGCCTCTCGCGCGACCTCGGACGCCTTCACCTTCGCCTTCTGGAGGGAGCTCACGCGGACCTCGAGCTCCGACGTCGCGCACCGGCGGCGCACGCACGTTCGAGCGCGACGCTACGAGCGGCAGGAGCAACCGTCAAGGCCGGAGGCACGGCGGTCGCGGGGCGGGCCGTTCGCGATGCCGGCTGCGCGGGCGAGCCCTCCGCGCCGGCGAGCCCTCCGCGCCGGGCGGTTCGGCGAGCCTGGGTGCATCTACGGGTCCGGCGGCGCCAGCGTGTGCACACCTTGAGCACTGCGACCGGCGGGAACCCCGCCCGCGGCTGAACTGTTCACCGGGTGACCGTAACTGCCGCTCATCGGTCGACCGGCGCATCCGGTGACGCACGATCGACCCGCGCCGGGTCGCCGGCGGTCGTAGTGACCACCTGGTGCACACCCGCCCGCCGCCCGCCGCCATCCGCGACGCCGGGGCCCGCCGACCCGGGCCGCCCCCGGATCTTGGACGCTGGGTCCTGCCTGGGCGCGTGGGCAGGTGGACGCGGCGGGAGCGTGAACGCGGCTGCCGGAGGCGAACCCGCCGTCGCGGCGGACGATCAGTGGTGGCAGGCCCCCGGCGCGCCCTCGGACTCCGCAGTCCGGAAGGAGGAGCCGCACCCGCACGCCGCGACGGCGTTGGGGTTGTTGACCGTGAAGCCCGCCCCCATCAGCGTGTCGACGTAGTCGATCTGGGAGCCCGTCAGCAGGTCGAGGCTCTTGGTGTCGACGTAGACCTTGATCCCCTGGGACTCGAGGACCCGGTCCTCGGGGGTCGGCGCGTCCTCGATCATCATCCCGTACCGGAAGCCGGAGCACCCGCCCGAGTAGACGTACACGCGAAGCCCGACATTCGGGTTGGCCTCACCGGCGGTGATCTCGCGAAGCTTGCCCGCGGCGACGTCGCTGAGGCTGAGGGTGGTCGAGCCGCTGTCGATCATTCGGAAGCGTCCTCCTTGGGACGAAGGGGGTGCGGGAACAGGCACGGAAATCCTAGGCGTTTCGGCGATTTTCGACAAGGGCGCCACCGAAATCAGCGGCAGCGCCTCCGCGCCCCGGATTCAGCGGCCGAACCGTCGCCCGCGGAGCTGGTAGGTCCGGATGGCGCGCAGGAAGTCCAGCTCGCGGAAGGCCGGCCAATACGCGTCGCAGAAGTAGAACTCGCTGTAGGCGCTCTGCCAGGGGAGGAAGCCGGAGAGACGGACCTCGCCCGACGTGCGGATGATGAGGTCGGGGTCGCTCGAGCCGCGCGTGTAGAGATGCGCTTCGAGCTGCTCGGCCGTGAGCGCGTCGGGAAGCTGGTCCGGCGTCACGCCGTCCGCGACGAGGGTCCGGATCGCGGCGCGAGCCGCCTCCACGAGCTCGTCGCGGCCCGAGTATCCGAGCGCGAGCGTCACGCGGAGCCCGGGGCGACCCTGCGTCTCGGCCTCGCCGCGCTCGGCGGCCTCCCGCAGGCGGTCGGGCAGCAGCTCGCGCCGGCCGATCACCCGGAGGCTCATCTCCAGCCGCTTCACCTTGTCGCGCTCGGAAAGCGCCGTGAGGGTCTGGCGGGCGATCTCCGTGATCAGCTCCACCTCCTCGGGGGCCCGGTCGAGGTTCTCCAGCGAGAGGGCCCACAGGGTGACCTCGCGGATCCCGAGATCGCTGCACCAGTCGAGCAGCTCGATCGCCTTGTTCGCGCCGTGCCGGTGCCCGATGCCCGCTCCGCCGCCCATGTGGCGCGCCCAGCGCCGGTTGCCATCCATGATCAGCGCCACGTGCTCCGGGACCGGCCGGGCCAGCACTTCGGCGCGCAGCCGGGCCGTGTAGGCGCGGTAGATCGGGGCGAGCGCCGCGCGTCCCCCGATCGTCGACGCGATCCGGAGGCGCCCGACAAGGCCGGCGAGCCCGCCCTGGTGACGGGCAGCCACCGCGCCGATCGGATGCGGGTCAGGCATCGATCCGTTCCACGACCGTGGCGATCCCCTGGCCGACGCCGATGCACATCGCGGCGAGCCCGTACCGGCCGCCCGTCCGGACCAGCTCGTGGACGAGCATCGTGACCAGGCGCGCGCCCGACGCCCCGAGCGGATGGCCCAGCGCGATCGCGCCGCCGTTGACGTTGACGCGGGCCGGATCCAGTCCCAGCTCGTCGATGCAGGCGACCGACTGCGACGCGAAGGCCTCGTTGAGCTCCACGAGGTCCAGGTCCACGACGGTGAGGCCGGCCCGCTCGAGCACCTTGCGGACGGCGGGCACCGGCCCGATCCCCATGACGCGAGGGTCGACGCCGGCGACGGCCGTGGCCACGATCCGTGCGACGGGATGCAGGGCCATCTCTCGGCCTCGCCCGGCCTCCACGAGCAGGAGCGCCGACGCCCCGTCGTTGATCCCCGAGGCGTTCCCCGCCGTGACGCTGCCGCCCTCCCGGAATGCCGGCCGCAGCCGCGCGAGCGCCTCGGCCGTCGTGTCGGCGCGCGGGTGCTCGTCGCGGGCCACCACGACAGGGTCGCCTTTCCGCTGCGGGATCGTGACCGGGACCAGCTGGCCGTCGAAGCGGCCCGCGGCGATCGCCGCTGCGGCCCGCTGCTGGCTCGCCAGCGCGAACGCGTCCTGTCGCTCGCGCGAGACCGACCAGTCGTCGGCCACGCACTCGGCCGTCTCGCCGAGGCTGATCGCCGGGTAGACGGCGTGGAGGCGCGGGTTCACGAAGCGCCAGCCGAGCGTCGAATCCACCAGCTCGTGCGTGCCGCGCTCGTACCCGGACTCCGGCTTCAGCATCACGTAGGGCGCACGGCTCATCGACTCCACGCCTCCCGCGATGAAGACGTCGCCGTCGCCCACCGCGATCGCGTGGGCCGCGGAGTTGATCGCCTGCAGGCCGGAGCCGCACAGGCGGTTGACGGTCAGTCCCGCGGTCTCCACCGGCAGGCCCGCCACGAGGAGCGCCATGCGCGCCACGTTGCGGTTGTCCTCGCCCGCCTGGTTGGCGCAGCCGAGGATGACGTCCTCGACGCTCGCCGGGTTGACGCCGGTCCGATCGACGAGGGCGCGGATGACGAGGGCGGCCAGGTCGTCGGGGCGAACGCCGGCGAGCGCTCCACCGTACCGCCCGATGGGGGTCCGGACGGCGTCGACGATCCAGGCGTCCCGGAGCGGGCGGGCATGGTCACGCGGCATGACCCGATTGTAGGCCCGCCCCGCACCGGGACGGGCGGCTCAGGGGAGGACCTGGAGGGCCGGGGCGGCCGCGGCGTCGGTCTTCGCGGTGACGCCGAGGACCGTGTCGTTCTTCACGTAGAAGTAGCTGAAGGACCCCGAGCTGTCCTTCGTCTTGATGACGTCCTTGCCGCCGACATTGACCGAGCCGACGAGGTCGCCCGTCGCCTGGGAGGCTGCCTGGAACACCTGCAGCAGCTTGCCGCTGTCGGCGCCCGCGAAGCGGATCGCGGCGAACGAGATGTCCATCTTGCCGGTCGGATCGGCGGCGATGGCCACGCTCACGTCCGCAGCCGTCAGGCCGAGCGCGGCGATCGCCTGATCGAACGCGGGGTTCGGGCTCGAGCCCAGGAACTGCGCGCCCTTCATGCTGAACTTCTGGAGCGTGGCGCCCCCGAACGTGGACGGGAGCAACGCTTCGAGGTCCTTGTCGGCGTTGAAGGACGGGAGGGCGATGCTCGGCAGCGCGCCGCTCGCGTCGGCAGCCGCGCTCGCTGCGGGTGAGACGCTCGCCTCGGGCGATGGCGATGGCTCGACCGAGGGCGCCACCGACGCCGCGACGGACGGGGCCGCGGCGCTCGGTGCGGCCGTGGCAGAGCCGCCACAGGCGGCGACCATGATCGAAAGAATCGCAAGGCCGGCGAGCGGGGTGACCAGATGACGGCGCATGAAACCTCTCCCCAAATGAGACCGTGATGGCGGCACCGGTGCCGCTGGGCCCGGACCAGCCCCGGGGGCTGCAGGATAGGCGGGATCGCGCCCGGGTGGAAGAATCGTCCAGGTGAGTGGCGGGGCGGCGAACCGGCATGGTCCCGCGTCCGCCGGTCGCCCGCGGGCACTTCGCGAACCGGCTGCGTTCGGCACCACCGGGGAGGTGCAGAATGGCGATGCCCGGCGCGTGGGGTGGTCCGTGGCCGTCGGCGACGCGCGACCATTCGCGGCCGTCCGGCCCCGGTCCGGCAAGCCGGGCTCCGCGGAGGCGAGATGGAGCAGCAGTTCGGCACCGGACGCCTCGTCCTCGTCGAGGGCGACATCACGACCATCGCAGCCGACGCGATCGGCAACGCGGCGAACGCCGCCCTCGCGGGTGGCGGCGGGGTCGACGGGGCGATCCACCGGGCGGGCGGCCCGGAGATCATGGCCGAGCTGCGCTCGCGGCACTCATACGGGACCCCTGCCGGGACCGCCGTTGCGACGGGCGCCGGCGCCCTCCCGGCCCGCTGGGTGATCCACGCCGTCGGCCCCGTCTGGCGCGGCGGCGACCATGGCGAGCCGGTGCAGCTTGCCGGCGCATACCGGTCCGCGCTGAGCATCGCCGCGGAGCTCGGCGCGCGGACGCTGACGTTGCCCGCGATCAGCGCCGGCGCTTACGGATATCCGCTCGACGACGCCGCGCGCATCGCGGTCGCGACGGTCGCGGATTCGCTCAGGGCGGGAGCACCGCTCGAGTGGGTGACCTTCGTCCTCTTCTCGCCGCGCGCGCTGGCGGCATTCGAGCACGCGCTCGCCGCCTTCCGCTGACGCAGTGGCGAAGCATCATGCCTCGGCCTGCGTGAGATTGCGCACGAACACCCCGAACAATGGCTCGCTGAACTCGTAGGCCCCGCGACCGCGCTTCCTGATCAGGCCGAGCTGCCCGAGCCTCTCGATCGTTCGGACGGTCTGGGTGGCAGGGCGGCCGTCTCCATAGACAGGTTGCCCGGCGGCGATCCGGGCCGCCGTCAGTCGAGTCCCTTTTGGACGCTCGAGCTGCTTCCAGATCTCCTCGAATTGCGCGGAAAGCCCCGCGAGCGTTCTCGCTTCAGCAAGCTCGAGCGCCCCACCGGCAATCGGGTTGACGCTGCGAATCGTGAGCAGGTGCTCGCAGGCTTCCATCAGGTCGCGCGGATGCCCACCAGCGAACGCGATCAGCCGGTCGATCTCGTCTGCACCGACGGCGATCTCGAGGTCAAGGAATCGCGCGCTGATGTATTCGCGCCACGCTTCAGGGCTGGGAAACGGCAGGGTCATCGGGGTGGCCAGGCGGAACGGCATGCTCGTGCCCTGCCGGAAGAGGGCGTCGAGCAGCCCAACCTCGGAACCCATGAACACGTAGGCGGTGTGCGTCATGCGATGCTGCAGCGCAGCCCGGGTCCGGTCGAAGATCGAAGGCGAGAGAGCCGCCAACCGCTGGAACTCGTCGTAAACCACGACGCAGCGCCGGTCCTTCTGGGTCGCCAGCTCGTCGGCGAGCCCGAACGCGTGCTCGAGGAGGCGGGACGTGCTCTCCTTGTGGTCACCGAAGAACACGAGCGACAGGTTGAGGTCGTTCTGGAACAGGACGGGCTTGGGAGCACCGGCGACGAGGCCCTTGAGGCGGGTGAACGCGCCCCGGCTGCCACTTGCCTGGTCGTACGTCGAGCGCGCGATGAACTCGGCAAGCTCGCGCTCATCGGTGGCCGCGGAGCAATCGACGTAGATGCCCCATCCGCCGGCACGACGCACCTTCCGCAGGAGCTCCTCGGCCACGCTCGTCTTGCCTGTCTGTCGCGGCGCGCTCAGAACCACGGAGTTCAGCCGGTCGAAGGTGCGCCCGAAGAGCTCGGCCACGACCGCCTCGCGGTCGACGAGGTCATCCTGGCCAACGGTCCCGCCGGTCGGGAACGGCCCCCTGAGAATTGCCATCCGTCCGCTCCTACTACCAATCGCAGGTGTATCTTGTACCCATATGCGGTAGGAGTCAACCCGGTCGCTCAGGTCTGCGGTGCGCCTGTCGAGAACGGCGCGAGGCGCCCCGCCACCAACTCGAAGACCCGCCGGTCGATCGCCTCGTCCGAGTCGTCGGCGTAGTCCAGCACGAACTCGGCGAACAGGACGCCGAACTCGGGGTCGTCCGGGAGGAGCGCTCCCGCCAGCAGGAGATGGCGGGCCGGCAGCCCGATGAGCACCCGGGCGCCGCCGCCGCCGAGCGCCACGCCCAGGTGCGCGGTCACCTCAGGGAGGAGGATGCGGGCCGCGTCCCAGCCGTCGCCGGTGTCGGACGAAAGGATCCGGCGGCGACCGTCGGCGTCCTCCGACCAGGACGCCCCGCTCGACCAGGCCGCGAGGTTCCGGAAGGCCGCCTCGCGGAGCGTCGAGGGCCCGACGGCCCAGGCGGCGACGTGGTCGCCGCTGGCCAGGACGTCGAACCCGGTCGCCGAGATCGCGTAGGCGATGACCAGGTCCGCGGGGCCGGGGTCGACGACCGGCTGCGTGTCCCCGGCTGCGCTCATCGGCGTGGCAAGCGTGTCGAGGGATCTACCGGGCGTGCCCGCTGGTCGCAGGACCGGGTAGATGAGCCGGGCCGCCGCAGACCAGTCGTGTTCGGGAGCGAAGGAGACGCCCGGACGGCCCGGATCGCCAGCTGGCGAAATCGGCGCGCCGGGCGCTGCGTCGGCCTCGGGCCGTGGAGGCATCATCCGGGTCGCTCCTCCGTGGGGCGGGATGGAATCGGCCGTCCGGGAGGTTCCGCCCGACCTTCCCAGCGCGGGGGGCGCTTCTCGATGAACGCGCGCATGCCCTCGACCTGGTCCGCCGTGCCGAAGCGCTCCCGGAACAGCGTTCCCTCGAGCTGGATGCCGCCGGTCAGGGGCAGCTCCGCGGCAGCTCGGACCGCGGCCTTGGCAGCACGCACCGCACCGGCCGGCAGGGCCGCGATCTCGGCCGCAAGATCGAGCGCAGCGTCGAGCGTCTCGTCGGCTGGCACGACCTTCGTCACCAGGCCCAGGTGGGCCGCCTCGTCGGCCCGGATCTGCCGCCCGGTCAGGATGAGCTCCATGGCGCGTGCAGCGCCGATCGACCGCGTGAGGCGCTGGGTGCCGCCGCCCCCGGGAATGATCCCCAGCTTGATCTCCGGCTGCCCGAAGACCGCGTCGCTCCCGGCGACAATCATGTCGCAGGCCATCGCGAGCTCGCATCCGCCCCCCAGGGCGTAGCCGCGCACCGCGGCGATGGTGGGCGTGCCGACCGCCGCAACCCGGTCCCAGCCGCGAAGGCCCTCCGCCGCGGCGAGCGAGTCGGGTGTCTGCTGCGCGAGCTCGCCGACGTCGGCGCCGGCGGCGAAGGCGCGCGTGCCCGCCCCGGTGATGACGATGGCGCGGACCTCCGGGTCGGCGTCGAGCGCCTCGACGACCCGGGCGAGGTCCGTGAGCAGGGCGAAGCTCATGGCGTTGAGCGCGCGCGGTCGGGTCAGCGTCACGAGCGCGACGCCATCGAGCTGCACGCGGTCCTCGCCCGGCGCCGCCGGGGACCGCTGCGCCGGCGCGACGACTCCGACCAGGTCGGTACCGGGATGGAGGGTCGGGTGCGCCCCTTCGCTCAACGTCACGCTCCGTTCGGTGCCCGGGTTGCGTCTGCGCGTCGCGGCTGCGTCTGCGCGTCGCAGGTCGTGCCCGGCACAGTATTGACCCTCAGCGGGCGTCGCCTCGCCCCTCGCGGGCAACCTGGCGTCCGGAACGGGCTGCCGCGGCCGTCTCGGCCGATCGCCAGAACGACGCGCACGCCTCGGCGAAGACGCCCGGCTGGTCGGCCATCGCCTCGTGGCCGGCACCCGGGATCACGGCCAGGCGCGAGTCCGGAAGCTGGCGCGACAGCTGCCAGGCCTGCGACACGGGCACGAACGGGTCTCGGTCGCCGACGACCACCATCGTCGGAACGTCGGCGCGGCGGAGGTCCGCGGCCGAGACGGCGGGCTGGTGCTCGACCATCTCGATGATCGCCGGCATCAGGCGCCGCCAGGCCCCGGCACCCTGGATCGGGTCGTGGCGGCGGGCCAGCGCCGCGGCCCAGGCAGGGTCCTGCGCATCGATCCGGGCCACGTCGGCCAGGTGCCGGATGACGCGCGTGCGCGGCTCGAGCTCCGGCGACGTCCCGACCAGGATCAGCGTCCGGAGGCGCTCCGGGCGGCGGATCGCGTAGAGCAGCGCGGTCGCGGCCCCCATCGAGAAGCCGAGCAGGTGGAACGTCCCCAGGTCGCAGGCGTCCGCGAAGGCATCCAGGTCCACCACGAGGTCGCCGTAGCGCAGGCCGGGGGCAGGGTCCCAGCGCGTGCCGGCATGCCCGCGCGCGTCGGGCAGGTAGCAGCGGAACGAACGGGCGAAGCGCGGGAGCTGGGCCGCGAAGTCCTCGCGCCCCGTCGAGGATGCGCCGTGCAGCAGCACGAGCGGCGGCCCGCTCCCGTCGGCGTGGAAGGCGACCGTGAGGCCATTGGCCGTGACGTGCGTCGTCACGAGTCCCGCGTGCTTACCGGATGGCCGCTATCCATGGGTTGAGTCTACGCGGGGACATCGGAGCATCGAGCGCCGGAGGCGCCGGGTCGCGGCGTCGAGAGACCGCGTCTCTGCCGCTCGGACCCGCACGGTAGAATGCCGCGCATGTCAACGCCCGCCCGCTGGTCCGCCGCCGGGCTCATCCTCGCCGTCGACGGGGCGCGCCGACCCGAGATCGCCCAGCTCCCGGCCGGGCTGCCGGACGTCGAGACGCTCTTCGCGTTCATGCGCGACGCGGAGCTCCGGTTCGAGACGCTCCGCCTGCGCCTGGAGGAGCGGACGTGGGTCGCCACGGGCGAGTCGCTGCGTCTTCACGAGCTGCTGCTGCGGCATCCGGGCCGCGCGCGCGTCACGACCATCCGTCCGGAGGACGGGACGCCGAGGAACCACGACGTGTGGCTCTCGGACGGCGACGTGGTCCGGACCTACCGCGCGGGCCATCGCCTGGGATCCACCAGGCCGGCCCGGTCGCGGGTGGCGGGGCTGGATGGCGGCGACCTCCCCGGCGCCTCGCGCGCGTATCACCCACGGACCAGCCTGCCGGCCAACTCGCTCGTCGACACGTTCGTGCACCCGGCGGGCCTGTGCCAGAACGTCCTCGCGACCGGTGTCTGCCGGGTCGTTGGGTCGGAGTTCGTCGCGGGCCGCGAGGCGATCGTCGTCGAGTCGCTCCATCCGCGGACGATCGAGATGGCCGGCGACCGGCCCGACCATCGCCTGTCGCTCGCCATCGATCGCGAGAGCGGGCTCGTTGCCCGACTCGAGGAGCGTTACGGCACGGTCCTGAGCCGCCTCGTCACCGCGACGGAACTCGCACCCGATGCCTCGATCCCCGACAGCGCGTTCTCGCTCAGCATCCCCACCGACGCGTCACTGATCTACTGAGCCGCCCGCGGCGCCGATGGGGCGCGCCGCGCACGCGGGGTCAGGAGGCCCGGTAGATCACGACCCGACGCGCGCCTTCGCCCCGCCGCAGCGCGTCGAACGCGGAGGGCACGTCGGCCAGCCCGATCCGCTCCTCGATGAGTCGTTCGAGCGGGAGCGAACCCTCCACTGCGTACCCGGCGATCTCCGGGAAGATCTCGGCAGGGACGGCCGACCCGTAGCTGCTCGCGAGGATCCGGGCGCCGGACTCGACGAACGCGTACACGTCGAGCCCCGCCCGGGCTCCCTGCGGCGGCATCCCCACGAGGACGGTCGTGCCGCCGGGCCGCACCGCCGCCAGGCCGGTCTCGACGCCGGCGACGGTCCCGGAGGTCTCGAAGGCATGGTCGACCCCTGTCACCGCACCAGCGGTGTCGTGGGAGGAACCGGCGGCGTGGGGGCGGTCGGCGAGCAGCGCGCGCACGGCCGTCGCCGTCGCGGCCGGGCTGGCCGCTGCGACGACCACGTCGCTGGCACCCAGCTCCACGGCCCGGTCGAGCTTCGCGGCGTTTCGGTCGATGGCCACGATCCGGCTGGCGCCCGCGAGTCGCGCGCCGAGCACGGCCGCCAGCCCCACGCCGCCGAGGCCGATCACGGCGACCGTCTGGCCGGGCTCCACGCGGGCCGTCCGGGTCACCGCCCCGATGCCGGTCGTGATCGCGCAGCCGATCAGGGCGGCGATGGCCGGGTCCGTCCGCGGGTCCACCGGGATGGCCGCGTCCGCGGCGACGACCTGCACCGAGCCCAGCGTCCCGATCCCGGAATACGCGCCCAGGGCGGCCTCGTCCGGGCGGCGGATCCGGACATCGCCGGGCGCGCGCCGGTGGCCGGACCCGGCTGGCGTGAGGCACAGCCAGCCCTCGCCGCGCCTGCAGGAGGCGCATCGGCGGCATGGCGCGGTCCACGCCAGGACCACGAAGTCCCCGACGCGCGGCCGGCGGTCCGCGCCCGGGCGCGCGGCGCCGCCCGGCCCGGGGGCGGCCACGGGCCCAGACGGGGTCATCGGCCCAGCCGCGGCGTCGGTTCCGGGTGCTCTCTCCGGCCCGACGGATTCCACCCAGCCTGCCCCCTCGTGGCCCATGACGGTCGGCGCCGGCCGTGTCCAGTCGCCGTCGAGGACGTGCAGGTCGGAGTGGCAGACGCCCGAGGCGGCCATCCGGACGCGCACCTCGCCGGGCCCCGGCGGGTCGACGCGGTACGGCACGATCTCCATTGCGCCGGGTCCGAGGAACACGACGCCCACCGCGTCGAGGACGCCGGGGGACTCCGGCGTGCGCGAACGGTCGGTCCGGCGGCCCGCGCCCGCGCCCCGGCGGTCGCCGTCGCTCTCGCCCGGAGCGGTCATCGCCCGGGACGCTCCAGGTCCGGGCGGACCCGACGGATCCAGTCGCGGAGCGCCCACTCGCTCGTCCGGAACGCGATCTCGGGCCAGGGGATGGCGTCCGGGCGGAACGGCCGGACCTCGAGCGCCTCCGGAGTCTCGGCGACGGCGCCGCCCACGATGCGCGCTTCGAACGCGATCACGACGATGGCCGCCTCCGGCCGCGTGTACAGGCCCACGATGCGGCCCGGCTCGACGAGCAGGCCGGTCTCCTCCAGCGTCTCGCGGACGGCGCCCGCCT
>Ga0209014_10001038_pt1 | contig 16548 bp, 9 predicted proteins | sample BarGraNGADG00212_FD_184491 | JGI IMG/M metagenome (GOLD analysis project Ga0209014, IMG submission 184491) | Arctic peat soil microbial communities from Barrow, Alaska - Barrow Graham LP Ref core NGADG0002-212 (SPAdes) (version 2) | ecosystem: Environmental > Terrestrial > Soil > Wetlands > Peat...
GCGACAAACAGCCCGTGGACGTGAAAGATCGGCAGCATGTGCAAAAGGACGTCTCCGGACCTGAACCCCCAGTAGCGATGAAGCACCTTGGCATTGGATGCCAGATTCCGATGGGATAGCATAGCGCCCTTGGAGCGCCCGGTTGTCCCCGAGGTATAGAGGAGTGCGGCGAGGTCCTCTCCGGTGCGCGCGACGGTTGTAAAATGATCCGGCAGGGATGAGGCGGCTTCCGCCAAGCTGCCGCGGCCGTCGTCATCCAGTTCAAGCAGGTGGGTTACGCTGGCCTTTGCCGCCAGTTCTTCGGCCAGCGCCCGGATCTGCGGTCTGCAGATGAAGACACGGGGAGTGGCATCGCCTAGGAAGTACTCGATTTCGTGACGCTGATAGGCGTCGTTCATCGGCAGGTAAACAGCGCCGGCCCGCAAAGCGCCCAGGTAGAGAAAGAGCGCCTGCGGGGATTTTCTCACCTGCACGGCGACGCGGTCTCCCGGTTGCACTCCCAGCTCTGCGAGCAGGGCGGCGTATCGGGCCGATTCGCGTTGCACCCTTCCGTAACTGACCTCGGAACCGTCGGGCAATATCAGGCAGGGTGCATCCGGGTTTTCCGGAAAGCAGGACTGTAGAATTTCGTACAGGTTTTCGTTCATACTTATTTTCTCCAAAAGGCTTATTTTACGCCAACCGCGGTGGTCCAGGTTTGTGTGAACATGAGTTGACCGTCTCTCCGAAATGGCCGCATACCGGTGATCTGCTTTCCGTCAAGTTCCGCGGTCAACTCCTCTTGGATGATCCGCCGGACCTCCGCATCGGCGCCGGTCAGATCCATCCAGGAGTTTAGATTCACCTCGATGTTCCGGGAGGCCATCTCAATCTTGGTCAGACCGGCATCCTTAAGGGCCATTTGCAGTTCGGCGATCGTCAGGCAGCGGGTGTGGGACGGGTCTCGCAACCGTTCAAGCCGGTTATACCTCGCCGCCAAGGGCGTATCGTCCGGCGAGACCATGTCCATGATCCCCATCTGTTTTCCCGGCCTGCAAACCCGCATCATCTCCCGGATCGCCGGATGTGGATCGGTAAAGTGGTGCAGGGAAAGGCGGGTGACCACCATATCAAATGAGTCGTTGGGATAGTAGAGTTTTTCGGCGCGTCCCTGCTCAAAGACGATGTTGTTGATGCCGGCTCTGGCAGCCTCGTCGATGCCTTGCCGGAGCATCTCCGGTGTCATGTCCACGGCGATCACCCGCTGAACCCTTGGGGCGATCGCCCGGCCGAGATGGCCGGTGCCGGCCGCCACATCCAGCACCACAAAGTCCGGCTTCAGGTTCAGACAGCCTACCACCCATTGCAGATACCCGGCGCTGGACAGTGTACGGCCCTCTTCGTTGAAATGGGCCGCCTGCCGGCTGAATTGCTTTCTGATTTCATCGTCATGCGTTTCTGTCATACAACCCATCCCTTATAGTCCAGTGATATCGAATAGAAGAAGAAATAACATTAAGGATACGTTTAACAATGCCGGACTTGCTGGTTTTGATTGATCGCTTTGCTCAGCGTCTGGTTCATCCGGTTGGGAGGCTACGAAGATCGGCCCTGGTTGTCAACAAATTTCTGCTGCGATAGGCCGATTCCGTGAACCGATCTCAAAGCATCCTCTCTATCTCCTCCATTCTGGCATCGAGACGCTTGCGTGAGATCGGAAAGGGCGTCTTCAGTTCCTGCGCAAACAGGGAGACCTTGTACTCCTCGATCATCCAGACGAGATCGTCGATCGCCATGCGTTTTTCTTCAGATGCATAGGAGGGGAGCCCTTCGCCGATCACCCGACGATGGTCGCTCAGTTCACGGATTTCCGCCGCACGGGCCAGGGCCTTTTCCAGATGGACGCCGCCCCTTTCCGCACGGAGGGCGAGGGCGCGCAGATACCTGCCGATATGGACGAGACGTCCCTCGTCGTACCGGATCAGGAAATCGGCCGGGAGGAGGGCGGTCAGTTCTTCCCGCAGACCGGCGAGAAACGTGAGGAACGGCCGGCTGCCGCGGTTGGCGATCTCGAGCGTGCGGAAAATCTCCGTAACGTCATAGAGGCCCTTCAAAAGCGGCCGCACCGTTTTCAGGACCTCCTGACCCCGGGTGAGGAGCAGCGGGCGGACTCTTTCGGCGTGGGACGCGAAGGCCTCCGGGGTTCGGACGTCCGTTTCAAGAAGGTCGTGCATCACCTTTTCGCACAGTGCGTTTTCCAGGGCTTTGGCGCCGCCGAAGGCCGCGGCCCAGAGCTTCAGATCGCCCACCGGGGCGAGTCCCTTGCGCAGGTGGCGCAGCTCTTCCCGGAAACGCAGGGCGAAGAGCGCCTTCACCCCCAGACGGTGCACGCGGAGGGCCTCCGGAGCGGACCGGAAGAGACGAAGACGGACGCCATTCTCGTCCGCATCGAGGGCCGGATAGGCGACGCCCTGCCGCATCCCTTCGCCCCGCAGCGGAAAACTCTCCGCCAGGTCGCCGAAATCCCACTTCGTCAGGCCCGTCTTCTCCCAGGTTTTTCGGGCCTTCGCAAAGGCCCGCGATTCCTCCTCGTCGATGAAACCTCTCTCGAGGATGGCGATATCCCGTCCCGCCGCCAGTTCCCGGTCCTTCCCGTCCACTACGGAAAAGCGGAGCTTCAGGTGCTCCTCCAGATCATCGTGGGTCCAACGGTCGGCGGGGATATTCACGCCGAAACGGTTGTAGAGAAAACGGCCGAGGGCGGTGAGCAGCGCCCCTTCCCGCGGCATCTCCTTCAAAATAATATCACGGGTCTCGGCGAGCGGCATCAGCTTCTTGCGAAACTCCTTCGGAAGTCCGCGGAGGAGGGCGGCGATCTTCTCCCGGAGGAGGCCGGGAACCGCCCAGTCGAGGACGGCCGGGGGGAGGGAAGGCGCCGCCTGAACGGGGATCTTCAGCGTGATGCCGTCCGCCGGTTTTCCCGGATCGAAGCGATAAACGCAGTCCAAACGCCAGCCGCCTGCCGACACCGCTTCGGGAAAGAGGGCCATCTCCTCCGAATCGGGTGATTGGATCAGCAGATCTTCCTCCCGCATCCGAAGAAAGGCGTCGCCGCCGCGGTCGCGGACAAGCCGCTGGAGCGTCCGGATGTCGAAGATCCCGGGGAGGCGCTTTTCATAAAATTGGGCCATCTCCTCCTCCCCGACGAGGAGGTCGTGACGACGCACCTTTTCCTCCATGCCGGCGATCTTCTCGATCAGCGTCCGGTTGTAGAGAAGGAAGGGGAGAGGGGGCTGAACCTCACCCTCGACAAGGGCGCTCCGGATAAAGATCCGGGAGGCCTCCACAGGATCGATCCGCCCGTAGGAGATGGCCCTGCCGGGGACGATGATAAGCCCGAAAAGGGTTACCTGTTCGGATGCGACTACCTCGCCCCGGCTCTTCTCCCAATGCGGGGCAAAATAGGTGCGGCGGCAGAGCTCGCCGCCCAGTTCCTCCAGCCAGACGCTTTCGATGTTCGCCACGGTCCGGGCGAAGAGGCGCGAGGTTTCAACCATCTCCGCCGCGACGATCCAGTTCCCGGCGCGGTTGAAGAGGCCGGATCCCGGAAAAATCATTGCCTGTCTCCCCTGGGTCGCCGTGTAGAGGTTCTTCTCTTTTTTCACGGCAATATGTCCAAGGTAGCCGCTCAGGATGGAACGATGGATCGCATTGTAGAGATCGGCCCCCTCTTTTTGGGTTGAATTTGGCTTTGCCGAAAGAAATTTCTGTTCCGTCAGGATCGTCCGGAGCTGGTCATGGACATCCCGCCATTCCCGAATGCGCCGGTACGAGAGGAAGTGCTCCCGGCAGAAGCGGCGGATCCGGTTCTGCGTCTTCGGTGAATCCCCGGCATCATGGCAGCGCTGCCAGATCCGCAGCAGCGAGACGAAATCCGAGGCGGGATCCTTGAAGAGGGCGTGCATTTGGTCCGCCTGCGCCTCCTTCTCGGCCGGCCTCTCCCGCGGGTCCTGACTGCTGAGCGCCGCGGCGATAACGAGAATCTCCGTTATACATTCTTCTTGTTTTGCTTCAAGAATCATCCGGGCGATCCTGGGGTCGATCGGAAGCCGTGCCATGATCCGCCCCCGCTCCGTCAGCCGCCAGGGATCGCTCTTTCGCCGCGATTCGTCTTCCTCCCGTTCGATCGCCCCCAGCTCCAGCAGGATGTCGATCCCATCCCGGATGCTTTTCGGGGCGGGCCTGTCGATGAATGGAAATGCGTCGATGTCGCCGAGGTCGAGGGCAAGCATTCGCAGGATCACTCCGGCCAGGTTCGAGCGGAGGATCTCCGGCGACGTATAGAGCGGCCGGCCGAGATAATCCTCCTCCGTGAAGAGGCGGATGCAGATACCGTTTTCGACCCGGCCGCAGCGTCCTTTGCGCTGATCGGCGCTGCTTTGCGAGATCGCCCGGACGGGAAGACCCGCCGTCCGTGAACGGGGATTGTACTGGGAGATGCGGGCGAGGCCGGTGTCGATCACATACCGGATTCCCGGGATCGTGAGCGAAGTCTCGGCCACGTTTGTCGCGATTATAATCTTCCGGAGGTTCATCGGCTGGAAGACGCGCTCCTGCTCCGGCCGGGTGAGTCGGGAAAAGAGCGGTAGAATCGCGGCCTCTTCCCGGAGACGGCCGCTCAGAAGCTCCCGGGTCTCCCGGATGTCCCGCTCCGTCGGCATGAAGATCAGGATATCGCCTTGCTTGCGCCGTCCGGTTAACTCCTCGACCGCCCGGACCGCCGCATCGATGTGGTTGATCTCTCCTTTTTCCTCGAGGTCACGATCGAGCGGGTCATAGCGCACCTCGACGGGATAGAGTCGCCCCGACACCTCGATGATCGGGGCATCATCGAACGCGCGGGAAAACTTTTCCGTGTCGATCGTCGCCGAGGTGATGACGACGCGCAGATCCCGCCGCCGCACGAGGATGTTTTTCAGGATGCCGAGGATGAAGTCGATGTTGAGGCTCCGCTCGTGCGCCTCGTCGATGATGATCGTGTCGTAGGCCCGAAGCAGCGGATCGGTCTGCGCCTCCATCAGGAGAATCCCGTCGGTCATGATCTTGAGAAAGGCGCTTCGCGGGGTCCGGTCATCGAAACGGATCTTGTAGCCGACCGAATGGCCGACCTCCTCACCCATCTCTTCGGCGATTCTCCGGGCGACGGTCGTCGCCGCGATCCGCCGTGGCTGCGTGCAACCGATCAGGCCGGCGAGACCCCGCCCCGCCTCCAGGCACATCTTCGGGATCTGCGTCGTCTTCCCGGAGCCCGTCTCCCCGGTGACGACGACCACGGGATGTTTTCGGACAGCGGCGACGATTTCCTCCTTTTTCAGCAGGATCGGAAGGGCAGGGGGGTATTCGAGCCGCGGCAGACGGGCGCGTCGTTCATCCATCCTTTTCTTCAGGCTCTCCGATCGGGACAAATTTCTCTCTCCTCTTTTTATGAAGCCAGAATACCTGCGTCGCAGGTCTTGCGTTCGCGGGATCATACCTGTACCGGTTCCGGATGTCACCAGAAAAATCTGCTGCTCACACCGGCCCTGCCTTCGCAACCGTGTCTGATCTAACCCCTGTTCCTCCAATCCTCTCTTGCATATAACCCTCCGCCTTCGGAAACATTTATTTATGAGGCAACTGGTCATTATCCTTGACATGAATTATGGATGGTGGTAATGAACCCGCGAATTGTGATGATTCATGTCGGGGCGTGGCGCAGTCTGGTAGCGTATCTGAATGGGGTTCAGAGGGCCGGTGGTTCAAATCCACTCGCCCCGACCAATTTATAATGAAACCGCCGAACAGGCGGTTTTTTAATGTATTGCCGATCTTCCTCCGATCATGGATGTTGACATTCGGAGATGCAATGAATATAAAGGTAGGGCTTCTATCATGCGAGAGTGGCGGAACTGGTAGACGCACTGGATTTAGGATCCAGCCCGCCTTAGCGGATAGGGGTTCAAATCCCCTCTCTCGCACCAATCCGTCTGTTATCTGAATATAATATCTTGGACAAAGGAGCGTATTGCCGTGAGTGACATCAGTGCCGCTGTTAAAATTGAAGATATCAGTGCCGTTAAGAAGAAACTATCCTTTGATGTCCCGTGGGCGGATGTGAAAAGTGAGTTGGACGCGGTTTACCGCAAGGTGGGAAAAACGGCCAAGATCAAAGGGTTCAGGCCGGGCAAGATTCCACGGGAAATCCTGGAGAGGAACTACCGGGAAGATGCCGAGGGAGAGACGATTTCCAACCTGGTGAATCGGTACTACTGGGAGACTTTGCAGCAGAAAGATATTCCGGCGGTGACCCAGCCGGAGATTGAACAGAAAGGGATTGAGGCGGAAAAGGATTTCACCTTTTCGGCGACGGTTGAGGTGGAACCCGCCGTCGAACCGAAGGACTATCTCGGTCTGGAATTGGAGAAAGTAGAACCGGTTGTGACCGATGAGGATTTTGAAGCAAGAATGCTGGAAATCCGCCAGATGTTCGCCACCATGGAAGAGGTGGAGGAAGACCGCGGGATCCGGATGGGCGATTTTGTCACCCTCGATTTCGCGGGCGCGCTTGCCGGGGAGCAGTTCAAGGAGTTGAAGTCCGAAAACTACCTGCTGGAAATCGGTTCGAAAACCTTTGTGCCCGGTTTCGAGGAGCAGCTCGTTGATTTGAAACAAGGCGAGGCGAAAACCGTTGCCGTCAAATTTCCCGACAATTACAATGCCGCCCATCTGGCGGGGAAAGATGTGGAATTCACGGTCAATATCAAGGGCATTCGGGTGAAGAAACTGCCGGAAGTCGATGAACAGTTTATCAAGAATTTTGAACGTTACGAATCCCTGGAAGCCCTCAAGGCCGATGTTCTGCAAAACCTGGAAGAGGAGAAGAAGCGAAAAATTGCGCTCGAGTTTGAAAAGCAGATCAGCGATAAACTATTGGAGAAAAATGTTTTTGAGGTCCCTGACTCCTTTGTCGAGCGGCAGATCTATTATATGATGTCCGACACGCAGCGAAGAATGGTCTCCGGCGGCATGGATTCGAAAAAGGCGGCCGAATTCAGCATGAAACTCCATGATCATTTCCGGGAGGAGGCGGCCAAGATCGTAAAAACCGTTCTTCTGCTTAAAAACATTGCGGGCAAGGAAGCGCTGACCGCGGGAGAGGACGAGGTGGAAAAACAGATCCGGGAGATCGCCGCACAGAGGGCCCAGGATTATGAGACCCTTCGAAAATCGCTTGAAAAGGACGATCTGATCGACAACATCCGGAGCGAGATCCTGAATCGAAAGACTTATGCTTTCCTGGAGGCGAAGGCACAGGTGACAACCGTCGGAACGGAGAAGAAGGGAATTCCGGAGGGGGACAAATGAACCTGATACCCATGGTGGTTGAACAGGACGGTCGCGGCGAAAGGGCATTCGATATCTATTCGAGACTCCTTAAGGATCGCATCATCTTCCTCGGGACGGCCATCGATGATGACGTTGCGAACCTTGTCATTGCGCAGATGCTCTATCTGGAATCGGATGATCCCGACAAGGAGATCTTCTTTTATTTGAACACCCCCGGCGGACATGTCAGCTCGGGAATGGCGATTTACGATACGATGCAGTATATCAAGCCCGCGGTCAGTACGTTCTGTATGGGACAGGCGGCGAGCATGGGCGCCCTTCTTCTGGCGGCGGGTCAAAAGGGAAAGCGGTTTGCCCTCCCCCATTCGCGAATCCTGATCCATCAGCCTCTGGGCGGATTCCAGGGGCAGGCGACGGACATCGACATCCAGGCGCGCGAGATCCTGAGGTTGAAGGAAGAGCTGAATCAAATCCTGGCCGGACTGACGGGTCAACCGCTGGAAAAGATCGCGTCCGACACCGAACGGGACTATTACATGACCGGCGCCAAGGCCGTGGAATACGGCATTATTGATGAAATCATCGTCCAACGAGGTTGAGACGGTTTACGAAAGAGGGTTTTCTTATGGCTAAAAAAGCAAGAGATCCGCAGGACGGCCGGGGGTTGCTGTTCTGTTCATTCTGCGGGAAAGACCAAAACGCAGTGAAAAAGCTTGTCGCCGGTCCCACGGCCTACATCTGCGATGAATGCATTGAGTTGTGCCGCTGCATCGTGGAGGAAGAGTCTGAAAAGGGCGGTACGGAGGAGCTCCGCAAAGGAATCCCCGAACCGAAGAACATTGCGAGATTTCTGGACCAGTACGTCATCGGACAGGATCGCTCGAAAAAAGTCCTGTCCGTAGCCGTTTACAACCACTACCGCCGACTGTTTTCCCGTGTTGATATGGGCGGGGTCGATATTCAGAAGAGCAATATTCTGCTGATCGGACCGACCGGGTCCGGCAAGACGCTTCTGGCGAAGACCCTGGCCAGGATGTTGAATGTCCCCTTTACCATTGCCGATGCGACGACGTTGACCGAGGCCGGCTATGTAGGAGAGGATGTGGAGAATATCATTCTCAGCCTCCTGCAGAACGCCGATTACGATGTCGAGAAGGCCTCCAAAGGGATAGTCTATATCGATGAAATCGACAAGATCGCCAAAAAATCGGGAAACCCTTCGATCACCCGGGATGTGTCGGGAGAGGGGGTCCAGCAGGCCCTGCTCAAGATCATTGAAGGGACGACGGCCAACATTCCGCCCAAAGGGGGAAGAAAACATCCGCAGCAGGAATTTATCCAGGTCGATACGTCCAATATCCTGTTTATCTGCGGCGGGGCATTCAACGACCTCGACGGTATCATTGCCCGTCGGATCGGCTTCAATGCGATGGGTTTCGGGGCGGAGATCCGCAGCAAGAAGGAGAAAAAGACGGACCAGTTGCTCAGCGAGGTGCAACCCGAAGATCTCTTGAAATACGGCTTGATCCCCGAGTTCATCGGCCGTCTGCCAGTGATCGCCACGCTGAACGAACTGACCCAGGAGGATCTGATCCGCATCCTGGGGGAGCCCAAGGATGCCATCGTTCGTCAGTATCAGAAGCTTTTCGAGCTGGAAGGGGTAAAACTGAAATTTACGGAAGGCGCATGCCGGGCCATTGCGAAACTTTCCGTGGAGCGCAAGTCGGGCGCCCGCGGTCTGCGCGCGATTCTGGAAAATACCATGCTCGATATCATGTACGAGCTTCCGTCAACCACGGATGTGAAGGAATGTGTTATCAGCGAGGAAGTCGTGATGAACAAGGAAAAACCGATCCTCCTTTTTGAAAAGCAGTCTGAAACCGCTTAATTTGAAATAGAGCAGGAAGAAGAGATGATGTCCGATAAAATAGAGAACAGGGAAATGAATGCGGGGATGATGGATATTCCCCTTCTGCCCCTTCGGGACGTGGTGGTCTTTCCTCATATGATCGTTCCTCTTTTTGTGGGAAGGGAAAGATCGATCGCCGCACTGGAATCCGCGATGAAGGAGGAAAAAGGGATATTCATGGTGGCGCAGAAAAGCGCGCAGAAGGATGATCCGGGAGAGGAAGAGATCTATCGCATCGGGACGATCGGGATCATCATTCAGTTGCTGCGTCTGCCCGATGGTACGGTCAAGGTGCTGGTCGAAGGGAAGAAACGGGGCATCATCCGCGAATATCTTCCCTGCGAGGACTATTTCCTGATTCGCGCCGAAGAGATGGAGGAGACCGGCGGGACGGAAAAAGTCCGGATCGAGGCTTTGATGAGAAGCATCCGGGAATCGTTTGAAACCTACGCCAAGATGACCAAGAAGGTGCACTTGGAGATGGTCGGGACCATCGCTTCCATCGAGGAGCCCTCAAAGCTGGCCGATGTCGTCATTTCCCAGATTAACGCCAAGCTGGAGGACAAGCAGAGAATTATCGAAATTATCCATGTCCCGGAACGGATGGAGGCGATTTATGAACTGATGCTTTCGGAGATCGAGATCCTTCAGGTCGAGGAGAAGATCAAAAGACGGGTCAAGAAGCAGATGGAAAAGACCCAGAAGGACTACTACCTCAACGAACAGATGCGGGCGATCCAGAAAGAGATGGGGGAGAAGGACGATTATCGCAACGAAATCGTGGATCTGGAAAAAAGGCTGAAACAGAAGAAGCTTTCCGAAGAGGCGCACAAGAAGGTCAAACAGGAAATCAAAAAGATGCAGATGATGGCCCCGATGTCCGCCGAGGCAACGGTGGTCCGGAATTATATCGACTGGCTGCTCGATATGCCGTGGTCCGAAAAAACGGAAAACAAGCATTCGCTGAAGGAGTCGGAAGCTATTCTGGAAGAGGACCATTATGGTCTCAAACAGGTCAAGGAGAGGATCATTGAATATCTGGCTGTTCAAACCCTCGTCAAGAAGAACAAGGGTTCGATCCTCTGTCTCGTTGGTCCGCCGGGCGTCGGGAAAACCTCCATCGCTAAATCCGTGGCCCGTGCAACCAATCGGAAATTCGTTCGGCTTAGTCTGGGCGGCGTCCGGGATGAAGCGGAGATCCGGGGACACCGGCGGACCTACATTGGCGCCATGCCGGGTAAGATCATCCAGCTACTCAAGAAGGCCGGGACGAACAACCCTGTTTTCTGTCTGGACGAGGTGGACAAGCTGAGTTCCGATTTCCGTGGGGATCCCTCGTCCGCGCTGCTGGAGGTGCTCGATCCGGAGCAGAACATTGCCTTTAACGACAACTATCTGGAGGTCGATTATGACCTCTCCGATATCATGTTCATCACCACGGCCAATGTCTTGCAGACCATTCCCGCGCCACTTCAGGACCGGATGGAGGTGATCCGCCTGGCCGGATATACGGAGCCGGAAAAGCTCAATATCGCCAAGCAGTTCCTTGTATTCAAGGAGATGGAGGCGAACGGGCTGAAGAAAAACGACGTGGTTTTTACGGACGGGGCGCTGCTCACGATCATCCGTCAATACACCCGGGAAGCGGGGGTCCGGAATCTGGAGCGCGAAATCGCGTCGATATGCCGGAAGGTCGCCCGGAAGATCGTGACCGACGGCGCAAAAGGATGTATCCGAATCTCCTCCAAGTCGGTTCAGGGGCATCTGGGCGTGCCGAAATTCCGTCATGGTGAAACCGAAGGGCGGGATCAAATCGGCCTGACGATCGGTCTTGCCTGGACCGAGGTCGGCGGGGAGTTGCTGGTCATCGAGACCTCGATCATGAAGGGGACTGGCAAGATGACCCTGACCGGAAAGTTGGGCGATGTCATGCAGGAGTCGGCACAGGCGGCGCTGACGTACGTACGCGCCCGGGCGGAAAAATTCGGACTGCCGGAAGGTTTCTACAAGGAGACGGACATCCATGTCCATGTTCCGGAAGGGGCGATTCCAAAGGACGGGCCCTCCGCCGGCATTGCGATGGCAACCTCCATTGCCTCCGCGTTCATCCGCCGGAAGGTCAGGGGGGATCTGGCCATGACGGGCGAGATCACGCTGCGGGGCCGGGTGCTGCCGATCGGAGGATTGAAGGAGAAGCTGCTGGCTGCGCATCGGGGGAATATCCGGACCGTGATCATCCCCAAGGACAACGAAAAGGATCTGGCGGAGGTCCCGGCCAATGTCCTGAAGAACCTTGAAATCATTCTCGTGGAGAATGTCGATGAAGTCCTGAAGGCCGCGCTGCTGCCGGCAGAGGGAGCGGGTGATCGGGTGGAACCAAACGGGGAGGCAATGGCACCCGCCGCCGATTCCGCGGATAGGATACCCGTTCCGTTACAGGCCTCGTTGCATGAACGGTAAATATTGAACTTAATTCTTGACAACCGATGGAATCGCTGTTAGATACCACCCGAAAAAAGAGGGGTAATGCGGGCGGGTAGCTCAGTTGGGAGAGCGCCACGCTTACACCGTGGATGTCACAGGTTCAAGTCCTGTTCCGCCTACCATGGAAATAGCGAAATCCTAAGAGTTGCCCAGGTTTGGATCACGGGCAGCTTGGAAATCGGGTTTCAACAGGGAATAAATCGCATACGGGGTCGTAGTTAAGCTGGTTATAACGCCGGCCTGTCACGCCGGAGGCCAGGGGTTCAAGTCCCCTCGACCCCGCCAATCGCTCAAGGGGGTTGACCAACCATGGTTAACCCCCTTCTTGTTGTTATGGGACATTAAGCCGTTAAACCCATGTAGAGAATGATCGAACGCTTGAAAAAATTGATAACGCATTTGAAAGCATCTTCAAACCTGATCGCGGCCCTCTTCTCCGGCCTTCTTCTGTTTCTCTGCTTTCCGAAGTTTGGAAGCGGAATCATGGCCTGGGTTGCGCTGATTCCCCTTTTTTATGCGCTGCGGGATGCAACACCCTGGGAAGGGTTTAAAACCGGTTTTCTTGCGGGTCTGGTTGCGCACATCGGAATCCTCTACTGGATTTCCTATGTCGTCGTTCAATATGGCTATCTTCCCATTTACGTGGGGATCATGGCCATGCTGCTGCTTGCCGCATACCTGAGCCTCTATACGGCCTGTTTTGCGATGGGCGTCGTTTTTCTCCGGGGAAGAGGGGGCGCCCTCTTTCTTTCGGCCCCCCTGTTGTGGACCATCCTTGAATTTGCCCGTTCTCATCTCTTCACGGGCTTTCCATGGGAAAATCTGGCCTATTCCCAATACCTCTACGAAAACATCATCCAGATCGCCGATATAACCGGTATCTATGGAATATCATTTACGATCGTTATGGTCAACGCGGTTCTTTATAATCTCTGGTCGCTCCGATTCCGGAAAAGCTATCTGCTGACGGAGATCGCGATCGTGTTCGCCGTGATCGCGGCCATTTATGGCTATGGTCATTTTCGTACGGCTGAAATTCGGGAATTGGTTCAGAAAAAGAGTTCCGTCGAAGTGGCGCTCGTTCAGGGGAACATCGATCAGAACATCAAATGGAACGATCGTTATCAGTTGCAAACGCTGAATATCTATCGTTCCCTGTCCCTTCGTTCCATCCCTGCGGAAGGGGGATTGATCGTCTGGCCGGAAACGGCGGCGCCTTTCTACTTTGAGGGTCCCAATCCGCTGCGGGCGGTCGTCGTCGATGTCGCCCAGGCATCCGGTCGACGGCTTCTCTTCGGCAGTCCGAGTTATGATGAGGGTGGAGGAAAGGTTTCCTATGCAAACAGCGCCTACTTGCTGCGACCGGACGGGACTGTTGCGGGCCGATATGACAAGGTGCATCTGGTGCCTTACGGTGAATATGTGCCGCTGAGAAAATTCTTTCCGTTCATCGGCAAGCTTGTCGGTGGCATAGGCGACTTTCGGCCGGGAACGGGATTCAATCCGATCGAGAGCGACGGACGCCGTATCGGTGTTCTGATCTGCTATGAAGGGATCTTTCCGGAATCGGCAAGAGAGTACAAACAGAAGGGCGCCGATCTGCTCGTGAACATCACCAACGATGCCTGGTTCGGGAAAACCTCGGCGCCTTTTCAGCATCTTTCCATGACGGTTTTCCGGGCGGTCGAAAACCGCCTCTACCTCATCCGGGCGGCCAATACCGGGATCAGCGCCATCATCGATCCGACGGGAAAAATCCTCTCCCAAACGGGCCTCTTTGAAAGAACCGTTCTGAAAGGTGAGGTGAAATACATTGACGAAAAGACCTTTTATGCGGCATATGGTGATCTGTTTGTTTACCTGTGCGGAATCGTGTTGATCCCGTACTGTTTTATTCTGCAAAGGAGAAAGAAAAATGCTGGAAGGAATTCATGACACCCTGATCGATCTGGCCCGGAGAATCGAACATTTCGGGGTCTGTCTTTGACATCCCTGAAAAAGAATTGCGTATCCGGGAGCTGGATAAGGAATCCCTGCGCGACGGTTTCTGGGATGAACCGGAAAAGGCGAGCGGGATTTTCCGGGAAAAAAGCAGGTTGACGGATGCGGTCGAGAAATGGAAGCAGCAAAAAAGCAGCCTCGAAGATCTTCGGATTCTTTCTGAAATCGCCTCCGAGGAGCAGGATGATCGGACCCAGGAAGAGATCCGCTCCGAGTTGGAAAGGCTCAATGCCGCCGTTCGGGCCGATGAACTGAAGATGATGCTCGGCTCCGAACAGGATCCGTTGAACGCAATCCTGTCGATTCATGCGGGCGCGGGGGGGACGGAGGCGCAGGATTGGGCGGAGATGCTGCTGCGGATGTACCTGCGCTGGGCGGAGAGAAAAGGTCTCGAGGCCACCATCATCGATTATCTGCCGGGTGACGAGGCCGGCATTAAGAGTGTAACCTGGACCCTCCGGGGTGAATACGCCTATGGCTATGCCAAGGCGGAAATCGGAATTCACCGGCTGGTGAGGATATCACCTTTTGATGCCGGCGCGCGCCGGCACACCTCATTTGCCTCCGTCTTTGTCTATCCCGAGGTCGATGACCGGATCGTGATTGAAATCGATGAAAAGGATCTGCGCATCGACACCTACCGCTCCACCGGCGCCGGCGGTCAGCACGTGAACAAGACCGATTCCGCGGTGAGGCTCACCCATCTGCCGACGGGAATTGTGGTCCAGTGCCAGAACGAGCGTTCGCAGCACAAGAACAAGGCGATGGCCATGAAATACCTCCGTTCCCGTCTCTATGAGATGAAACTCCGGGAGCAGAATGCAAAGCTCGCTGAGATCAACAAAACCAAAAAGGATATTGCCTGGGGCAGCCAGATCCGCTCCTATGTGCTGCATCCCTATAAAATGGTTAAGGATCATCGGACGAACCTCGAAACCGGTAACGTCAACCGGGTTTTGGATGGCGATATCGACGATTTCATCGAGGCCTATCTGCTGCATTAATATTTTGGGGAAGGGCAAAAGTATGGTATAGCACTGCGCGCAGATGGATTAGAGACCGTACGATGTACGTGTACGGGGCAACGCATATCCATCATGGGCGACTTGAAACGGGTCAGTAAGGAGTCAACGATGTTCCGAAATGAGATTTCGACGATCCCGATTGTTCTGATAATCCTTTGTCTTGGCGGTTTGACCATTTCATCATGTTCGGTATCCAATCCGGAAGTGATAAAACAACGAACCGACCTGTCCGTCCAGGAGATAGCTCGTGCGGAGGAGCCTCCTTTGCCGCAGCATCCCGTGGCGATCGGACCTCTCCCGAATCAAAAGACCGATTCCCAGGCGAAGGGTGTGGTAGAACAGCCTCCGCCGGCGGATCTCTCCCCGGCGCCGAATTCCCCCGATATTCCGAAAAAAAGTGATGGGATCACAAAATCCGCTGGAGCGGTGGATCCTCCTGGGCCGATCATATCCACGGATCTGTCCCAGAAGAGCGAGACGGTAAAAAAGCAACCCGTACAGAATCCCTCCATAGTGAATCCCCGAGATAATCGCAAGGTGCGTGAGGAGGAGAAGGAACGGGATATCATGGAAGAAGCCCTTCTGCTGCTGGATGAATCCCAGAAATACTGGGTGAACGGCGAACTCGAAGATGCGCTCCAGATGCTGGATCAGGCGTATGCCCTCCTGCTGGACACCAACGGCAACCCCGATATCGTGCGGCAGAAGGACGATCTCCGTCTGATGATTTCGAAACGGATCCTCTCCATCTACAACTCACACCAGTCGGTTGCAAAGGGCAAACGCGGGGAGATTCCAATCGTTAGCAATCCGGACGTCGAAAAGGAGATCCGTCAATTTCAGACGGTCGAACGCGATTTTTTCGTCTCGTCCTATCAGCGGTCGAGGATCTATCGGCCCGTGATTTTGCGGGAACTCAAGAAGGCGGGTCTGCCGGAGGAACTTTCCTGGCTGCCACTGGTGGAAAGCGGCTACAAGATCAGTGCACTATCCTCTGCAAGAGCCCTTGGCTTATGGCAGTTCATTCCATCGACGGGCTATAAATACGGACTGAACCGGGATGACTGGGTAGACGAACGGATGGACGTCGAAAAATCTACGCGAGCGGCCATCGATTATTTCAAGGATCTGCACGCGATGTTTGGCGACTGGCTGACGGTCCTTGCCGGATACAATTGCGGTGAAGGGCGCGTCATGCGTACGATCGCCTCTCAGCACATCAATTATCTGGATCGCTTTTGGGACCTCTATCAGCGTCTTCCCTACGAAACGGCGCGGTATGTACCCCGTTTTCTGGCCACATTGCTGATTGTCAGGGATCCGAAAAAATATGGCATGGATCTCGGATCGGACGAACTCAAAACAGATGCTTTGTCCTATGAAGTGGCGGAGACCAACCGGCTGATGCGTTTGCAGGATATCGCCCAGAAACTCGAAACACCGGAGGAAACGATCAATATTCTGAACGCCGAGCTCCGGCATCGAATGACACCGGACCGACCCTATAAACTGAAGGTTCCGATCGCGAAGGCGGAATTGCTGCTCAAAATGGCCTCTGAGATTCCATTGGGGGAGAAACCGCGCGTCGATTTCCAGACGGTCCGCGGGGTGTTCATCAAGTACAAGGTGCGACAGGGGGAAACCCTGGCCTCCATCGCGGGGAAATATAAGACTTCCGCTGAGGCGATCCGTTCCGCCAACCATTTGTCGAAGAAACGTTTGGTGGTGGGTCAGCGGTTGAATGTCCCGATCCGCAGCACAAAG
>Ga0209014_10001041_pt1 | contig 16532 bp, 16 predicted proteins | sample BarGraNGADG00212_FD_184491 | JGI IMG/M metagenome (GOLD analysis project Ga0209014, IMG submission 184491) | Arctic peat soil microbial communities from Barrow, Alaska - Barrow Graham LP Ref core NGADG0002-212 (SPAdes) (version 2) | ecosystem: Environmental > Terrestrial > Soil > Wetlands >...
GCGCCGACCCGAGGGCTCGTGCCTACCCAACGCTTTGTCCTGGGTGCCGTGTTGGTGTACCAACTGGCGTTGCTCCATCGCTTCGAGAACGGTGACGATCTGCGAGTCGGGATCAAACCCTACTTACAGGCGGCATGATGATTTATGACCAAGTCTCGACTAATTGGGCCGGTGAGGATGGCGGTGATGCTCTCGCCCGCCGCCTTCTTCTCCCCCGGGCCGAACGTCAGCAGCGCGTTGGCGCCCACCATGGAGAGCAGCCGGCCAGATGCCTGGAGGCCGGTCGTGGAGGCTCGCAGCGCGCCTCGCTCCCAGCGCACCACTGCCCGCTGGAACTCACTCCTGTCCGGGGCCGGCGTCACGTCGTGGTCCAGCACCACCTCCACACGGGGACGGCGCACCTCCGGGTGGCCCTGCAGCTTCAGCAGGCCCGGCCGGACGAACAGCTCGAAGGTTACCAGAGATGAGACGGGGAACCCCGGCAACCCAAAGAAGTACTTCTCCCCAACCGTGGCGAAGGTCAGTGGCTTGCCCGGCTTCATGGACACCCTGCCGAAATGGACGGTGCCCATCCCCTCCAGGATCCCCTTGATCAGGTCGAGGACTCCCACAGACACCCCACCCGAGGTGATCAGCACGTCCGCCTGCTCCAGCCCCAGCCGAATCCGCTCTCGCTGCTCCTCCAGGACGTCCTTCGCTATGCCCATGGATATCGGGGTCCCGCCGGCCTGCTCGACGGCAGCCATGATGGCGTAGCGATTGCTGTCCCGGATCTGAGCCGGCCCGGTGGCTTCCCACGGCTCCACCAGCTCGTCGCCGGTGGAGATCACCGCCACCCTGGGGCGCCGGAATACGGTCACCATCTCCTGTCCCAGCGCCGCCAGCAGCCCCACCTCCGGTGCTCCCAGCAGGGTTCCGGCTGCCAGCACCAACTGTCCGGCCTTCACGTCCTGGCCGGCCCTGTTAATGTTCTCACCCGCCCGCAGCGGCCTGGTCAGCTGGATCTCGCCGCCGCCCAAATCATCGACGTACTCCACCATCGCGACTGCATCCGCACCGTACGCCACCGGCGCCCCTGTCATGGTGCGGACGGCGGTGCCCAGGGTCACCGTGACGTCCCGTGCGACCCCGGCCGTGACCTCTGCCAGCACACGTCGAGTCGGTGTGTGATCTCCGCTGATCACCGCGTAGCCATCCACAGCCGAGGAGGGGAAGGGGGGCAAATCGGCGGAGGCGATAAGATCCCGAGCCAGGACCCGGCCGGAAGCTTCCGGCAACCGCGCCGACTCGTGGCGCAGCGGCCGAACGTTCTTCAGCACCGTTTCCAGCGCGACCGCAGGGTCAACCATCGCGTACTTGGGATCAGCCACCTTGCCCTCCCCTTTCCGATATGCGCCTACTTGAAGCACCCCAGCTGGCACCTGGTGATCCGGATTCGACCGGCGTCCGCAGCCCAGCCGATCTCGTTGATCGACACTCCCAAGTCATCAGCCAGATGGTGAGCCACGGCGCATGGGAGCCTTCCGTCCACCAACGACTGGGAAACCCTTTCCAGCAGCATCGCCTGCCTCTCCTCCGGCGGAAGTGGCTTGGCCGGCCGGCCCCCGTGGGGACCATTCCCCTCAGAGTAGACGTCGCCTCGGATGGCGAACAGGTCGTCCATCTCAGCCCCCAGCACATCCTCCACGCCGAAGCCCGAGGGCAGCTCCTTGACCTGAAATGCCAGCACCTTCTCGCCGCCGTAAGCCAGCCGGAAGGCTCGTCCGGAGGGCACCTTCATCCGGCCATTCCCGATGGTCGCGCCGGTCAGCCCCTGCAGGGCGTCGGTGATGCAGCCATCCTCCGCCATGTGAACCACGATCTTCGGGTCTTTCTGGGCCACATGCCACTCCGACATGGCGTGGTACATCAGCCGCACGCCCAGCGCCACCCCAACGCACTGTTCTCCGTGGAAGTTGGCCGCCTCCACCATCATTCCGTCGAAGACCGGCCGCTTGTCGGCCGAGGCCGGGAATCGCAGGTCCCTTGAACTGCGGGCCGAGAAGATGCAGTCCCAGCTTGGGGAGTAGCGCTTTATGTCCACTATCGGCGTGCCGTCCACCAGGTCCAGTCGCTCTACCCTGATGATCCGCCCCTCCACGCCCTCCAGCCGGCACATGGTGAGGCTGATCGGGTTGGGCCGGTGGGAGGAACGCAGGGCGAACACGCCCCACGACTTGTCCGAGCCCCGCCTCGTCTGCGTGATGCGCAGGCTGTCTCGGCCGGCCCGGTGCAGCCACCCCATCACCACTATGTGGGTGCCCTCGGTAATCCCGACCAACCCCTCCTCGTACGCGGGGTTCAGCTCTATCCAGGCCGGAACCCCTTCGAAGGGCATCTCGGCCGGGTCCGTTACCGTAGAGTGAACGATACCGATCGGCTCGATTTCCATGGTTACTCCTCAGCCATTTTCCCCATACTAGTAGTCCACATCCTCGTCTATCATCGCGAAAGTCGGAAGCTGGCGGCGGCCGGTGCGCTCCTCTTCCAGCGCCGACGGCAGCAGCTTCGTCAGCCGCTCGTCCACGTTGGCACCGCCCTCAACCCTCACGTTAGCCCGATAGGGGTAGGCGTGGACCGCCGCGTCCAAGTCCGGCAACCGCTCCAAGAAAGCCACCGGCAGGTCCAGGCCGGGGCGATAGGGGTCGCGGCAGGCGAAGAACCATCCCCTACCCACCCGCGCCTGGGCGTATTCCGCGGCCATCCGGCGCCGCGCAGCCTCAGTGTAGGTGCGAGGTCTCACGTGGCGAAGCTGCCGATACTGTTCCGCGTCGAAGCTGAGGATCTCCTGATCCGGCTCTGCCGTGGCGGCGAGCTTGTCCAGAAAGTCGTCCACCCTGGTCTCTCGGGCCCGCTGCAGCGACACCAGCCGCTGCTGGGGACCGTCCAGAGGGGCATCCGGATCCCATATACGCAGCGCCGCTGCCTTGATCGCCCTGTTGGTCAGCAACCGATGGTCATGCTCCGCGGCGTCCAGCAGGGCGATCCAGTCCGGCCCGCCCCGCTCGGTCCGGCGCAGCATGCCGACGGCGGACCTCAACTGCCGCTCCGACTTGGCTGCCCTCTCGTTGCCGGTGTCCAGCAGGTGCGCCAGCACCAACCCCGCGGTCCGCTCAGTCTCAGGCCTGTAGGCATCGGGCAGCCGAACCCCCACGTCCAACTGCTCCAACTGGCTCCGCGCCTCGGTGGTCCAGACCAGATCGTGGGAGTCGAACCACCATACCCTGGTCCCCCGCGCCTGGAGGACCGTGAGAGCAGCTCGAAGGGAGCCGCTGTCCGTCGCCGGCACCCCACAAACGAAGATCCGGTCGTACGCACGGCGCAAGTCGTGGAGCAGCCTGCTCACCTCGGGGAGAGACGCTACCACCCTGAAGGTGAGCACCCCCTCCAGAGTCCCTAGCAGCAGACCCGCACCGGCCAGGGCATCTCTATCGGAGTCGGATATCAGCAGATCGGCCAATGGTTGCACCTCATAAGAGTTACCTTACCACAAAGGCACGAAGGCACGAAGTGTACGTTGGTGCTTCGTGTCTTTGTGCCTTTGTGGTTTGGACTACTCTTCTGCGATCACGCCTTTGGAACGGGCCGGAAAGACACCTCAACAACCTCTTCCAGAGACACTCCAAGACCCACGCACAGGTAAGAGATGTGGGCGGTGGCCTCCACCAGGTCGGCCGTGTCGTAAGCGGCGATCAGATCCGCTCCGGTGCCGATGCATCCGTGGCCCCGCATGATAATCGCCTTGACGGGCGTCTGCGCCTCGGGCGAGAAGGCATCCTCCACGTAGCACCGCAACTCCGCGGAGCCCGACAGCGCCACGTCGATGCAGGGAACCCTCTTCAGCCCTACGCTGGCCCCGACGGTGGATATGGGCAGATCCCGGAACTTGTGCGAAAAGGCAGTGGCGTGGGGTGGGTGCACGTGGACGATGGCGTTGATCTCTGGCCTGATGCGATAGATTGCGCAGTGGAAGCCGGTCTCCTTGGAGGGCTTGTACTTCGCGGTCGGGACCAGCGGGTTCGCGTGGAGGTCGACCTTCACGATGTTCTCTACCGTGGTCAACTCCAGCGAAACCCCGGTGGGGGTGATCAATACCTCATCCCTCCCAGGAACCCGAGCGCTAACGTTGCCACCGGTGCCGTGCACCAGTCCGCGCCGGTAGGATCGTATGGCCGTCTCGGCCAGAAGCTGTCGGAGTTCCCTCTCTTCGGGACTGAAATCCATCTCTGCACCTCGGAGCTATCAATCTCATCGTGTCGCTGGCACACGCCAGGACCGCCCACTATTATAGACGGAAGGCGGCCTCGGCGCATGGAAAAGGATTTCTAGACCCGAAATGGGGGGTCAGGCCTCCGTTTCAGCGTAGCGCTTCTTCAGGCTGTCGATTACGCTCGGATCGGTCAGCGTCGTCACGTCGCCCACCACCTTGCCCTCCGCGATGTCGCGGAGCAGTCGGCGCATGATCTTGCCGCTGCGGGTCTTGGGCAACTCCCCGGAGAGGATCACGGTCTCAGGTCGCGCGATGGCGCCGATCTTGGTAACCACGTGCTCCCGCAGCTCTTCCAGAAGATCCCCCTGGACTACAACCCCTTCTTTCAAGGTGACGAAAGCCACCAGAGCCTGCCCCTTGATGGGATGACTGACCCCAACCACGGCAGCTTCGGCCACCGAATGATGGCTGACCAGGGCGCTCTCCACCTCCATGGTGCCGATCCGGTGTCCGGCCACATTCAGCACATCGTCAACGCGCCCCAAGAAGAGGATGTAATCATCGGCGTCGGCCTTGGCCCCGTCCGCTGGGAAGTAGATGTCGGGCCACTTATTCCAGTAGGTGCTCTCGTATCGGCCGGGATCGTTCCAGATGCTCCGTAGCATGGCCGGCCATGGGCGAGTGACCGCTATGTAGCCACCACCTTGAGTGACACTCTCCCCCTCTTCGTTCAGTATCCTGGCCTCAATGCCCGGGAATGGCTTGCCGGAGGAGCCCGGCTTCATGTCGTCGATCCCGGGTAGAGTGGTCACCATGATCGCGCCGGTCTCGGTCTGCCACCATGTGTCCACCACGGGGCAGCGCTCCTGGCCGATGTTCTTGTAGTACCACATCCACGCCTCGGGGTTGATCGGCTCTCCCACGCTGCCCAGCAGGCGAAGGCTTCGCAAATCGTGACTCTTGGGGAACTGCTCTCCCCATCGCATGAAGCTCCGGATCGCCGTTGGCGCCGTGTAGAACACGCTAACGGCGTTGTTCTCGATGATGTCCCAGTATCGGTCCTTGTCTGGCCAATCGGGCGCGCCCTCATACATCACCACCGTGGCCCCCACGGAGAGCGGTCCATACACAATGTAGCTGTGGCCGGTCACCCACCCCACGTCGGCGGTGCACCAGAATACGTCATCCTCTTTCAGGTCAAACACCCACTTGGTGGTGGCATAGACGCCGGTAAGGTACCCACCGGTCGTATGGACGACCCCTTTGGGCTTTCCGGTGGTCCCCGACGTGTAGAGGGTGAAGAGCGTGTCCTCGGAGTCCATCTCCTCGCAAGGGCAGTGGCCGTCGGCATCCTGAATGATCCGATGATACCAGTGGTCGCGCCCCTCGATCACCCTCAGGGGAAAATCGCCCCTCTTGACGATGATCACGTTCTCCACGGTCGGGCACTCTTTGAGGGCGTAATCGGCGTCGTGCTTCATCGGCAGCAGGCCGCCCCGCCGGTACCCACCATCGGCGGTTATCAACATTTTGGCCTGGGCGTCGTTGATGCGATCTCTAAGTGCCTCGGCGCTGAAACCGCCGAAGACCACGGAGTGGATGGCCCCGATTCGGGCGCACGCTAGCATAGCCACGGCCGCCTCCGGGATCATCGGCATGTAGATGGCTACCCTGTCACCCCGCTTGATGCCCATGCTGCGCATCCCACAGGCAAGCTTGTTCACCTGTCGGTACAGATCCCAGTAGGTGAGCACGCGCCGGTCGCCCGGCTCTCCCTCCCAGATTATCGCGGCTTTGTTCTTCCGGCCGTTGAAAACGTGCCGGTCCACGCAGTTGAAGGCCGCATTCAGCTTTCCCCCGACGAACCACCTGGCGTTTGGTGGCTGCCAGTCCAGCACCTGGTCCCACGGCTTGAACCAGGTTAACTCCGAGGCAAATTCGGCCCAGAAAGCCTCCGGATCCGCCGCGGCCTTCTCTCGCACTTCGGGGTCCTTGACGATTGCCCGACGACGAAACTCCTCCGACGGACTGAATCGTCGCTCCTCGACCAGCAGGTCAGAGATTAGATCGGTGCCGTCGCCCAACGGTTTAGCTTCCATCTATTCTGCCCCTTCTAGGCCGCATCTACACGGCCGAGTGAGATGTCTGGCTGATGCTTCCGTGTTCCGCATCTACATTGAGCAAGATCGGTTCCAGGCGGCTGGGCTGGGGTTGTAGGGGCGACGAATGCGTCGCCTCTGCCAGACTCTACAGGTCACGCCGCGAGAAGATCCGCAGCGCCAACATCAGCAGAACGGCCACGTAGATCAGCGAGTACACCACCATCCATGCCGAGGGCTGGGAGTTCACCATGAAGGGCCCGACCCTCTCCAGGTAGCTGCGCCCATCCTGAAGCAGGGAGGCCGACAGCTTTCCCATGGCATCCGACGGGACCAACAGCGAAACGGCAATCCCCACCGTGACCATGGCGTCGTTCCTGATCATGGAACCCAACTGCTCCATGAAGCCGCTCATCAAGGCCACCGAGTAGAGGCCGAAGACTGCGACGCCGTTGGCCACGGTCGGAAGGAAGGTGGTGCCCAGGATCGAAAGGGACAGGAGGATCAGAGACTGGAGCACCAGCAAAAGTGCCGCGGGCACGATCTGGACCGACCACTCCCCGGTGAAGAAGGCTACCGTGCCGCTCACGGCCAGCGACAACAGGAACACGTAGATGGAGAGCATAGTGGCAAAGCCAAGCCACTTGCCCCAGAGCACGTCGCGCCGGGTCAGCGGCTTAGGCACTATGGCGTGGAGGGTGCCGGCCTCGACCTCCGACGAGATGGTTCCCACCGAGAGGAAAACGGCCAGCAGCGCGCCGATCCCGCTCACCGCGTTCATCCCGAGTAGAGTGAACTGCAGCGAGATCATCGCCGCGGGGCCTGCAGACCCAATCTGCCGGAATGCAAGCCAGACCAGCAGGCCGTACAGCAGGAGGAAAGCGACGGTGAGGCCCAGGACGCCATGAACCACCCTCTTGTGGAGCGCCTCCCGAAAGGTGAAACGTGCCATCAGCAGCAGCTTCATCGCGACTCCTCCTGCTCCACGACCCGTATGAAGAGATCTTCGAGAGAGCTTCTCCTCTGGCACAGTGAGTAGAGCTTGCAGCCATGTTTGAGGAGGATTTCCGCGATCGGCGGAATGGCCTCGCGCTCTCTCAGTCTGACGACCAGCCTGCCGTTCTCCTCTTCGACAGATTGGCTCCGCGCCCGCAGCTCCTCCATCGCGGCTGGGGTCACCCCTTCGGCCTCCACCTCTATCTCCATTGAGGCGGCCAGTAGCTCGTGCAGCCCTCCGGTGGCGATTACCCGACCATGATCGATGATGGCAACTCGGTCGCACACCAGCTCGATCTCGGAAAGCAGGTGGGAGTTCAGGAAAACTGTTCGTCCCTCATCCTTGAGGTAGCGCATCAGGTCGCGCACGTCCCTCCGACCCAGCGGGTCCAGGGCTGAGGTTGGCTCGTCCAGCAGAACCACATCGGGATCGTTAAGGATCGCCTGGGCCAGCCCGATCCGCTGCTGCATTCCTTTGGAAAACGTGTGGAGCTGGTTCTTCCCTTCGGATCGCAGCCCCACCAGCTCCAGCACCTCTGGGATGCGCCGTCGCCGCTTCTCTGGCGGCATTCCATACAGCTGCCCGTGAAAATCCAGGAATTGCTCCGCCGTCAGCCACTCATGGAAGCGGAACAGTTCTGGAAGAAAGCCGATCCGCTCTTTGGCCCGCGGGTCCTGGGGCGGCAAGCCCAGCAGCCTTGCCTCGCCGGAGGTAGCCCTGACCAACCCCATCAGCACCTTGATGGAGGTCGTCTTTCCCGCTCCGTTGGGGCCGAGGAAGCCGAAGATCTCGCCCCGGGGCACGGTAAGGGAGAGATCCTCGAGCGCCACCTTGCGCCCGAACTCCTTGCGCAGGTGAACCATCTCAATAGCAAGATCGCCCTGGAGCGATCCCATCTCGCCGACACCCATCAATTGACTCCAACAGGGCGCGTTGTCTCGACCCACCCGTTCCGGCCAAAGCCCAATACGGTTCATTTAATGGCGATGCGAGTGCGTATCCGTGACGTAGGGCACGTGGCGCAGCGCCACGTGCCCTACGATTGGGCAAGACCGAGATCCGCCCCCTACCCGTGTTTGTTTACTTGAGCGAGTTGGCCACCGCCAGGGTCTCAGCCTCGGAGAAGCTGCCGCTTACCGCGTAGATCGCCCCGTTGCTCGGCCAGATTACGCTGGTGCTCTTTCCGTCCGACTGGGTGATCATCAGCCCGGACTGCCCCTGCACGGTGACCTCGTGGGACTGTCCCTTGACCACCGGCACCACCACGGTGCTGCGCCAATCGCTGATCGACTTGAGCTGGCTCACCAGGTCCTGCGGCAAGCCCGGCACCTTCAACAGCTCGTTCCTGATCTGGTCCACGTCCAGTCCATCCGGCACGGTAAGGGTTGGGCTGCTGGACGCTCCGACGTAGAGGAACTTCTGTCCAGCCTCAGGCACCGGCATTCCATCCCCACTCCGAACCACCCCGCCGTTCCTGTTGTCCGGCTCCAGATAGATGGCTACCTCAGTGGGGGCAACCTGCATCGTGATTGGGGCACCGTCCAGGTTATCCGGCAGCTTCACGTCGGTCGCGCCAAGCGTGGATAGGTAGGCGCGCAGCTTATTCAGGTCGGGTTTGTAGGTCACGCTGGAAGCCCCGGTCACCGTGATCGCCCTGGGGCTTGCCTCCAGGCCGGCCGGTACATTCGCGGGAAGCGACAGCTTCAGTCCGGTGGCCTTTTCTGCCTCTGCCTGATTTGCCGCCTTAACAGCCTTGTGGTCGCCTGTTGTGGTGAAGCTGCCCAACTCATTAGGCGACGCGAGCTTCGGCATCGAGGTAGGATCCACTTGCAGCGCGACGAACTTCTGCACCCGGAAGATAGAAAGGAAGCTGCTGGCCAGCGTCTGCACCGGCGAAAGCGTGAACACCAGCGCCACGATCACCAAAGCCGCAATCGTGGATGCGGCCACTCTCAGCCTGCTTCCGCCGGCAAATCGAAGGAAGACTTCAAACATCTCAGATAACCCCCATACTCGCGTAACGGGGCGATTCCCCCTAGCCTCAGCCCGATCTCGGATCTGGCTCCACTGGAGCCGTGGCATCTCTGCAGCCGACGGCGCCAACCTTTCGAGGGTCGACTGGGCGAAGGACGCGTTGGTACGCAGCGCTTCCAGCTCGTTCCGGCAGGCAGCACAGTCGGCAAAATGCCCTTCCGCGCGGCCTTTCGCCTCTCCTGCCTGCTCACCGTCAAGGAACGCCCTCAGCTCACCGCTATCTAAGCACCCCATCAGGCACCTCCTGAAGCCTCTCATACACCTTGCGGAAATGCTCCTCGGCCCTCGCCAGGATGGTTCCTACCGAGCCGATCTGGACACCCATCGCAGCGGCGACCTCGGCATAGCTGAGGCCACTGTGGCGCAGCACCAGGCAGGCCTGCTCCCTCTCAGAGAGCTGGGAGAGCGCTGCCCGCACGGACACCCTCTCCTCCGCCGCCAGACTGGCCTCTTCTGGATTGGCCGCATGCAGACCCGCCGACTCCTCGACGTCTGATAGCCGCTGCGCCCGCCCCTGCCGCTGAGTCTCCCTTGCCCCTTTCCGCAGGGCGTTGTATCCGAGATTGGTGGCAACTCGATAGAGCCAGGGGGCCAGGGTAGGCTCGTCGCGCAGCTCCGGGGGTTTCCTGTACAGCCGCACGAACACCTCCTGGGCCAAGTCCTCTGCCTCCTCTTTCCGGCCCACCAGCCGGAAGAGGATGGAGTAGACCGTGCGCCAGTGCTTCGAGAAGAGCGACTCGAAAGCCGCCTCCTCGCCGGAGTGCAGCCCCACCAGAAATCTGGCGTCTGTCAGTTGCACCCTGTTCTCCCGATCCTCTATCAACGTTTACCCCGTCCAAGAGTATAACACCGCCCGTCGCCACTTTATGACAGGAGCCGGGAAGAGGAAGGGCAGCACGCCAAGCCCTTCCTAATCCGCAGGTTTGTGCTCCAGGGTTCACCTGATGGGTGAACGGAGCAAGGCTGTAAGGCGGAGGACGGATCCTCCTAGATGCAGTTTTCCGGCGAGTAGCGAGTTCACTCTTCTCCGACGCGCTCGCGCACCAGCGCATGGATCTGGTCCGGCGCCGGCACTTGCAGGGCGGCCGCGGCCAGCTCGGCCATCTCGCGGGAGTCGAGACGCCGCATCAACTCCTTCGCGGCGGGAATCGCCGGGGTGTTCATCGAGAATTCGTCGAGTCCCAGCCCGACAAGCAGGGGAATCGCGTCCAGGTCGCCGGCCATCTCTCCGCACATCCCAACCCATTTGCCGGCTGCATGGCCCGCATCGATAACCATCTTGATCAGCCGGAGAAGAGCTGGGTGCATCGGATCGAAGAGCGGCGCGACCCGCGCGTTGCCACGATCTACCGCGAGGGTGTACTGCGTGAGGTCGTTAGTGCCTATTGAGAAGAAATCCACCTCGGGCGCGAGCAGGTCGGCGGTCACTGCTGCCGAAGGGGTCTCGACCATGATGCCTACTTCGATCTCATCAGCAATCGGTATGCGGTCCGCCACCAACTCCGCACGTGACTCGGCCAGGAGCACCTTAGCTGTCCGCACCTCCGCTACCGACGCGATCATGGGGAACATGATCTTCAGGTTGTGTCCGGCGCTAGCGCGCAGGATAGCGCGCAGTTGCGCCTTGAACATCTCCGGCTGCTGGAGAGAGATGCGAATGGCGCGCCAGCCAAGGAAGGGATTGGCCTCGTCGCGGAAGTCCAGATATGGCGGCGGTTTGTCACCCCCTATGTCCAGCGTGCGCACCACCACGGGGCGCTGACCCATGACGTCGGCGATAGCGCGGTAGGCTCTATACTGTTCCTCCTCGTCCGGCATGTCTTGACGATCCAGAAACAGGAACTCCGTTCTCAGTAGGCCGACACCCTCGGCGCCGAAATCCAGCGCGTGTCGTGCCGTCTCGACATCACCGATATTGGCGACCACCTCGATCCGCCTGCCGTCGCGCGTCAGTGCCGGGAGTTGGGCCGCAGTCTTGGCCGTTTCCCGGGCGGCGAGCCAGCGTGATTCCCTCGCGCACCACGCATTGAGAGTTGCATCGTCCGGCGCCAGGATCACGGCGCCTGTTCCGCCATCAACCACTATCGTGTCACCGGCGGCAACCGCGCTCAGCAAGTCGCTTCCCACTCCCATGACGGCCGGCAGCCCGTTTTCTCGCGCGAGAATCGCCGTGTGTGAAGTTAATCCACCAGTGGCAGTGATGAATGCCTGCACTCGCGCGCGGGCCAGCGCTGCTGCTTCGGAAGGGGTCAGTTCGTCGGCAACAATCACGGCTCGCGGCGGAAGCTCCTCAATCGATGGCCCCCTGATGCCAAGCAGCAACAGAACGGCCCGCTGCGCGGCATCGCGCACGTCAATCGCTCGTGCGCGAAGGTACTCATCCTCTATGGCGGCCAGTTGCCCGGCGTAGAACTCGGCGGCATCGTGCAGGGACGCCTCCGCGGGAAGGTGACCAACCCTGATCTTTGTCTCGGTTGACTCGACCAGAGCGGGGTCCCGAAGCATCATCTTCTGCGCCTCAAGAATCCCAGCGGTTTCGCGTGACGCGGGTTGATGGCCGCCGGACTGTAGCTCGGCCAGTTCACTCCACGCGCTCTCCAGGGCCGCGTGGAGCCGGACGATTTCTCCGTCGACGTCACAATCGCGGATTGAGGTGCGGTCGATGACGACATCGGGTCGCTGCCAGAGGAATGCCACGCCGATCGCGATCCCCTGTGATGCAGGGAGGCCACTCCAGCTTCTCATCGAGCGTGCTCCTATTCGGGGTCGCCGAAGCCTTCGTCGACAAGACCACGCAGGACGGCGATGGCATCCAGCTCGTCTGGGCCGTCCGCGGTCAGGACGATCTCGTGGCCCCTCTCAGCGCCAAGTGTCAGCACGCCCAGGATACTCTTGGCGTTCACGGCGGGTGATTTCTTGGTCGCGTTCTCGACCGTGATATTGGACTTGAACCTCGCGCAGGTCTGCACGAGGACCGAAGCCGGCCTGGCGTGCAGGCCGACCTTATTGCGGAGCGTCAAGACAACGTGCTGCATCATTCCACCTGCTCACGACGGCTCCTGTTGAAACTCGAGCCAACCTCCCGCTACAGGCAATCACACAACCTGCCGGTGGGTGCTCGTGCAGACACGAGTGTTAAGACGAACACCCGCTAATGGCACGCCGATCGACGGCAGGTCAGGCTTTCCGGCCCAGGGTAGATCTGCTCCCTGATAGCCGTCTAAACCGGCCGTGACAGATCCATCTTGCAAGCTGCCTCGGCCATCTCGGCTTGCGCGTCGAGAGGTATGAGATCCGGCTCTCCAACCCCCATCGAAAGTGCCAGGTAGTACACCCGGGCGGCCTGCTCGGCCGTCCAGCAGCGAGCGAAGGCCGTGTGGAGATCTTTTCCGATGCAGAACACCCCGTGATTCTTCCAGACCACGCCAAACCGGTCGCCCATGGCTTTCAGCGTCATCTCGGCGAACCTGACGTTGCCGCTCTTCGCGGATGGGCCGAGCGCAATGCCCTTCCCCTGGAACAGGTAGACGAAGTTCCCCACGATGTTGGGGACCTCTTTGTTCACCGCGTACACAGCGTTGAGATACGGAGGCTCGACGTGGGCGCATCCTCCTACCCACGGATAGAGCCGATAAGCCAGGGTGTGGATCGCCGTTTCGGAGGATGGCTCGTAGACACCGTCGATCTTCTGGCCGAAGAGGTCCACCGTCAAGATGTCCTCGGGCTGCATATTCGTGTATGGACGGGCAGCCGGGGTAATCAGGATGCGATCCGTGGTGGGGATCCGCGCTCTGAAGTTGCCCTGGGAATACATGACCAAGTCCATCGACTCACAACGTTGCGCGATTTCTATGATCTCTTTCCTGAGATCCATCCCTTCTAGAGCCATTGATGTATACCTCCCTACGTTGCTCATTACCAAGCCCGCCTAGCCCTTCAGGCATGCGGAAGAAGAACTGGCCGAGCAGGGACGAGGCCTAGTCGGGCTCGTCCCTGCTCGAAACTCGAGATCAGGCGGCCGTCGCTGGTCGAGCAGGAGCCGCAGGCAGCTTGCCGAGGGCTATCGCCGACTTTCGGTCCTCCTCGCGCAACAGGCCCATCGAGTAGAAGAACAGAGCAGCCACGACGACGCCGATAATCAGCCCGGGGAAGATCTGCCCCTTCGTGAATATCGCGGCAACGGTGGCCGCGCCGACACGATAGAGCGGGGACTCCATATTGATCCAGCTTATGAACTGGACGTCGGCTGGGATCTGCACCGTCCCGACCGACCGGCCCAGGTTAGTGATAGCCCCAGCGAAGAAGGTGCCCGCGTAGATCCAGATTGGCTGCGTGATCCAGGTCAGTAACGTCGTCCGCAGCACGTCGTTTCTAGTAACGACGGCCGCCGTGATGGTGGTGGCCAGGGCCATGATCCCACCGAACGGCAACACTATGTTCCCCGGCAGGACAATCGCCCACAGTATCATGACCGGCACGTTCAGGATAGCGGCGACCCAGATGCTGGATAGGCCCGCCAGAAACGGCCAGTCAAGGCCGATGTGGAACTCCCGACCTGGGTAGCGGGCGGCCATGAATGTCTTGGCGCCATCGGCGATAGGCATCAGGGCGGTAATGAACAGAGTGGCGACCATCGGGAATATGGTCAGGGCTGCACCGGCCTGGATGCCAAGGGTGAGGATACCCTTGATGTCGTAGCCAGCCATGATGGCGATGAAAAGCCCGACGATGAACCCGATGACGTGGTTCTCACCGAAAATGCCGATCTTCTCTCGGATCATCTCGGGTGCGTATGTCCGGCCCTTGAACGGGGGTATGTGGTCTAGAAGCCGGTTCAGCGGCAAGAAAATGATCCACTCGAAGAACAGCGAGTGCGGCAGCGCGACACCAGGAATGTGCGAGTTCTCCTCTACCAGGTTCACCGACCAATCGGCCTGCTTAAGCTCCCACACCACCTGGATGGCGCAGAAGGCGAAAGCTATCAGAACACTGCCGGAGATGAACGTTACGAGCACGCCGGTCAGGACCTTGTTCCACACGTTCCACATATCGACGTTCAGTGTCTGGGTCCAGTTGAAGCCAAGCATCACCAGGTTGATGGCTATCTGGACAGGGAACATGAGGAAGGCATACGGCCAAGCCCAGGCAATGGCCGCGGTTGGAGTCCACCCCAGGTCGATGGCCGTAAGGTGGATGCCTGTGTGCTGGACAAACGCCTGGGCTGCCGGGCCGATCACGCCGAGCATGAAGCCCAGGATGACGTTCATGCCCGCGAACGCGACGCCGAGGAGTAAGCCCGCGGAGAAGGCCCTCCGAACGCCGATCCCGAAGAGCAGGCCGATCAAGAACATGATGATCGGGAGCACAATAGGAGCGCCGAGATCGAGCATATATTGGATAGCGCTACTCAGAATATCCACCACCCGCCTCCTTGTGAAGCATCTAAACGCGGCACACTCAAGTGACAAACGCCAGATCAGGTGGCCCCGAGCGAACTTAACCTCCGACGTATTCTAATAGGCATCACATCCTTCCTTCAGTCGATCCTCACGCTGTTCACCGGCCCCCATGCATGCGACGGGGAACCACTTTGAAGCCCATCTAACACGCCTGACCGAACTCACACTTGCAGGATCTGAACGCTGACGGCCGGCCTATAGCATACGGTTACTTTGCGTCCACTCCCTCCGGGTAGAGAATCCTCTTGATCTCCTCCATGGACTTCTCCATGCCGAACCCTGTCATGAATGGAGTGCCGAGGATCACCGGGCACGGGTACTTGGTGTCGCCATAGGGCGAGATGTTTACAAACAGGTCGGCGTGTTCGGCATGCATTCTGACCGTCTTGAAGTCGACCACGTCCACCTGGACGTTCTTCATTCCATACTTTGGCAGGAGATCCCTCATCCGGTTCTGGGCAAGCGTTGATGATGCCACCCCTGACCCGCACGCTACGATGATTCTCTTCCGACCAGACACGTTAGCCATCCAAATACCCCCCTTCTTCATCTCGTCGATTAGACGGCTATCAGTCCCGAGCGCCTATCCAGGCAAATCCCTGCCGGGCAGCCAGGCTTTCTCGCCCTATGCCGCCCAAGTGTTCACTAACCATTATTCGTGCCAGGCCAACTGAGGAGCTACTACCGGCTTTGATTACCGGCGAGGACCAGTTGGCGTCGACGCCTTTCGTGCCCTTTTGTTCCATTGAGAGAGGGCGACCGCAAGCACTCCGGCAATCAGGGCGAGCCACACGTCGTTGAACACAAAGCTTGCTGCGAAGAGCGCTATGGCGAGAACTAACAGAGGAATGAAGTACCACCTCCGCACCCGGAAGGCATACCTCCGGTCCAGGGCTGCCCGGGTTTCCACCCATGCGGGAGGCAAAGCGCCCTTTGCCTCGCCGCGGGACGGCTCGTGGCTTGCAGCATGCTGCTCGTCAACACGTCGTGACTGGATCTTCTTGCTCATCGCCCAACCCTTCTGTCAGCAGCTTCTTGACGCTTTCGACGTCGTCGTGTCTCAGAAGCCTCGTTAAGTTGTCTGCTGAGGTAAAGAAATCGACCACCCGCTGTAGGAATCGCACCTGTTTCTCCGGCTCCGTGATGGAGAGGAGGAGCACCACCTGAGCATCCAGAACGTGATCGAGGGTCGCCATTTCGATCCAGGGGATCGGTTGCTTCAGAATTCCGACCGCGATGGCCGGGCGGATGCAATGCTCGGCATGCGTGTGGGGAATCGCCACCGCTACTGGACTCGTCGGCAATGCCGTTGGGAACTCCTTCTCCCGCTCAATTACCTTCTCACAGTACGTTTCGCGCACATAGCCCTTGGCCCTCAGAAGGGCAGCCAATCTGTCGATTGCCTCCCAGCAATTGTCAACTTCCATGTCTGTCTCGATGAGATCACTCTCGATTGCCAGACGGCTCTCCGTATCAGCCATGATTGCCTTCCCGCATCTTGACGATGGCAACGCTAACCAGCCATATGTAGGCAAACAGTGTGGCCCATCTCCGGTCAGGAGATGGGCCACCACAATGAGACCCCTCGCGATACCCCGCCCGGACATCTGGTTCCCCAAGACCGGCCGTAAGCTTATTAGCCTATTACTACTCCTAACAACTATATCTTATGGGCTACCCCATTGTCAAGACGG
>Ga0209014_10001043_pt1 | contig 16518 bp, 16 predicted proteins | sample BarGraNGADG00212_FD_184491 | JGI IMG/M metagenome (GOLD analysis project Ga0209014, IMG submission 184491) | Arctic peat soil microbial communities from Barrow, Alaska - Barrow Graham LP Ref core NGADG0002-212 (SPAdes) (version 2) | ecosystem: Environmental > Terrestrial > Soil > Wetlands >...
CGGCGCCCCCACCGGCTTCTCCTGGGGGAGCACTTGGTGGTACAGCCAGCTCACGTATCCCGGCAGCCAGACGTAGTATTTCCGGGTGACGATGCGATAGGCCCAGGCGCCCAAATACAGCACCAGGCCGAGCAGCATGATTCGGCGGACGAGTCGCACAGTACTCCATTGGAACATACCGGGGACTGACAAGACTGCCATGAATTTCTGGCGCTCTTTGCCGGAAATTCGCTGGCAGTCCTGTCTGTCCCCGGGTCCCTGCATGGCATACTAAAGAGCGTGGATCCTGTTTCGGGTGTGGGGAATCCCCAGCAAATCGCCGTTCTAGGCCTTGGCTATGTCGGATGCGTCACCGCCGCATGCCTGGCGCACGTCGGTCATCGCGTGGTGGGCGTGGACCGTGACCAGTTCAAGGTGGATACCGTCCGTGCCGGGCGCGCCCCGTTCTTCGAACCCGGGTTGGAAGAACTGGTCCGCGATGCCGTGACGGCGGGGCGTTTGACCGCTTCCGTCTCCCTGCGCGAAGCACTGGCCGGCGCCGATGTCGCGCTCATCTGCGTGGGCACGCCTTCGGAGAAGAACGGCAACCTGGGCCTCGATCAGTTGCGCCGCGTTTCCCAGGAGATCGCCGAGTCGCTCCCCGGCCGCAACAAGCCGCTGGTGGTGGCCGTCCGCAGTACGGTGTATCCGGGGACCTGCGAAGAAGTGGTGTTGCCACAGATGGGTGGCTCGCCGTTGGTATCGGTAGTCTCCAATCCGGAGTTCCTGCGCGAGGGTGCGGCGGTTCGCGACTTCATGGAGCCCTCGCTGTTGGTGATCGGCGGGGCGTCCCCGGCGGCGGTGCAACAGGTGGCGTCGATTTACGCCGGCCTGCCGGTGGAGCCCTCCATCGTAGCGCTGCGCACGGCGGAGATGATCAAGTACGCCTGCAATGCCTTCCACGCCGTGAAGATTTCCTTCGCCAACGAGATTGGCGCGCTGGCCGGCGAATTGGGCATTGATGGCGCCGAGGTGATGGACACCCTCTGCCGCGACCATGCGTTGAATATTTCGCGCGCCTACCTCAAGCCGGGCTTCGCCTTCGGCGGCTCCTGCCTGCCGAAAGATCTACGCGCGTTGGTCTACCGCGCCTCACGCCTCGATCTGAAGCTGCCGCTGCTCGAATCCGTGCTGCCCTCCAATAACGCCCAACTGGACCGCGCCATCGCCTTGGCGCTCGATCTGCCCGCCGCGCGCATCGGCGTGTTTGGCCTCGCGTTCAAGGAAAACACCGACGACTTGCGCGAGAGCCCGGTGGTGTTGCTGCTGGAGACCCTGATCGGCAAGGGGCGCAAGGTGCGCGTGCACGATCCGCACATCCAGCTCGGCGAGATCTATGGCAGCAATCAGCGGTACATCATGAACGCCATCCCGCACATCGGCAACCTGCTCGACGGCCAGTTGGATGCCATGTTGGAATGGGCCGATCATGTGCTCGTGGCGCAGAAGCCGTCGCCCGAAATTCAAGCGCGCCTGGAAGCCGGCGGGAAGCCGCTGATCGACCTGGTAGGCGCGCTGCGGCCGCGTTCGGCTCTCGCGCCGATCCCCGCCTGAGTATGCAACCGGCCGGCCGGGTGGTCTCCGTCTTCGGGGTCAATCCTTCGCGGATCGGCGGATCGGAGGTCTTTGCCCGCGCGCTCTCGTCGCGCCTTGCCGGGCAGGGTTGGGAAAGCGTGCTCTGCTACCAATCCCTGCCCGAGGGTGAGGTACGGCGATTCCTCGAGCTGCCCAATGTCACTTTCGATGTGCTGAAAGATGCCTGGAGATTCGCCGCGCGGCCGGCGCGAGATCTGGCCGCCATCCTAAAACGCCATCCCGCGGACATCCTGCACCTCTATTTCACCGGCTTTCTCAGTCCCTACCCTTGGGTGGCGCGCTGGCGGAGCGTTGCCAAGGTCTTCTTCACCGACCAGGGCTCGCATCCCGAAGGTTATGTCGCCACGCGGCGGCCGGTGTGGAAGCGCCTCGCGGCGCGCGCGCTGAACCTCCCGCTGAATCAGGTGATCTGCATCAGCGACTACAACGTGCACTGCATGCTGCGCCGCGATCTGATCGACGCTGGGCGCGTCATGCGGATCTATAACAGCGTGGATCTGGCCGCGGCCCACGGAGACGGCGCGGCGTTCCGCCTGCGCCATGGCGTCCCGGCGGGCGCGCCGGTGGTGGCACAGGCGAGCTGGATGATTCCGGAGAAGGGCATCACCGACCTCGTCGAGGCGGCGCGCATCGTGCTGCAGCGAATTCCCCAAACGCACTTCCTGTTGGCGGGCGAGGGGAAGCACCGCAACGAGTACATGGCGATGGCGCGCGATCTGGGGATGGACGGGCATTTCACCTGGACCGGCCTGGTGCACAATCCGGTTGCCGAGGGCTTGTACGCCGCGGCCGATGTGGTCTGCCAGGTCTCACGCTGGGAGGAAGCTTTTGGCTGGGTCATCGCCGAGGCGATGGCGGCCGGCCGTCCCCTGGTGGCCACCCGCGTCGGCGGAATTCCGGAGTTGGTGACGGACGGCAAAAGCGGGTTCCTGGTGGCGCCTCGCGCCCCGGCGGAGATCGCCGGGCGCCTGGTCCAGTTGCTCGAGGATTCCGCATTGCGCGCCCGCATGGGAGCCGCCGGACGCCTCGCCGCCGAACAAAAGTTCGACCTGACCGCCAACTTGGATACCCTGATGCACGCCTATGGCTTCAAGTAGCGTAGGCTTTCAGCCTGCAACGCCGGCCTTCTGGCCGGCGTAATCCACTTCAATGCTCGGAGACTCCGTTCAACCCGTTACACTGAGACTAATGCAATCGGGGCGCAAGGATGCAATGGATGCCGACGTTTTTCATGGACCCCCCGGAGCGGCGATGACCGGCGCCCGCCCAGTCACCAGCCAGGCCGGCGCCGTGGCTCGCGCCCAACGGCTGGAGTATTTCACCATTGCGTGGAACAGCCTGGAAGCCTTCGTTGCCTTGCTCGCCGGATTCCTGGCCGCAAGCGTGGCCTTGGTGGGCTTCGGCTTTGATAGCCTGATTGAAGTCGCGAGCGGCGCCGCGCTGCTCTGGCGGTTGCATCGCGGCGAGCGCGCCGAACGCGCCGCTTTGCGGATGGTCGGCGGCTGTTTTGTGGCGCTCGCGCTTTATATCGCCTACGATTCGACGCACACCCTGTGGTTGCGCGAGGCTCCGCGCGGCAGCATGGCGGGTATCGCGCTGACGGCGGTTACGATTGTGGTGATGCCCCTGCTGGCGCGCGCCAAGCGGCGGGCGGCGGCAAGCCTGGCCAGCGGCGCCATGCGGGCGGACGCGCGGCAATCCGAATTTTGCATGTACCTTTCCGGCATCGTGTTGGGCGGACTCCTGCTCAATGCGCTTTTAGGGTGGTGGTGGGCGGACCCGCTGGCCGGCCTGGTGATGGTGCCCATCGTCGGCAAGGAAGGCATCGACGCACTGCGCGGCAAAGCCTGCTGCGCGGGCGACGGATGCCATTGAAGTGGCGCGCCGTTCAGGTGCGCGACGTAGAAGTGATGCGGATTCGGGTGCTTGCTAGTGCCCCGACCGCGTGAAGATGTTCCTTTTCCCGCGGGGCAGGCTGCCGCGCAGGCGCAAGCGGCGACCTTCTACCCCCAGAGAGATTTGGGGCCGCCCCTGCCCGTTTCCCAAACGCAAAGTCTCACCAATACCCGAGGCCGCAAGAAAGTCCAAAATCACTCAGGAGGCGAAGACTGCAAAGAAAAGAATCGCTTAGTGGCATTGGGCTTCCAGGCTGGGCTGCCCTCTGGGCCGCCCCCATTCGTGGGGGCATGCTTCCCAGGTTTCCCATCCCATTCCAGCACGGAGGTCCTCCGTGGCATTGGACTCTGCGCTGCCTCTGCGTTCTCAGCGTCTCTGCGGTGAATGGGCTTCCCTGTTTGGCTCCGGCTTCGCCGCGCTTAGGGAGAGGCCTTATCCATCTCCAGACTCGCGCCGGCCAGCCAGGAACTGACCATTTCCAGATCCCGGCCGGCCGCCGACCGGCAGATTTCCTGGGCTTGAGAGGCCAGCGCGCGCGCCCGGGCCACGTCACCCTCGGCGATCGCCTGGCGGGCCGCCTCGCGCATCCGCCAGGCGCCCGCCGCGAGGCCCATGATGGTCCCTAGATCGGCGCCACAGCGCGAGCACTCGGTTGACCCGCGAAAACGCGCCTGGCAAACCGGGCACATCAGCCGCCCTCCACGAAGAAGAGAAGCTCCTGGAGAGATTTCAGGGCTTCGACGAGCGCGTGCGAGTCGCGATGGGTAACCGCCGTTTCGATGGCTTCCGTCAGCGCGATGGCTTCTTCCTTATCCTCCGCGTGCATGGTGTCGAGCAGACGCCGCGAGCGTTGGATGAGATCGACGGCCTGGCGCCGGTGCTCCACCCAGTTGGAGTCCATGGGGATGATCTTGCCGTTGGTTTTCTGGACCTCCACCTCCACCACGCCGTTTTCCCAAGCAGGCTCCGCGCCCTCTACCTCCGCCGCTTCCGCATCCTCCTCTTCGTCTTCCTCTTCCTCGAACGCCGCCTCCCGCGAAGCGTACAGATCGGCGATGCGCTTACGGGCGGCCGCGATTTCCGCATCGCTCTTGGCCTGTAGCGCGTCGGCAATCGTGATGTGTTTCGATTTGCCGGTGCGTTTCTCGATGGCCGCGACGTGCAGGATGCCATCGATATCCAGACTCATGCGGCACAAGACCTCGTTCGGCTCGTCGGTCGAGGCCAACCCCTCGACGTGAAAGTCGCCCACCAGCACGTTCTGCAACGCGTCTTCGTTGTCGCCCTGAAAGATCCGGATGTCCACCTCGCGCTGGCCGGGAAAGCTGGTGTAATAGCTCTCGGTCCGCGTCACCGGAAGGGGCGTATTGCGGCGGATGATGGGGTGGTAACAGTACGGATACGGCGCCCCGCCGCGCTGCCCCAGGTACGAGGGGCCGAACGAGTACGGGGACACGTCCACCAATACGCGCTCCACATCGCGGCCCGCCAAACGCGAAGCGAGTACGCCCGCTCCCAAAGCCACACACAGATCGGGATGCACGTCCTCGCGCGGATCCAGGCCCGTGCGTTCCCGCAGCAGGCGCGACACCAGCGGCGTACGCGTCGAGCCGCCGACCAGCAGGATGGCGTCCAGATCGCCCGGCTTCCTGCCCGCGTCCCCTAGCGCCTTCGACACACTGTCGAGCGTGGACTCCACCAGATGCAGAATCGTCTTCTCGTATTCGCCGCGCGACAGTTCCAGCTCCAGGTGCAGCGGCTTGCCGTTCTCGGTGATCAGGGCCTCCTCGCGGATCTGCGCATACGGCTGGAAGCTGAGCTCCTTCTTGGCGGCTTCGGCGGCCCACCATAAGCGCGCCAGCGCCTGGGGATGCGCGGCGTCGATCCGGACGCCGTGCCGCTGCTGAAACTCGGCCTGCAACTGCGCCAACAGGAGATCGTCGAAATCGTCCCCGCCCAGCCGATTGTTGCCGTGGCTGGCCAGCACCTCGGTGACATCGCCCTCCACCATAACCACCGAGACATCGAACGTGCCGCCGCCGAGATCGTAGACCATGACGGTGCGGCGCGCGCCGTCGGCGAAGCCATAAGCGAGGCTGGCGGCGGTCGGCTCGTTGAGGATCCGCACCACCTCCAGCCCGGCCATCATGCCGGCTTCGCGCGTGGCATTGCGCTGCGCGTCGGAGAAGTACGCGGGAACCGTGATCACGGCGCGCTTCACCGGCTGCTTCAAGTCGCGGCTCGCCCACTCCGCCAGTTCGCGCAGAATCAGCGCGGAGATCTCCTGCGGCGTGAAACTCTTGTCGCCCAACTGTACCGTCTCGGCGCTGCCCATTTTGCGCTTGATGCTGCGCACCGTGCGCTCCGGATAGACCAATTGCTGATTGCGCGCGGATTCGCCCACCAGCAGCTCGCCAGCCGGCGAGATGCCCACGCACGATGGCAGCATCTTGACCTCGCCCGGTCCCAGCACCCGCACCTTGCCATCGGCAAACGCCGCTACTTCCGAGTTGGTGGTGCCTAAGTCGATTCCAATAATCAGATCACTCATCCGTCCCTACACTCCGTGGGCGCCGCGCTACCCGGACCTGCGCCGGGCGGTACACCGCGCCATTCCATTCATAACCCGTCCGGTAGACCGCCAGCACGCTCCCTTCTGGAGCGTCGAGCGTTTCCTCCACGTCCACCGCGCTCATCAAGCGCGGATCGAAGGCTTCGCCCTTGCACTCGATCGGCCGGACCTCAAATCGAGCCAGCAGCTCGTCCAGCGACTTCAGGCTCAACCGGTAACCCTGATCCATCGCATCCACTACTTCGAGGGCATGCCGGATCTGTTCCCAGCGCCGGCGAAAGATGCGGTCCCAGAAAACCGGCCGCACTTTTTCGCGTGCTCCGGCGGCTTCGACGCCACGCAGCAGCCGCTCGCGAAGTTCCAGCAGGCCGTCGAGCACTTCCTTGCGGCTGCGGGCTGCGTGATCGCGCCCCATCGTTTCGCTGAGCTGTTTGAACGTGCGGCCCTGCAGCTTCACTTCCTGGGTAAGCGTGGTGAGGGCGGCCCACATCCGGTAGCGGTCCACGGTGGATTCCTCCGCTCCGGTTTCGTCGCCGGCAAGCAGTTCCTCGGGAATGCCCCGCGGCGCATCTTCCCGCGTCAGCGCCGCGTCCAGCCGCGCTTCGAAGCGGCGCAGAATTTCGTCGCGCTCGATCAAGTCTTCTTCTCCCGTGACACAGCCAGCCAGGCGTCGGGTCCGGTGAATTGCCGTTTGGATTTCAGGCCGTCCAGCAACGCGGCTAGCGGCTGTTTCGGATCGGCGGCGAGCAGCAGGCTGCGCGTCCGCCGCCGTGGATCGCGCAGCATTTCATAGGCATCGCGCACCCGCTCAAATTCGCGCGGCGAGCGGTCCGGCGGGTACTCTTTCACCTTGCGCAGATAGGCGGCCCGGATTTCTTCGTCGCCGGCCTCCGCCTCGACTTCCAGAACCTGTCGCGGATCTTCGTTCGTCATGGCTGTTTCACCGTCAAAATGGCAGATCTTTGTCGTCAAGAATGCGGCTCGAGCGTCTCCTTCTTCGTTTCGGCATCCCGCCGCCGAGGATCTGCGCCATCGCCCGCATCAACTCTTCCGGACCGAGCTCTTCCATCAGTCGCTCCAAAACTGGGGGCATTCCGGGGGGTATTCCGGTAGGCATTCCGCGGGGCATCCCTCGGCGCTCCGCCCGGCAAGACGGACAGTCGCATGGGACGTCGTCATCCTCCATGCCATCCGGCATGTCATCCGGCATGGCGGGGAGCCCGGGTTGCTCTCTTTCCCGCTGAACCAGATCGTTGATCTGCTGGGTGGTCATGGCCACATCGGTGTCGTTGCGTTCGAGCCAGTCCAGTTCCTTTTCACGCCACTTTCCGATTCTTCCCAACAGGTCCGGATTGCGTTGCCGGCGCGCCAACTCGGATGCGGCGGCCGCACACAGGGTCTGGCGTTCCTCGGCCCACGCCGGCAAACATCGGGCGCGCAGGAACAGAAACTCCGCCCATCTTTCCTGTGCGTATTTCAGGCCGGCCGCGGACACCGCGTAGGCGAGCCCGACATTCCGCCCGCGCAAGGCCGCTTCGCCCAGCGCCCCCAAACCCGCCGCATCGGCCACCGGATCTCCGCCGGACAGCTCGCGCTTCAATTGGTTGGACAGCGCTCGCGGGATCTCAATCGGCAAGCCGGTGTCTTCGCCCAACGCGCAGGCTCGCCCCAGGGCGGCGGCCAGTGGCGCCGCACCCGTGGCCTTAGGCCCCGCCACTTCTCCCTTGAGCTTGCACGCGTCCGCCACCGCCTTCAATATAATCTGCGCCGCCACTTCACTGCCCAGCACGCGCACCACCGCGGCGCGAGCCGCATCGGCCTCCGATGGGGCGTGCCAGAGCGTCCAATAGACCCAGCGTAGCGCCGCCACCAGTGCCGGACGGTCGCCCTGCTGCGCTTGCGGCAGCGCTTCAATCTGGCGCAACTCCGGCTCCGCCAGGCGGGTCTTGTTCTGCTGCAAATGCCGCGTGGCGAGCGAAATCAGCAGACGCAGCCGGGCCTTGCGCACCTCCGGATTGAGTCCGTCCAGACGCTCGGCCTTCTCCATCAGCTTGAACGCCTTCTGCAAGGCGTTCGTCTTTTCGGCGGACTGCATCAGATGCAGCACCGGCGGAATATCTTGCGGCAGCGCCGCCACCCATCGGTCTGCTACCAGGTCGCCACGCCGCCGGTCCTCCTCCTTGGCCAAATTGAGCCATTGCTGAAAGTTTTCCGCGCAGGGGTCGGCCTCGCAGGCGCGCTCGAAAAGTGTATCCAGATGCACGTAGTAATGGTCCTGCCGGCCGGCCTCGGGCATCAACGCGCGAATCTCCGGAGGCTGGCCTGCGTAGGAATCCCTGTGCCCTCTGAATGTGGCGGCGAACTTGTGCTTCACGTATTCCGTCTCATCCTCCGGGATACGGCGCCACAGATCCGCCATGTGCAAATACAGCGTGGCGATTTCGGGGCCGGTGGCGGGGAACCATTTCTCATGCACCGCGTGTTTGCGGAATTCTTCCCAGACGCTGCAAGCGATCGGAATCGTCACGGGGTCGTGCTGGGTTTCCTCGTAGGCGCGCGCCAGCAGTCTCCAAAACCAGGCGTTCTTCAAGGAGGGGCCGCCCACGGCCACCGCCACTCGGTCCACCTTCGTACCGGCCATCATGGCCCGGACGGAGATATGTTGCTTGAGCCGTTCCAGCAGGTCGGGGCAAACCTCTTGGCACAGCGTGACCGCTTTGCCCATTTCCTGCAGCGCTAGCGTCTGATTTTTCTTGTCCAGAGCCTGGTCCAGGGCCACCAGCGTGGCGCGCAACGCCGCCAACCCCCCGCCCGCCTGCTTCGCCAGCGCCTCGGCCGCCGGAGTGAGCTTCTGCTTCCGCCCGATCATCGCCCGCACCGCCGGAACCAGGCGGGCCGCCGCCGCGCTGGGCTCGACCGCCGCCAGGTATTTCTCGCAGAGCGCATCCTCGTTGCCGTAGAACGCTTGGATGGCGCGCAGCATCATCTTCCAGGGCGCCAGCGGGCTGTGACGCGAAATCTCGGGCAAAGCCAGCAACTCGGCCGCCACCGGCCCGCTGGTCACCGCCTCCAGCGCGCGTACCACGGCGCCGGCCGCCACGCGCAAGGCATGTTCGGGCGGCAGCGCATCGCACCGCCAGATCCGCGCCGGATCGCCCGCGGCATCGCGGATACCGGTCTCGATGCCGGCCCGCTTTTCCGCCGGCAGAGATGGATCCGCCAGCAGTTCCAGCAATGCCTGCATATCGCCGCCGCGGGCTTTCAGGGTGGCGGACACTTCCCGCAACCGGTCGCGCGCTGAGGGGTGGCGCCCCTGCACCAACTCCAGCAGCGTTCTGGCCTCCGCATCCAGGCTCCGTTCCGCCAGCGAGCAAATCCGCGCCACGTAGGCATCCACCAGCAACTCTTCCGATGCCGCGTTGCCCAAGCGCTTGTGGACAGCTTTGGCAATGTCCACGGCTACTCCGGCCTTGCCGTTAGCAATCAGTTGCGCGACCTGAGCCCGCTCTTTTGGCGGAACATCGGTGGCTGGTGGCACCTCCAGTAGAGGCTGTTGGAAAGGAATCCAACGCTTGAATTTGCTTTTTAGCGACATGTTGCCCGCCTGTGTGTCAGATTTCCTCTTGGTCGTCGCTCGGGGGAGAGTATAAGAGATTGTAGCGCATCGGAGTACAATCGGACCAGCCACCGTGGCCACCCTCTGGCAACAGTTTCGCGCGTTTCTGGCGCGCCGGATTCGCTATAAGATTACCCGCGGCGGAGTTCTGTTCACCTTCGCCATTCTACTGGTGGCCTTCGGCGCCGCCGTTTCGGCCAACAACCTGCTCTTCCTGATTGTCGCGGCCATGATGGCGACTCTGCTGGTCAGCGGTCTGGTCAGCCGCTTGTGCTTGGCCGGGTTGGCGCTGGATTTCCAGGTGCCGGAGCACATCCCGGCCGGACGCAGCGTGCCGGCGCGCCTCTTCGTGCGCAATCACAAGTGGTTCCTGCCGTCGTTTTCCATCCGCGTGGAGGCGATTCGCGAGGCCGGCAGCCCCACCATGAAATCGGGCGTCTACTTTCCCCTGATCGCCGCCGGGGCCACGCTCGAGGCCGTGGTGGACGTCCGATTTCCGCGGCGCGGCGCATACCGCCAGAACGGCTTCGCCTTCTCCACCTCCTTCCCCTTCGGCTTCCTCGAGAAGACCGCGCGCGTCACCCTCACGCGCGAAATGCTGGTCTACCCCGCGGTCGATCCCCAGGCCGGGTTCGACGATCTGCTGGCCGGCATTTCGGGCGAAATCGAATCGCACTATCGCGGACTGGGGCGCGACTTCTATCGCATACGCCCCTACGAGGCCTTCGAGAGTTCGCGCCACGTGGACTGGAAGGCGTCGGCCCACGTGGGCAGTTTGCAGATTCGCGAATTCGCCCGCGAGTTGGAACAAACCGTCGAGATCTTCCTCGACCGCGACGTGCCGCACCTACTGGACCCGTGGTTCGAGCACGCCGTGAACTGCTGCGCGTTCCTCGCCTGGCGCCTTTCCGCCCAGGGCGCATCGATTCACTTCCGGTCCAACGGATTTGAGTTCCGCCAACCCGAGGACGGCGACATATATACTATTCTCAAGTACCTGGCATTGGTGTACCCGCAACGCGCCGACATACCGGAAGCGCCCCTTGATGATGCGAGCTTCAAAATTGTCTTCACCCCATCGCCCCGCGCGTTCCGCGACGCCGGTTGGATCGACGCCCGCTTGCTGGGTCCTGATGATCTGCCCGTTCCTCGTGGCGGCGCAGGCCCAGCCTCCGCCGACCCAGAATCCGCCGAAACTTGAGCCGGTCAAGACCTCCATCACCGTCGTCGAAAAGATTTCCGCCGAAACCCCGGCCAACGTTACCGTACTGGATAGCATCGCCCTTCAACAGAGTCCCGGGACGAATCTGGATGACCGCCTGCGCGACGTGCCGGGCTTCAGCCTCTTCCGGCGATCGTCCAGTCTGGCGGCCAACCCCACTACGCAGGGGATCTCACTGCGCGGCATCGGATCTTCCGGCGCCAGCCGGACCCTCGTTCTTTGGGATGGCATCCCCGCCAACGACCCCTTCGGCGGCTGGGTCTATTGGACGCAGTTCGTGCCCGGCGAGATCGGCCGCGCCGAGATTTCCCGCGGCGCCGCCACCAGCATCTTCGGCGACCGCGCCATGAGCGGGGCCATCGGACTTTTCTCGCTCCCAGCGGAGAAACTCCACGTGCGGGCCGAATACGAGTTCGGCAACGAAGACACGCAAGATATCTCCGCCGGGTTTGCGGATGTGTGGTCGCGCGTCGCCATCTCCGGCGCCGCCCGCGCCTTCACCACGGATGGATACTTCATCGTCCCTGCGTCGATTCGCGGCGCCGCCGACACCCGCGCCAACGTACAGTTCGTGACCGGCGATGTGCGCATCGACCACTACACCTCCATCGGCGATTTCTTCTTCAAAACCAGCATCCTCGCCGAAGAGCGGCAGAACGGCACCGTGCTCACCCACAATTCCACCGGCCTCGGCACGGTATCGATGCGTTACATGCGCGAGTTCACCAGCGATTCCCTCTCCCTGCTCGGCTTTCACACGCGCGAGGGCTTTCATGCCACGTTCTCCAGCGTAACGGCCGACCGCAATACCGATCGCCTGTCGTACTCCCAGACCGTGCCCAGCCAGGCCGTGGGCGGCGCGGCGCTGTGGCAGCATCACCAATCGAGATGGAATGTATTGGCTGGCGCGGATGTTTACCGCGTGGAAGGCGCCAGCACGGACCACTTGGTCCCCTCCGGCCTCCGCGTGGGCGGCGGCACTCAGTTGCAGCACGGGGTCTACGGGCAGGCGGATGCCACCTTCGGTCCGCTCCGCCTCTTCGCCGGGGTGCGCCACAGCTTCGCCGGGCAGGGCAGCCAATTCCTCAGCCCGAACGGCGGATTCGTCATCGGCAAGAAGCGGCTGCGCGCTCGCGGCAGCGTCTACCGCAGTTTCCGCGCGCCCACGCTCAACGAACTTTACCGCGACTTTAAGGCCGGCAACACCACCACAAAGGCGAATCCCGCGCTGGTGCCGGAAACCCTTTGGGGCGCCGAGACAGGCTTCGATTGGGTCGGCGAGACCGGCACCTTCCGCGTCACCGGGTACCGCAATTCGCTGGACAAGCTGATTACCAACGTCACGCTCTCCAGTGCGGCGACGGCCATTGTCAGGCAGCGCGCCAACGCCGCCGCGGCACTGAGTCGTGGCGTGGAAGCCGAGTTTCGCCAGCGCCTGCGCAACTTTACCGGCGAGTTGAAGTATCTGTACGTGGATTCGCGCTACGTCACCGGCTTCCGCGTGGCGCAGATTCCCAAGCACCAGGGGACCGCGCAGTTGACCTACCAGCGCGAAGGCACGCTTGTCTCCTTGGGCCTGCGCAGTTACTCCTATCAATTCGACGACGACCTGAACGCGTTCCGCCTGCCCGGCTATGCCAGCGCGCAGTTCGTCGTCCGCCAGCACCTGGTGCGCGCGCTCTCCGCGGAAGTCACCCTGGAGAACGCGCTCAACCGCCAGTTCTACACCGCGTTCACCCCCACACCAAACATCGGCGCCCCGCGCCTCTGGCGCGCCGGCCTGCGCTGGGACGGCCGGGTGCACTGATCGGGGAATTCCGCTGCCGAGGCTCCGCGACGTAGAAGCACGCCTCTTTCCAGAAGCCCGGCGCGTTTGTCGTTCCCGATCCTTCAGGGACCGCGACTTCCCGGGAGTAATCTCGCAGGTCGCCGTTCAGCGCAGGTGAACAGTGCAGTTCCGGGATGACGACGGCCACGACCGGGTGATCAGGAGAACAGAGCGGTTGGCGCGTAGCATCAGCTTCCCCTTTTTGGGCGCTGCAGACATAGAATGGAGGTATGGCCAGAGGTTGGGAAAGTAAGTCGGTCCGGTCGGAGATCGACGCGCCTGCGGCACGCAGCGCCGCTCCACAGGCCCGCGAGGTTTCTAGTGAGGTTCTCGACTTGCTGCGCAAGAAGGAGAGCATTCTCATGTCCCGCTCCCGTGTGGTCCGGGATATCGAAAACGCGCGGAATCCCCGCTATAAGGCAGTCTTGTGCAAGGCCCTGGCGGATCTGGACGCGCAACTGGCAGCACTCCCCGCGATGGCAACGCGAGAGGTTGACATCGAGACGACGAGCGTGACTCACTTCACACGGGCCAAACCGACCAGTCTCCCCTCTCAGGATATGGCTAGAATCCTGGCGATCGCGAGTGCCGCCTTCGACGACGAAGAGAAAGCTGGTCGGTGGCTTCAGGAGCCGAATATGCAGACGGGCAACATACCGCCCGTCAGTTTGATCGGAACCCCCGAAGGCTTCGCTGTGGTCGAATCCGTGCTGCATCAGATCCAATACGGGGTTTTTGGATAGTGCGCGTGGCACGGATCTGCCGTGCTAGGTACCCAGACCTAGACGGGAAAGGTGCTGCCATCGCTGGTGGACGCTGGAATTCGAAAGGTACCCCAATCGTATACACTTCTTCTTGCGGAGCGCTTGCTGTTCTCGAGTATCGAGTTCATACCAAGATTGACCCGGGCGACCTCGTTCTCTATCGAATCGATATTCCCGACGAGTTGACCATTGAGAAAGCGCCTTGGACTCCAGACCTCAGCACTGCGCGCCACTTTGGAGATCTCTGGTCGAGCAGCATGCGATCGCCTGTGATCGCCGTACCATCCGTGGTCGTTCCCCATCAGATTAATTACCTACTCAACCCTGGGCATCCGGAGATGGTCGGCAAGATCAAGATCGTGGATCAACAATCCTTCGTAATTGATCTGCGTTTGTTTGACCTAACGGCAAGGATGGATGTTCAGTAGAGCCTAAACTGAATCGCTCTTTTGGTTTCTTTTTTCCCGTTGGTCACAGGAAACACGAAGCCCAGTTCGGGGAGCTTCCAGATCCGTCCTGGGACACGCCGTTCACGGAAATAAGTACCGCGGAGTCGGCTTCGCGTCGCCCAAGACAGCCGGGTTGTCAGGCCGCCACGCGCAGGCCGAGGTGCTTGGCGAACGGATCGAAATCCCGGTCGTTGTGCAGCAGGTCATACCCGCTTTCGATGCATCGGGTTGCAATCACCGTATCGATGGTCTTGCGAACCGTCACGCCGAGCCTGCGCAACGCGCGGAAATTCTTCGCCGCTTGCATCGCGATTTCCTGGCCGCCCAACTCCACCACCATCAGCGAAGTCAGCATTTTCCGGGCGTCATTGAAGTCTCGTTCGTTATCGAAGCCTTGCAGGACCTCAGTCAGAATCAAGTCGCCAATGGCCAAAGGCTGTTGCCCAAGCAGCCTGTCGAGTATCTCGGTCTGCGCCGTGATCGTCCCCTTGAAGTAATCGATCCACACGCTGGAATCGACGAGGATCAACGGTCGCTCCGCATCGCGTCTAGATCGCCCTGCCAGTCCAATTTGCCGCGGAGCCGGCGGATCCCCGCCTGTCTCCTCAGGCGGAGCAAAGTCCGCAGCGCCTCTTCCACGGCCGCGCGCTTGGTCTTCAGGCCCGTTGCGCGAAGCGTGTCCCGCATCAGTTTATCGTCAATCACGATGTTCGTCCGCATGGATGTGTATCCCCGTAGATAATTATACACATTCCAGGCGCGAATCGCCAATCTCCCCGGCTTCGGTGCTACACAAGTTGGATCGTAACTCGCCGGCCTACCATGGCCGCGGCCCGCTCCAGACTCGACAGCGTGATGTCGTTCTTTGCATCTAACAGCCGGTCAACCTGCGTGCGACTCGTCTTGAGGAGTGTGGCCATACGGTTCTTCGATATCTTCCTTTCCTTCATGGCTTGGGCGAGCTGCCAGGCGACAACCTCTTTCACTGCCTGCGATTGCGCCTCTTCAAAGACCCCCTCCGTCTTCAGGAAGTCATCAATGCTGGAACCCATGTGTTTCTTGCTCATCTCATTAATTCCCTCTGGCGCTTCCGCGCCAGCGCCAAATCCTCGTCTGGCGTTGCCTGCGCTTTCTTGATGAAGCCGTGCAGTGCCACCAAATGCTCGTCGTACAGACACAACATTACACGCGCCGTGCGTTTCGTCGGCAAATCGGTGCGGACTTCCCAAAGACCGCTGCCCATCGGCCGGCACAGAGGCATTCCGACAGGCCAGCGCCATTGCGCCCTCAATAAGGTCTTTCCCTACCGCGTGACGTTCGGCTTCCGGCAATTCCTTCAGCCACTCCCGCACGGGCTCAGTCCCTTTTCCGGTTCGGAAAAAGATCAGCGGGACTTTCTGTGGCGCTGGCTTTTCCGTCATTCCCTGCCGTTCTTGCACCTTCTCTCATACATGTACCATAAATTGTGCATACCCGGCGACATCCCAGCCGCTGGTGATGCCTGCGCTGATATCAAGATCTCTCAACATTGAGCTAAACCGCTCGCCGGAAACCCATCCGCAACTCGTTGGCCCTTCTTCGCAGCGCCGTAGCGTAGCCTTGCAGGCTGCCATGCCCCCATTCGTGGGGGCATGCTTCCCCCGTGGCCGCGAAACTGCGGGAACCTTTATCGTTGACCCCATCTTCAACTTTCTTTTCTCCCCTAATTTCAGTAATTTAAGGCCCTGAAACTCTTAATACTCCCCCGCCCCAATGCGATACCTCGAATTGGAGAGTGTTCCCATGCATACCCCACCCAAACCCCGCGGCCCCTCCGGCTTCGACGCCCTCCTCCACATCGCCCCTTGCGGCATCCCCTTCACCGCCGTCGACGGACGCGCCTTCATGAGGGTTCCCGCCCAATCCTTCGGCGGCTATCGCACCCTCTCCATCCGCTCCCGCGCCTTCCGCCAGTGGTTCTTCGACCAATCCCTCTCCGACTACGAAACCATCCCCACCGCCCACGCCTTCAGCGCCATCCTCCATCACCTCGAAGCCCAGGCCGCCCGCGATCCCAACGCCCGCAACATCCGCATCCCCTACCGCGTCGACTCCCGCGGCATCTCCCACACTCCCGAAAAACTCCTCCTCGATCTCGCCAATCCCGCGGGCGAGTTCGTCGAAATCACCCCCGAGAGTTGGCGCGTAGGGGTACCCTCTGGGTTCGGCGAAGGCGTCCCCTTCGAAACCTCCCGCTCCACCTGCTCCCTTCCCGCCCCCCAACCCGCCGGCGACCTCGATCCGCCAACCGATTCACCCCTCGACACCCTCCGCTCCACGCTCAACCCAAATCCCCCCAACTCCCACATTTTGCGTCACAACGCCCTCCGCCCCGGCCCCTGTTGTGGGGCAGCTTGGCAAGCTGTGCGCGACCCAGAGGGTACGCGCGTTTACCGGCGCCTGGAGTTTCTACATTTTCAACCCGCGTCTGCGCCTTGATGCCGAGTTCTTCGCGTCGTGCCAGTCTTGTGCGTGCGCGGTTCGAAGCCCCGTTAGG
>Ga0209014_10001049_pt1 | contig 16472 bp, 15 predicted proteins | sample BarGraNGADG00212_FD_184491 | JGI IMG/M metagenome (GOLD analysis project Ga0209014, IMG submission 184491) | Arctic peat soil microbial communities from Barrow, Alaska - Barrow Graham LP Ref core NGADG0002-212 (SPAdes) (version 2) | ecosystem: Environmental > Terrestrial > Soil > Wetlands >...
GATTTCGATCGTGATTTAAAAATGGCCGAAAGTGTCCAAGCGGATGTGATCTTTTATCCGCAGGATAACGAGATGTATCCGGCTAATTACCAGACATATGTACATGTAGAGAGAGTAACCCAAAATTTATGCGGGTTTTCCCGTCCTGGTCACTTCCGTGGTGTAACCACTATTTGCCTGAAACTATTTAATATCGTTAAACCGCACTTTGCCATTTTCGGCAAAAAAGACTTTCAACAATATATAGTTATAAAACGTATGGTTACCGATCTTAATCTTGATCTCCACATCATCGGTCTGGCCACTGTGCGTGAAGCAGACGGCTTGGCCATGAGTTCCCGCAATGTCTATCTTAAAGAAAATGAAAGGTCATCTGCACTGACTTTAATTGGCGGACTTAAACTGGCGCAAAATATTTATTCGGTAGGCGAAAGAAAAGCAAAAGTAATAATAAGAGAAGTAGAAAAATTAATTAAAAGCGCTGATTTTACCGATATTGATTACATTAAAATATGCGATACGACAACACTTGACGATGTTGGTGAGATTAAAAGTCAGGCAGTTATAGCGTTGGCCGTCAAAGTTGGCGCAACGCGGCTTATTGATAATCACGTTTTTGGCGAAGAACTAAAAGCGTAATATTTTGATGAGGAGAACATATAACCATGCAAAGATTTATGTTAAAATCAAAAATTCACCGCGCCACCGTAACCGATGCTGATTTACACTATGAGGGCAGTATTTCCATAGATGAAAAACTAATGGAAGAAGCAGCAATGATTCCCTATGAACAAGTGGAAATATACGACATTGATAATGGGGAAAGATTTTCAACATACATAATTAAAGGGAAGCGTAACTCCGGAACGATTTGTCTCAATGGTGCCGCTGCTCGCAAGGTGGCCAAGGGAGATTTAATCATCATTGCTACTTATGTGATTGTCGATAATGATCAGGAAGCAAAAAAATGGAAGCCCAAAAGTGTTTTCGTTGATTCCAAGAATAAGATAAAAAAATCACATTAAATCTCTCCGGGTTATATTCCCCGAAGCTTGCTTCGTTTTTAGAGCTGCTACCAACCTTGAGATACCCCGCAGCTTGCTGCGGGGAGGTTCATTCGGTGGTTGGTTTTATCAGTTAATAACTGCTATAAACTCAATACTTAAACAGTAAAATGTATTGAATATAGGTACGCATGTGTGTTAGTTAGCCACATCAAAATAAATGGAGGAAAAATGGCTTTTCTGAAAATTGACAAGGCTTTAAAATATAAAGTTGCCGATCTTTCGCTGGCTTCTTGGGGTAGGAAAGAAATGAAGTTAGCGGAAAACGAGATGCCCGGTCTCATGGATTTGCGGAAAAAATACGGCCGTAAAAAGCCACTGAAAGGATTAAAAATAATGGGCTCTCTGCACATGACAATCCAGACGGCCATGCTGATAGAAACACTAAAAGAGTTGGGAGCTGATCTTCGTTGGGCATCATGTAATATTTTCTCGACTCAGGATCACGCAGCGGCGGCAATTGCCAAAGCAGGTACTGCCGCAGTCTTTGCCTGGAAGGGCGAAACTTTGGAAGAATACTGGTGGTGCACGGAGCAGGCGTTGACCTGGCCGGATGGTTCTGGTCCCGATTTGATTGTCGATGATGGTGGAGACGCAACACTGTTTATTCATCACGGCGTGAAAATTGAAAACAATCCCCAATTGCTGAAACAAAAAATCGATAATAAAGAATTCAAAATTATTGTATCAAGATTAGAACAATCTTTTAAACACAATCCGAAACGCTGGCAAAAAGTGGCCGCTAACATTCACGGTGTATCCGAAGAAACTACAACCGGTGTACATCGTCTTTATCAAATGCAGGCGGCAGGCGAGCTTTTATTTCCGGCGATAAACGTTAATGATTCCGTAACAAAATCAAAATTTGATAATCTTTACGGATGCCGCGAATCTCTGGCTGACGGCATTAAACGGGCAACGGATATCATGATTGCCGGGAAAGTTGTTGTCTTGTGCGGTTACGGAGATGTAGGCAAGGGTAGCGCTCAATCAATGCGTGGTTTTGGCGCCCGTGTCATCATTACGGAAATTGATCCCATTTGCGCTCTACAAGCGGCGATGGAAGGATATGAAGTTAAAACTCTGGATGAAGTAGCGCCGATCGGTGATATTTTTGTTACAGCCAGCGGATGCTGTGATGTGATCAGCGGAAAGCACATGGAAATGATGAAGGACGAAGCCATCGTCTGCAATATCGGCCATTTTGACAGTGAAATTGATATGCACTATCTGGAAAACAGCAAGTTCTGTAAAAAAGAAAATATTAAACCGCAGTTCGATAAATGGACGCTCAAATCAGGACGCTCTATATTAGTATTAGCCGAAGGCCGTCTGGTTAATTTAGGCTGCGCTACAGGTCATCCCAGCTTTGTCATGAGCAATAGCTTCACTAATCAGTGCCTGGCGCAGATTGAATTGGGCACAAAAAAATATGAAATAGGCGTTTATACCTTACCTAAGATACTTGATGAGGAAGTTGCCCGCCTGCATCTGGATAGATTGGGCGCAAAAATAACCAGGCTGACTAAGAAACAGTCTGATTATCTCGGTATATCTCCTGAAGGCCCATTTAAGCCGGAATACTACAGATATTAATTTATACCAATATCGCTTTCTTTGGCTAACTTTGTTGGCAGCGTCGTCGGCTTCCTCGACGTATTAGTAATACGCCTGCGGAGCCTCCTCCTTGCCGCCTCGTTATCCTTTGAAAGCGAAATGGTATTAGAATTTGAATTAAATAGTTTTAAGTGCGCATTCTGTAGAACAAGATTGCGGCAGCAATACTGAATAATATATTCGCTCCCCAGGCGGCCAGGAGTGCTGGCATTCTCCCCGAAAGCCCCAAAGACATGCTTAAGGCATGGATCCCAAAGTAAGAAAATCCGATAAAAATACCTATTCCCACGCTTTGCATGATGCCGCCGCTTCTTTCCGAGCGCAAAGAAAATGATACGCCGATAAAAATCAATATTATGATTACAAAGGGAAAAGCAATCTTGCCCTGTAAATAAACAAGATACCTGGTGACATCGTATCCTTCTTTCTGAATTTTACTGACATATTTTCTCAACTCGAAGTAACCCATTTTCTCCGCATCTTTTTGCACGATTTTAAAGTCAATTGGTTTTTCAGGAATATTAATAATTTTTTCTTTAGACCACTCCAAAACAGGAGAGTTGTTACTATCAAACCGGGTAGTGAGTAAATCATAAAAAACCCAGTTATTTTCTTTCCATTCAGCTCTTTGCGCGTCAATGCGCATTCTTAAGGTGAAATCATTATTCAAATAATTTATGGTAATACCGCGCAAAGTATCATTGCTTACGTCAAACATTTTAAAATTGTATATTGCGTTATCACCGCGATACCAGATTTCATTTTGTTTAAAATATCCGAGAGTTTGTTGCTTTTGAATGTCAATCTTTTCCATATATTCGGTTTTTTGTATTGAGGAGGGTGTGATCAGCTCAGTAAAATAAAACAAAACAACAGCCATTACAGCGGCGAAAATCAAGGCCGGGAGGGTAATGCGATAAAGGCTGATACCATTAGCTTTCATTGCCGTAATTTCGCTGAATTTGGAAAGTGATCCGTAAGCCATTAAGGTGGCCAGCAGCACAGCAGGAGGCAGAATAAGAGAAATTATCATTGGAATTGAATACAAGAAAAATGTTGCTATTTGCAGAATTGAAGCATTATTACTGAGAAACATCCTGACTTTGCTGAAAAAGTCGACGATCAGATAAAGAGCTATAAACGTTATGCAGATAACTATAAAAAATCTCAAAAACTCTTTTAAAATATATCTATCCAGAAGTTTCAATATAAAACCCTCAATTTGTTCGGAATTTCCGCCAGAAGAAAACCTTCAGCATATGCAGAAGAGAGATTTCTCTGTCGGCCATGTAAAAAAGGTATATACTGAACAATACAAAGATAATATTCGGAGTCCAGACGCCGACTTCAGGAGAAAGGTAGCCTGTTTCGACAAAAGCTTCACCGCCAATGCGCAATAAGTAATATATAGATACAACAATTATAGCAACAGCAACGCCACGCGATTTTACAGCGCGATGGCTTTTTATCCCGAGGGGCAAAGCCAAAAGACCGAAGAAAATACAGGAGAGAGGGATAGAAAATTTCTTATGCACTTCGATGGCCAATTCCCTGATTGCCGCCTTGTCCAAACCGGGTTTTCTCATTTTCTCCAGCAGTTCGCCCATAGTCATTTCAACACTGGTTTTGGAATTTTCGCTTATACCGGAAATAGCAGACGATAGGTCAAGATTAATGTCGTAGATTTTAAAATCAATTTTACGGTAATTTTTCAAATCTGGACTAACGCTGTGAATAGAACCATTTTCAAGACGCAGCATGACAGTCATTGAATCCGCGTCGGCAAAAAGATAAGCTTTTTTTGCTAATATGGTGTTTTGTTCTCCCTTAATGTGGCTATCGGAAATCATCACGTTTTCCAAAAAATCGCCTTTGGGAGGAATTTTCTCTGCGTAAAGAAGGATGCCTTTGAAATCAGCGTTGAATACTTTTTCTTTAATGCCAATGCTGGCATTTTGCTGGGCTATGGTGAAAAGTAAACGCTTGGTGGCAAAATTGCTTTGCGGTACAAGCAAATAACTGACGATAATAGTTATAATAAAAGTTATCAATGAAGCGATAGCGACGGGATAATAAATTTGCGTCAGACTGACGCCGGAAGCTTTGAGGACAGTTATTTCATTATCAGCGGATAGCCTGCCCATGGCAATAAGAATAGCTATCAGAAGAGCAATGGGAACGGTGAACAACATAAAAGCCGGTAAAAGAAAACTAATAAGCTTGGCAATGGTAAAAATACTGATACCCTTATTAACAATTAAATCCATGATCTGGAGAATTTTCCCCATAAGCAGGACAAAGGTTAAGACAAATAAGATAATGATAAAAGAGAAAGCGATTTCTTTAAATATATATCGGCTGATGATTTTGTGCATGCTCTAATCTACTTTTTTTGTTAATAATTAACATGTATTTATTAATTTTAACAAGTAAAACCTGAAGCCTCAGCAAATGTTTGCGGGTATAATATGTAAATAAAACGAAACAGGTTTCGTCTTGCAATGTTTTATTGACAGTCGTCACTATTTTGCCTATATTCCTTTCACATTTTTCCTGACCCGCTCATTATAGAAAGGATACGGATATTAATAATGAAAGTTGATACAATGCGCCAGATTGATTATTATATTGGCGTTCCTCTTTGTTTTCTGGGCTCCATATTTCAGCGATTGGTGAGATTACTGATCAAAAGCGATATGAAGCCTCCGAAGAATGTTCTTTTTATCGAATTATCAGAAATGGGCAGCGCCATTTTGGTCGATCCGGCGATGAGGAAGCTTAAGAGGGAAACAGACGCCGAACTCTATTTTGCCATTTTCAAGAAAAATAAACCAAGTCTGGATTTATTGGGCACAATTCCCAATGAAAATATTTACACCATCCGCGAGCATAACATGTTTGCGTTTGTTATTGATGCGTTCAAGTTCTTTTTCTGGACGAGAAAAAGAAAAATTGACGTTGTAATCGATCTGGAGCTGTTTTCGCGCTTCACAGCTCTTCTTACCGGATTCAGCGGCGCGCCATATAAGATAGGATTTCATGCTTATTATAATGAAGGCCTTTATCGCGGTGATTTTTTATCGCACAAAGTCGCCTATAATCCACATATCCATATAGCGAAAAATTTTATTGCCCTGATCAATGCTTTGTTGTCATCAAAAGAAGAAATTCCCTATTCGAAGACGTTTATCGGTGATGAAGAAATCTCTTTGGCCAAAGTCAATATCGTAAGTGAACAGAAAAAAACTATTCATGATCTAGTGCTCAATTGTACGAGTGAATTCAGCCCACAGAAAAATAAAATTATTTTAATTAATCCCAATGCCAGCGAGCTTCTTATCCAACGGCGCTGGCCTCAGCCGAATTATGTGCAATTAATTAAAATGATTTTGGATAAGTGCTCTCAGGCAATAGTGTTGATCACGGGTGATCCGCGTGAAAGAGAAGAGGCACAGCGGCTCAAGGAAAGTGTGCAAAATGACAGATGCGTAAATTTTGCGGGAAAGGTGAACTTCGCCCAGCTTCCTTTGCTTTACAGCATTTCCGAGTTCATGGTTACCAACGATTCAGGCCCGGCGCATTTTGCCGCGATAACTGATATGCCCACATTTGTTATCTTTGGACCGGAAACACCGGCACTTTATGGATCACTGGGAAAGACCACACCGATTTATGCAGGGTTAGCCTGTTCTCCTTGTGTCAGCGCCTCCAATCATCGCAATACCGCGTGTATGGACAATGTCTGTCTCCAGGTGATTAAACCTGATCACGTATTTACGGCGATTCTTCCTGATCTGGAGAAGATTAATGCTGAAAGAAAATAAGAAAATTTTCTTACTGATAGGCTTTTTTACTTTGATTCGCCTCGCGGTTTCGCCTTTTTTCGGACTGGGAGTTGATGAAGCTCATTATGTATTATACGCAAAGTTTCTTGATTGGAGCTATGTTGATCATCCACCGCTAGTCGGCTGGGTGCACGCGCCATTTTTTTATCTTCTGGGCACAAATGAATTTTTAGCCCGACTGCCGGCTGTTTTACTGTTTGCTGCCACTTCTTACTGCGCATACTTGTTTGTATTGAGAGTGACGCAATCCTCACAGATGTCGTTATTGGCAGTTCTGGCATTAAACTGTTCCTTCATCCTTAATGTTATGGGACTGATGCTATTGCCCGATTCTCTTTTGCTGTTATTTGTTTTCCTTCTCATTTTTATTGTTGAAAAAATAGCCCGTGAAAAAAAGCCGCTGGATTTTATTTTACTGGGAATTTTGCTCGGTTTAATGGGATTGGCTAAGTACACTTCAATTTTACTGGTGCCGCCGCTCATCGTATTTTTTCTGCTGAAAAGAAGATACGATATAATCTTTTCCCGCTATATGTTTTTGGCGGCACTTATCGCTTTAATAATGATAACGCCTGTAATTTACTGGAACATTAATCACGGCTTTATCAGTTTCCGCTATCAGGGTTCTCATATCTTCGGATCTTTAGCCACAAGCTTTAAAAATTTTATTGAATCCCTGGCGGCACAGTTTGGCGCTTACAGTCCTTTTTTATTTATAATTGCTTTTTATGGTTTCTTCCGGGTATTACGTTCCGGGAACGATTATTTGCGCCTGTCTGTTTTATTCGGTGCCACGATAATTGTTTTTTTCCTGATCACGTCGCTATCTGAAAGGACGCTTCCTCACTGGCCCGGTATTTTCTATGTGCTGTTTATCCCTATCGGCAGCTACACCCTTTATCTCTCGAAGGAAAAATGGAAGAGATACTATCTTTATTTTTCGATAGGATTAAGTTTGGTCTTAATGTTACTTGCCTATACTGAAGTTGCCGGGAAATTCTTTACGTATCCTGATTATAAATCACCATTTCGCGATATTTATGGATTTCAACAAATTGCCGGGCAGGCAGACAAAATAATGAAAAATGATAAATCAGCCGCTCACAAGGCAATCGCGGTGAGCAACTGGACAATGGGCAGCCGGACCATGTATTACAGCTTGCCCTATATGAATGAAGTATTCGTAATTGATAATAGAAAAGATCAATTTGATGTATGGGAAAAACACTTCCCACACGGTTACGATCTTCTTTTTCTGAACACTCATTTTCATGAATTGAGTATCGAGAAATATGTCAATTGCGACAGGATTGAAAAAGCCGGAAAGATTGATCTGCTGCTCAATTGCGCAAAAGTTGACACTGTCGAATATATCTGGTGTCGTAATTATAGAGGCACAAAACAATGAACAAAAAGTGGATAACGATTATCATACTTTTCTTCTGCTTGCTACTTTCTGTTATAGCCTATTTTTATTGGGATATACCTCTGAGCCTTTATTGTAAGGGATTGGGGCGATCAGTTCTTGATATCGCGGAAATTGTCACCATCTGGGGAGAATCAAGGTGGTATTACATGATACTGGTACCAGCATTTATATATTTCTGGTTTCTGGCTAAAAATAAATTATGGTCTAAGAGGATTCTATTTATCTTTATATCTCTATCGGCATCAGGGCTGATTAGTATACCAATTAAGTGGCTTGTCGGCAGATACAGACCAAGTATGTTAGAAAAAGGTTTTTTTGGGTTTAATTATTTCGGTGTAGGTTATGAATTAACCTCATTTCCTTCCGGCCATACTATCACTGCATTTTCCCTGGCTGCCGCAGTAAGTATATTATTCCCGCGCTTAAGTATCCTCGCTTTCGTCGCGGCTGTTTCCATAGGAATTAGCCGGATATTAATAACGTCTCATTATTTGAGCGACGTAATCGCCGGAGCGGGCATCGGTATATTGTCGACAATGATCGTAAAATATATTTTTGATCGAAAGAAAATCGAACTAATTCAGAAGTGAAAAAGTATAGAAGTATATTTATGCAAAAAAGATATGTCCTGTTTTTAATACCATTAATCCTTTATATCGGTTTGCTCGGTGTCTTGCCGCAAATGGAACCGGATGAAGCTCGCTATAGTTTAATCCCCAGCGCCATGAATCAATCCGGCAATTATGTTACGCCCCAACTTAAACATATAATTTACCTGGAAAAGCCGCCGTTGGTTTACTGGGCAACAGCGCTGTCGTTTAAAATATTCGGGGAAAATGATTTTTCCGCCCGTCTGTTTGTCGGTCTTTGCGCCTGGGGTTGTATTCTCCTTGCGTATTTTATCGGCAAGAATATCCGGGATGAAAAGACAGGACTTTATGCCGCGGCAGTTCTAACTATTTCCGCGTTTCCTTTTACTTTGGGGCGGCTCAATATTTTAGACACTCCCCTGACTTTTTTTATTTGTCTTTCAATTTGGCTGGGCTATCTGGCATTAAAAAAGCAAAAACAGAAATATCTTTTTTATCTTTTTTATTTTTCCTGTGCTCTGGCTTTTTTAACAAAAGGAGTTATCGGCGTTGTATTTCCTTTTGCTATTTTGGTTTTGTGGTTAATCTGGATCGGCAGGTGGCGTGAGTTGTGGAAGCTTTTTTCACCGATAGGAATATTAATATTTTTGCTCGTTGTTTGTCCGTGGTTGATTCTGGCGCAGAAAGAAAATTCAGACTTTCTCTGGTTTTTCTTTGTGCGTGAGCATTTGCTGCGTTTTACCACCAAGATGCATGGCAAGACAGAACCATTTTATTATTATTTGCCGCTTATTATCGGCGGAATAATGCCCTGGTCTGTTTATTTAATCAAGGCCTGGCCGGGGAAATCTATCAGGGAAGCGCTATTCGCCAAAGATGAAAACAGGCTCCTGCTGATTTGGATATTGTTTATTTTCCTGTTTTATACTTTATCCTCTTCAAAGCTTGCCACTTATATATCTCCGGTGTTTTTACCTATAGCATTATTCGCGGGAAGTATTTTTCGTCACTATGAGGAAAATGCGATAGATATTTCCAGGAAGAAAAAAATATTTTATCGCCTTGCAGTTATTTTTCAGACTTCAATAATATTTATTGCTCTCCTCATTCCGCCAATATTGAATAAATATTCTGATCCAGCGAAAGGTCTGGTCGTGATGACTTCCGATAAATGGTGGCTGTATATTGTATTGCCGCTTCTGGCAGTTATTTTTATGGCCTTTCTGCCGGAGATGATTGAACGGAAATTCCGCCGTGGCTGGTTTTTAAGCCTTTACGCTTTGTGCGTCATATTATTAGCGGGCAGTCTTTTTCCGGTGAAAGATTTTTTAGCGCCATATCGCAGTTCACTGGTAGCCAAAGATGCGATCTCACGTTATGTGCCGAAAGATCAGGATTTGTATCAATACCGGGTAAATTTTTACGGGATTGATTTTTATAACAAGATTCGAACGCCTGTTGTGGAGGATTTTGGCGAGCTCTCGGAAGGTACAACAAAACTTCCACCGGCTGAAAAAAAGAGCTATTTTTTGACGCGTGAAGAATTTTTTCAGTTGTGCGCGCAAAGAAAAGATGTTTATTGTATAACGCAACACAGGAATAAATTAGACGAAATAAGGACAAAAGTACGCCATGTCGATTTACTGTGGGATAATAAGGCGTTCTACCTGTTGCACATTAGCAATTCATGATTTGGAAAGCGGACCATCAATGGATATAAGAAAAGAATTCCTGCCATTTAGCAGGCCATCCATCGGGGAGGGCGAAATAAATAAAGTCGTAACATGTCTTAAGTCCGGCTGGATAACAACAGGAGCGCTGTGCAAAGAATTTGAAGATAGCTTTTGTCAGCTGACCACAGCGGGGCAAGCTATAGCGCTAAATTCCGCCACAGCCGGTATGCACCTGACCCTGACAGCTCTGGGTATTGGCAAGGGTGATGAAGTCATCACTCCTTCAATGACTTTTGCATCCACGATTAATATGATTGCACTACTGGGCGCTACGCCTGTTTTTGCCGATATAGATTATGGAACCCTTAATATAAATGCTGATTTGATTGAAGAAAAAATTACATCCAAAACAAAAGCAATCATTCCTGTTCACTTTGCCGGGGCTCCGGCAGATATGGAAAAAATTAATCAGATTGCTCAAAAGTATAATCTGAAAGTAATCGAAGATGCGGCACACGCCGTCGGCACTTATTATAAAGGAATTCACGCCGGTGGTTTTGGCCATATCGCTATTTTCTCCTTTCACCCGATTAAAAACATTACAACCGGTGAAGGAGGAATGATAACATTAAACGATGCGGTACTGGAAAAGAAGTTGCGCGTGTTGAGATTTCACGGCATAGAGCGCGATGCCTGGAAAAGATACGGCAAGGGCGGAAATCCAAGTTATGATATAGCCCAGCCAGGCTATAAATATAATTTACCGGATATGCTGGCAGCATTGGGAATAGTGCAATTAGAACGTCTACAGGAATTTAACACTCGCCGTTCAAAGTTAGCCAACCTTTATTTAGAAGGACTAAAAGGAATATCCGGCATAGAATTGCCAAAGCTTCCTGGCTATGATCATACTCATGCCTGGCATTTATTTGTGATTAAGAATTTGACGCTGGCTCGCAACGAATTCATGAACAAGCTTGCGGAATATAACATCGGATATGGTTTGCATTTTCCTGCGGCTCACACCTTAAGTTATGTAAGGGAAAAATTTGCAACGACTGCCGGCACTCTTAAAGAAACCAGCCGTGCGGCGGACAAGATACTGTCTTTGCCTTTATTTCCGGATATGTTAGAAGAAGACGTGCAATACGTTTGTTCAGCAATAAAGGAGATCATGAAACATGGGTAATGTGCAATTGGCGGTGGTCATTCCGGTTTATAATGAGGAAGCAAACCTGCCCCTATTGATGCAGCGGATTATGCCGGTAATGCAGGGTTTGGGAAAAAGTTTCGAGATAATATTTATCGATGACGGCAGCCGTGATAATTCACTCGAAATTCTCAAAGGGTTTGCCCAAAACACTCAGGTGAAGGTAGTGGAGCTGACCCGCAATTACGGCCAGCATGCGGCAATCATGGCCGGCTTTTCCATTACTCAGGCCGATATTGTCATTACGATGGATGCTGATTTGCAGAATCCCCCCGAAGAAATCACTAATTTGGTAAAAGTGATGGAAGAGGGCAATTATGATGTTGTCGGTACTATCCGCAAGGGCAGGAAGGATTCCTTTTTCCGCATTTTGCCTTCGAAAATAATTAATATAGTCGCGCGAAAAATTACTGGAGTCAATATGCGGGATTGGGGCTGTATGTTGAGATGCTACAGACGTCCGGTGGTTGAGCGCATGATTCAGTGTCATGAACACGCCACTTTTATCCCGGCCCTGGCCATGGTATTTGCCAAGCGTGTTACGGAAATTGAAGTTGCCCATGAAGAGAGGTATGGCGGTAAATCCAATTATCCTTTAAGAAAATTGATTAACCTGCAATTCGATTTAGTCGCGTCTTTTTCGGATCTGCCGATGAAACTGATTATGTACGGCGGTGTTTTAATGTCTCTACTGGGTATTTGTTTCGGCACTTTCCTGGCAATAGCAAGATTGGTTTACGGAGCGCGTTGGGCGGCAGAAGGAATATTTACCCTGTTCGCGGTACTGTTTGTCTTCGTCGGTCTGCAATTTTTTGCCTTAGGTGTGATAGGTGAATATATCGGCAGAATTTACCGGGAAGTGCGCAAAAGACCGGAGTACGTGATCGAAAAGATACATACCGGATAAGTGCAGAATACTTCGCAAATAATCAGTCAGAGATATTAAGATGAAGGCAGTTGTATTTGCATATCATAATATGGGTATTGCCGGGTTGGACGCGCTATTCAATCATGGATTTGATATTGAGGCTATCTTTGCTCATGAGGATGATCCGGACGAAAATTGCTGGTTTGGTTCAGTAAAAAATTGGGCTCACCAGAAAAACATTACAGTATATACAACTGAAGAAGTCAATTCACCAAAGTGGATTGCAAAAATAGCAGCATTTAATCCCGATATAATCTTTTCTTTTTATTACCGGAAGATGATCTGCCGCGAAATCCTTGATCTGCCCAGGATTGGAGCATTTAATTTGCACGGGTCTTTTTTACCGGATTATCGGGGACGATGTCCGGTAAACTGGGTGATAATTAATGGTGAAAAGCAAACTGGTGTTACGCTGCATTATATGATCGATAAACCTGATGCCGGAGATATCGTCGGTCAAAAAGTTGTAGTAATAGACTTATCGGATACCGCAAAAACTTTGTATGATAAGCTCTGCCGGGTCGCTAAAGAGCTTTTAGATGAATTACTGCCTTTGATTAAGGGAGGTCAAATTCCCCGGCAAAAGCGAGATTTGAAAGCGGGTAGCTATTATGGCGGAAGGCGTCCGGAGGATGGCCGCATTGATTGGAAAAAATCTGCCGGTGAAATTTACAATTTGATTCGTGGTGTCACAAGACCATATCCGGGTGCGTTTGCTTTAATGGAAAATAATGAGAAGATAATTATCTGGTGGGCTGAGCCTCAGGAATTGAATAAAGGCACGGCTGTCGGAGATGTGGAAATCAGTTCTCAAGATGTATTTGTGCAAACAGGGAAAAATGCTATAAAGCTTCTGGAAATCGAAATACAAGGAAAGTGCTTTACAGATTCACAAATATTTAAATATTTCCGGCAAGGGGGGGTGACAAAGCTAACATGAAGATATTGATACTGGGAGTAGATGGATTTATCGGTCATCATCTGATTAACAGGATTCTGGCCGAGAAAAAAGATTGGATAGTATATGGCATGGATTTAGGCACAGACCGGCTCGGCAAGGCTTTGAATAATCCACGTTTTCATTTCATGGAAGGAGATATTGCCATCAATCGGGAGTGGATTGAACTTCAAGTCAAAAAATGCGATGTTATCATGCCGCTTGTGGCTATTGCCACTCCGAAGCTTTACGTGGAAGATCCGATTGCTGTGTACAATCTTGATTTTGAGATGAATGTAGATATCATCAAGAAATGCGTCAAATATCATAAGCGGGTTGTTTTTCCCTCGACCTCGGAAGTATATGGCGCCTGTACTGATCCCGAGTTCAAAGAAGATGAAAGCTTTTTGGTAGTAGGCCCGATAAATAAGGAACGTTGGATATATTCCTGCTGTAAGCAACTTCTTGATCGTGTAATTTACGGCTACGGAACAAGAGGGCATTTGGAATTTACCTTGTTTAGACCGTTTAACTGGATAGGCCCCAGGCTCGATTCGCTCTATGCAGCAAAGGAAGGCAGCTCACGCGTTGTCACGCAATTTATCGCGGAGTTGTTCATGAAACGCCCTATAAATCTTGTTGATGGCGGAATGCAAAAGAGGTGCTTTACGTATGTTGACGATGGCATTTCGGCATTGATGAAAATTCTGGAAAATAAAAATGATATTTGCAAAGACCAGATTATCAACATCGGCAATCCTGAAAACGAATGCTCGGTGAAAGAGCTGGCCAATATATTGAAGAAACTTTTTCAGGAACATCCTGATCACAAAAATGATAAAAGTTATTCAGATATAATCGATGTTTCCGCTGATACCTATTACGGCAAAGGCTATCAGGATATCTACACGCGCAAGCCCAGTATTGAAAAGGCGAGAAAACTTTTAAACTGGGAACCGAAAATAGGATTGGAAGAATCGATGCGTCTAACGCTCAATTCATTTTTGGAAGAAAATAAATACGCCGAGATTTAATAGGATGGCAATGCTCGGATTAAAAATAGATGTCGATACATACTGGGGCATAAAACAGGGCGTGCCCCGTCTTTTACACACGTTAGAAGAATTCAACATAAAAGGCACTTTCTTTCTAAGCATCGGACCGGATAATTCCGGCCGGGCTGCATTGCAGTTAATCAAGAATCCACTCTTTTTAAAGAAGATGATGCGGACAAATGCGGCTGCTCTTTATGGCTGGAAAACAGCGCTATACGGCACGTTGCTTCCGGCGCCGATGATCGCGCTTTCTTTTCCGCAAATCGTGAGAGAGATAATTGCCGCAGGCCATGAAGTCCAGTTTCATGCCTGGGATCACCGCCGCTGGCAGGATGAACTGCCGGATAAATCCGAAAACTGGATTAGAGAGTGGTTTAGCAAAGGTATTGCCGGTTTTGAAAAATTAACAGGAAATAAACCTACAGCCTTCGGCGCGCCTTCTTGGCTCATTGATGATCGAGTCTTGGCAATAATTAAAGAATACAAATTCGATTATCTAAGCTGCACACGGGCTAAAGCGCCTTTTATCCATGAAATCGTAAATGTCTTGGAGTTACCCTCCGACTTGCCTTGCTTTGAGGAAGTTGACGCACAAAAATGCGTATCAATTATTAGCGAACTGATTAAAGACGGCGGAACACATGTCTTGCCTGTTCATGCGGAAGTAGAAGGGAGCATCTTTCAAAATCAATTCAGGGAGCTTTTAGAAAAAGCGCTCAACATGGGTGTGAAAATTATGTCGCTTAATGAAATCAAAGAAAAGCTGGATATTCAAACCTTGCCTATACGGAAATACAAAATGGAATTACTCCCCGGCCGCCATTCAGCCTGTGCAGTGTAAATGATTGGAGAGAAATATTAGAAATTGCGGCAGCTGTTTCCAGCCAATAATGCATTAATTGCATTAAATTGAAATAAACATATCTCAAATTAATAGCACAGCAGCTTGAATATATTACAGCAACTTGGTGTCCAGGCACATTTACCATGAGCAAACTGGCGTTATCCGGTACAGCCTATGTTTTGTTACTATTTTTTGCTGTTATGGTTGCGGAAAAAACCCATTAAAAACTCAGTATCCTTGGGCGAAAGATCAAATTTAAAAACAGCCGATTCTATAAGTTTGTGTAATGGCTGATTGCCATTTTCCTCCATGTTTGCGGATATCCATTTGATTGCTTTTTGAACATTTTCCGCTTCTGGCATAATAGTGGGCATAACTAAAAGAACCTCCTCTTGATTAAAAATTATATTAGCGCTCAACAGTTAGAGCAACTAAACAAATATTAATATATTTTTAGCTTCATACTACAAGATCGTTTAAAAGGTAACTCAATTTTACATGAAATTTGACTTTGGAATTTTCATAATTAAGTTTAGCATAAGACAGATAACATCCAATAAAGAAAAAATATAAATAAGAAAGGAGATGGAAACAATGGGAAAATCAATTAAAGGAACAAAAACAGAAAAAAATTTATTGGCAGCTTTTGCCGGTGAATCACAGGCTAGAAATAGATATACTTACTATGCCAGCGCCGCAAAAAAAGAAGGTTTCGAGCAGATTGCTCATATCTTTTTGGAAACAGCGGAAAATGAAAAAGAACACGCAAAAATATTTTTCAAACACCTGGAAGGAGGGGAAGTGGAGATCACGGCTGCATACCCTGCCGGTGTGATAGGGGATACAAAGAAAAATCTGGAAGCCGCGGCTGCAGGAGAGAACCTGGAATGGACAACACTGTATGCTAATTTTGCTAAAGTGGCAAAGGAAGAAAGCTTTCCGGAAGTAGAGCGATCTTTTGAACAAATATCAAAAGTGGAGAAGTTTCATGAAAGTAGATACAGGAAGCTTATTTCCAACGTCGAAGGCAATGAAGTATTCAAAAAGAAAGCTTCGGTAAAGTGGCATTGCATTAATTGCGGCTATGTTCACGAAGGGCCGGAAGCGCCCAAAGAATGCCCGGCTTGTAAACATCCGCAAGCGTATTACGAATTGCTCGCTGAAAATTTTTAAATATGTTGATACCAATTCGCTTTCTTTGGCTAACTTTGTTGGCAGCGTCGTCGGCTTCCTCAACGTATGTAAAATACGCCTCGTCGCCTCCTCCTTGCCGCCTCGTT
>Ga0209014_10001051_pt1 | contig 16445 bp, 13 predicted proteins | sample BarGraNGADG00212_FD_184491 | JGI IMG/M metagenome (GOLD analysis project Ga0209014, IMG submission 184491) | Arctic peat soil microbial communities from Barrow, Alaska - Barrow Graham LP Ref core NGADG0002-212 (SPAdes) (version 2) | ecosystem: Environmental > Terrestrial > Soil > Wetlands >...
GATGCAGGTTACCCCACATGGCGGTTTAGCAAACCGCTGCACTAGGCCTCTATGCGACCTCTCCGGGCCACGGCCGGCGGATTCTAGCAGACGCCGACGGGCGGCCGGGTCCTATCGTCCCGGTCGCATCGACAGGGACCCTGCGATCGGTCAGGCGTGCCAGCGCGTTGACAGGGCCCGTCGGCGGCCGCTATCGTCCGGGCACCGTGCAGGCGCACCACTTCTTCTTTATGGACCCGGCATGACCGTCCGCGGGGCGTAGGCTCCGAGGCACGGCTCGTGCCGGGTGGAAGCAGGGGTCGCGAGCCTCTGCTTTTTTGTTTGTCCAGCAGGATGCCCGGCACGGGACGGTCGGGACGCGAGGCGAGGCCCACATGTTCGTCGTCATGTCGCTTGGGGCGAGCGAGGAAGCGCTCAATGCCGTTCGCAGCCTGATCCTCGACGAGGGGCTGACGCCCCACGAGAACCGGGGCTCCAGCGGGACCGTGATCGCAGTCCTCGGAGAGGGCGGCGCCCGGCTCGACCGCCTGGGCGCCCGGCTGGGCGCCCTCCCGGGCGTGGCGGCCGTGACCCGCACGAATCGACCCTTCAAGCTCACGTCGCGCGCGTTCCATCCCGACGACACCGTAGTCGAGGTCGGGGGCGTCCGGATCGGGGATGGATCCCTCACCATCATGGCCGGGCCGTGCGCGGTGGAGTCGCGCGATCAGCTCTTCGAGACCGCCGACGCCGTCGCCGCAGCCGGCGCGGACGTCCTGCGGGGCGGCGCGTTCAAGCCACGCACCAGCCCCTACTCCTTCCAGGGCCTGGGCCTCCACGGCCTGCGCCTCCTGGCCGAGGCGCGCGATCGGACGGGCCTGCCCGTGATCACCGAGGTCATGGAGCCCGGCCAGGTGGAGCCCGTGGCGGAGTACGCCGACATCCTCCAGATCGGCGCGCGGAACATGCAGAACTACTCGCTGCTCATGGCGGTCGGCAAGACCGGGCGGCCCGTGCTCATCAAGCGCGCGCTGTCGGGCACGATCGAGGAGTGGCTCATGGCCGCCGAGTACGTCATGTCGAGCGGCAATCCCAACGTCATCCTCTGCGAGCGCGGCATCCGGACCTTCGAGACGGCCACCCGCAACACGCTCGACATCACGGCCGTGCCGCTCATGCACGAGCTGACCCACCTGCCCGTCGTGATCGACCCGTCGCACGCCACCGGCAAGCGCTGGCTGGTGGCGCCGCTCTCGCTCGCTGCCGCTGCGATCGGCGCCGACGGCCTGCTCATCGAGGTCCACCCCCGCCCGGAGGAGGCGCTCTCGGACGGGGAGCAGTCCGTGACGCTGGAGCAGTTCGTGGCGCTGGTTGCCGCGGTCCGGCCGGTGCACGCGCAGGCCGCGACGCTTCATGCGCCCCGGGGCGGCGCGATCTCCGCGGCCGGCTCGAAGAGCTGAGCACGACCATGCTCGACGCGCCCATCGCGGACCAGGTCAGCGTGCGCCCGGCGCGCCGGCTTCGGGGCGAGCTGACGCTTCCCGGCGACAAGTCGATGAGCCACCGGGCGCTCCTGCTGGCGCTCCTGGCGGACGGCGAGAGCCGGATCACGGGCGCGGGTGACGGGCGCGACGTGCGGGCGACCGCGGGCGTCGCGTCGGCGCTGGGGGCGCGAATCACGCGCGAAGGGGGTGATGCGCGCACGGTCGACTACCAGGTCGTCTCGCCGGGACGCGCGGCGCTCGTCGAGCCTGCAGGCATCCTGGATTGCCAGAACTCCGGCACGACGTTCCGCCTCGTCGCCGGCATCCTTGCGGGCCTGCCCGCGTTTGGCATCCTCGACGGTGACGCGTCGCTCCGGCGCCGGCCGATGGGACGCGTCGCCGCTCCGCTGCGCGCGATGGGTGCCGTGATCGCCGGGCGCGCGGACGCCACGCTGGCGCCGTTCGCGATCACCGGGTCGGCGGGCCTCCGCGCGATCGAGCACGCCTCGCCGGTGCCGAGCGCCCAGGTGAAGTCGTGCGTGCTGCTCGCCGGGCTCGCCGCCGCGGGCACGACGATCGTCAGGGAGGCGCTCCAGACGCGCGATCACACCGAGCGGATGCTCCGCGCCCGCGGCGTGCAGGTCGGCACGGAGCTCCTCGCCGACGGGAGCGCGATCCACACGGTGGCCGGGCCGGCCACGGTGCGACCGCTCGACGAGCACGTGCCCGGGGACGTGTCCGGGGCGGCGTTCTGGCTCGTGGCGGCCGCCATCCACCCGGACGCGGACCTGCTCATCCGGAACGTCGGGACGAACCCGACCCGGCGTGGGATCATCGACCTGCTGCGGCGCATGGGCGCCGACATCGAAGAACGGCCGGTCGGGACCGGCGCGGGCGGGGCGTCCGGCGAGCCGATCGCCGATCTCGCCGTCCGGAGCAGCTCGCTTCACGGAATCGACGTGGATCCCGCGGAGGTCGCAGGGGCGATCGACGAGATCCCGATCCTCTGCGTCGCGGCCGCGGTCGCGTCCGGTCGCAGCCGGATTCGCGGCGTCGGGGAGCTGCGCAACAAGGAATCGGATCGCGTCGCCGGGATCGTGGCCGGCCTCGCGGCCCTCGGGGCCCGGGTTCGGGCGGATGGAGACGTGATCGAGATCGAAGGCGGTCGTGCGCTCCGGGGCGTCGCGGTCGCCAGTCATGACGACCATCGCCTGGCGATGGCGTTCGCCGTCGCGGGCCTCATCGCGGTAGGGGAAACGCTCGTCGGGCAGGCCGGCGCGGCCGAGGTCTCCTACCCGGGTTTCTTCGACGATCTGGAAAGGGTGCGCGCATGACGAAGCGGATCGTGCTCATCGGCCACCCCGTGGCCCATTCGCTCTCCGGCGCGATGCAGCAGGCGGCGCTCGATTCGCTGGGAATCCCCGCGACCTACGAGCTCTGGGACCGGGCCGCCACGGAGCTGCCCGACGCGATCGCCGAGCTCCGCGGCGAAGATTTCCTGGGCGCGAACGTGACCATCCCGCACAAGGAGAAGGTCGCCGCGCTGATGGACCGCCTCACCGAGGAGGCACATGCGACCGGCGCCGTCAACACGATCACGAAGGAGGGTCGGAAGCTCGTCGGCCACAACACGGACGTGCCCGGCTTCCGGATCGCGCTCGACCACCTGGTCGGGAAGCAGAAGATGCCCCGCCAGGCCGTGGTCCTCGGGTCGGGTGGCGGCGCCCGGGCGGTGGTGCACGGGCTGGTGACGGAGGGGTTCCAGCGGATCATCGTCTTCAACCGCCATCTCCACCGGGCCGAGGCGCTCGTCAAGTTCTTCGGGCGCAGCGCGGCCCACATGGAGCTGCGAGCAATGCCCTGGCACGAGTCGATCATCGAGGCCGAGCTCGCACGCGCCCGTGTCCTGGTCAACGCGACGTCCGTCGGGCTGGCAGGAGACGTCAGCCCCATCCCGGCCGAGCTGCTGCCGAGCGACCTGCTGGTCCTGGACCTGATCTACAACCCGCCCAAGACGCGGCTCCTCCTCGACGCGGCCGCCGCCGGGTGCACGACCCAGAACGGCGAGCTGATGCTGCTCCACCAGGGCGCGGCGGCGTTCACGCTGTGGACCGGGCAGCCCGCCCCAGTGGAGCTGATGCGCGAGAAGCTCGAGTCCGAGCTCGCGGTCACCGCCTCAGAGTCGGGATCGGCGGCCGAACCGGGCGACCCGGGAGCGGGATGACCGCGTTCCGGTTCCTCACCGCCGGGGAGTCGCACGGGCCGGCGCTCGGCGCAACGCTCGAGGGTCTGCCCGCCGGGATTCCCGTCACGGCCGAGGCGATCGCCATCGACCTGCGCCGACGCCAGGGCGGCTACGGGCGCGGCGCGCGCCAGGCCATCGAGCAGGACCGGGCGGAGATCCTGGCCGGGGTCCGGCACGGGCTCACGATCGGCTCGCCGATCCTCCTGCTCGTCCGTAACCGCGACTGGGACAACTGGACGCGGGTGATGCAGGTCGAGCCGCTCACCGACGCCCAGGCGGACGAGCTCGCCACGCTCGCCGCGGGGGGCAACGTGCGGGCGCAGCCGGTGACGCGGCTCCGGCCCGGGCACGCCGACCTTGCCGGTGCCCTGAAGTACGGGTTCAGCGACGTCCGCCCGGTGCTGGAGCGCGCCTCCGCGCGTGAGACTGCCGCGCGGGTTGCCGCCGGCGCGGTCTGCCGCGCATTCCTCGCGGCGCTCGGCATCGAGGTGTGGTCCTTCACGGCGGAGGTCGGGGGCGTCGCCGTGGACCCGGCGAGCTGCACGCGGAGCCCCGCCGAGGCCGAGGCCAGCCCGCTCCGCTGCCCGGACCCGGCGGCCGAGGCGCGCATGATCGCGCGCATCGACGAGGCCCGATCACTCGGGAACACCGTCGGGGGCGTCTTCGAGGTCGTCGTGCACGGGCTCCCGATCGGCCTGGGCAGCCATGTCCACTGGGACCGCCGCCTGGACGGCGCACTGGCCGCGGCCGTGATGAGCATCCAGAGCGTGAAGGGCGTGGAGCTGGGGCTGGGGTTCGCGCAGACGCGCCTGCTCGGCTCCGAGGTCCACGACGTGATCGAGCGCCGCGACACCGCCGGGGCGTGGATCCATCGCTCGAACAACGCGGGTGGCCTGACCGGCGGCATCACGAACGGCCAGCCGCTCGTGGTCCGCGGCGCGGTGAAGCCGATCTCGACGCTGGCGCGGCCGCTGCCGTCGGCGGACCTCCTGACTGGGGAGGCCGTCGAGAAGGCCCACTATGAGCGTTCGGACATCAGCGTCGTCCCGGCCGCCGGCGTGATCGGCGAGGCGATGGTCATCCTGACGCTGACCGCGGCCGTGCTCGAGAAGTTCGGCGGCGACTCGCTTGCCGAGGTCGAGGACAACCTGGCCCGGTATCTCGAACGGATCGCGCGCCTGCCGGTGGCGAGCGCCGAGGCCGACCCGGTTGGCGAGGGAGCCGCCGGCTCGGGAGCCGCCGGGTCCGGCGGGGACGACTAGGGAGCCGTCGTGGACCTCGTCCTCGTGGGGCTGTCGGGCAGCGGCAAGAGCGCGGTGGGGCGCCGGCTCTCGCGGCGCCACGAGGCGGTCTTCATCGACCTCGACGAGGAGATCGAGCGCGACGCCGGGCGGCCGATCACGTCGATCTTCGCCGAGGAAGGCGAGCCGGGCTTCCGCGCCCGGGAGCACCGCGCCATCGAGGCGCTCGGCCCGGCCGACCCGCGACCGGGCCTGGGCCGGGTCATCGCGACCGGTGGCGGCGCCCCCGTGGACCCGCGCAATCGCTGGCTCCTCTATCGCGGACGGTTCGCAGCCTGGCTGGACGCCCCGCCGGAGATCCTCGCGCAGCGGATCCGGAACTCCCCGGTTCCGCGACCCCTGCTGAGCGGCCGCGACCCGGTGGCGGCGATGCGCGGCCTGGCGACGGCGCGCGCCGCGTTCTACGAGCCGGCACTTCGCGTGAACGGGATCGTGGGCCTCGCGGGGATCGTCGAGACGCTCGAGCGGCACCTCGACGACCCGCTCCCGGACGGGACGCTGCTCCTCCGCGCGACGACCGCCCTCGGCCGCTACGAGCTGGGCGACGGGACGGCCGCGGCGGGCGTGGAGGCGGAGCTCGCACGGCTGGAGGCCCGCCGGGCGATCCTGGTCTCGGAGCCCCGCGCCTGGGAGGTGGCTGGCGCCGCGCTCGCCGAGGCGCTCGGCGCGGCCGGGATCCCGACCGAGCGGATCCTGCTCCCGCGCGGCGAGGACGCCAAGCGCCTGGGCGTCGTCGAGGAGGCTGCCCGCGAGCTCGCGCGCCTTCGGGCCGAGCGGACCGACCCGATCGTGGCGATCGGCGGCGGCGCGCTCGGGGACGCGGCCGGGTTCCTCGCAGCGACCTGGCTCCGTGGCGTCCCGCTGATCCACGTCCCCACGACGCTGGTCGCGCAGCTCGACAGCTCGATCGGCGGCAAGACCGCGGTGGACCTGCCCGAGGGAAAGAACCTGGTGGGCGCCTTCCACCAGCCAGTCGCCAACGTCACCGACGTCCGGCTCCTCCGGACGCTCGACCCGCGCGAGTTGCGCGCCGCGCTGGGCGAGGCCGTCAAGATGGGCACCCTGGGCGACGAGCGGCTTCTCGAGCTCATCGAGGCCGACGGTCCGGGCCTTGCGGCCGGCGATCCCGCCGTCTTCGCCTCGGGCGCGATGGCCGAGCTCGTGGAGCGCTGCGCGCTCGCGAAGATCGACGTGGTGACCGCCGACGAGCGCGAGCAGGGCGGCCGCATCTCCCTGAACCTCGGGCACTCGCTGGCGCACGCGATCGAGACGGTCGCCGGCTTCCGCGGGATCCTCCACGGCGAGGCCGTCGCCTACGGATTGCGCGCCGCGCTCCGCGTCGGGGTGAGCGTCGGCGCGACGCCGCCCGAGCGTGCCGCCCGGGTCGAGACGCTGCTGGACCGCCTGGACCTGGGGCGAATGCCGCTCCCCGACCCGCTCGGCGCGGTCCTCGACGCGATCGCGACCGATAAGAAGCACCACGGCGGGCGCCTCCGCTGGGTTCTCGCGACGGCTGGCGGGTGGACCGTCCGTGCCGACGTCCCGGACGACGTCGTGGCCGACGCGGCCCGGAGCGTCCTTGCCGGCGCGCCCGCAACGGCACGCGCATGAGCACGACCGGCCAGGCAGGGACGGGCGCCGCCAGGTCCGGCGCCGCCGGGCCGGGCAGCTCGAGGGCACTGCGCGTGCTCGTCCTGAACGGCCCGAACCTCGATCTGCTCGGAACGCGTGAGCCGGCCATCTATGGGCGCCAGACGCTCACCGAGATCAACGCCGCGCTCACGGCGCGAGCCGCGGAGCTCGACGTGCTCGTTGCGTTCTTCCAGTCGAACCACGAAGGGGCGCTGATCGACCGCCTCCACGCCCGCGACTTCGACGCGGCGATCGTGAACGCCGCCGGTCTCACCCACACCTCCGTCAGCCTCCGCGATGCCCTGTTGGCCATCGAGCGCCCGTTCGTGGAGGTGCACCTGTCGGACCCGGCGACGCGCGAGCCGTTTCGGCGGGTCAACTTCCTGGAGGACATCGCCGCCGCCCGCTTCGTGGGCATGCACGCACGCGGGTACACGCTCGCGCTCGAGGAGCTGGCGCGGCGCTGGGCCGCAGGCCTGATCCCGGCGCACGCCGGGAACCCGGAGGCCGAGCATGGGTGAACGTCGCGCCGATCCAGCGCTCGAGGCACCGACCGCGGGCGCAGCGGCGCCCGGCGACCCGACCGCCATCGCGCTCGCCCCGCTGCGGGACCGGATCGATGCCATCGACCACGAGATCGTCGCGCTCCTCAATGAGCGCGCCCAGATCGCGCTCGAGATCGGCCGCGTCAAGCAGGAGACGGGCCGGCGAACCGTGCGCGACGCGGCCCGGGAGGCCCAGGTCCTGGAGCGCGTGACGAGCGCGTCCGCGGGCCTCTTCCCGGAGCCCGAGCTCGTCGCCCTCTACCGGAAGCTCATCGCCGCGACCCGCCGCGTCCAGCACGCGCAGAAGCGGGCGGAGCGGCCGGACGCGAAGCCAGAATCGCCCACGGGCTGATCACGGGCGAACGGAGGTCGGCAGTGGGCAGCGACCCCGAGGTGACGCTCACCGATGGCGTGGTGATCCTGCGGCCCTGGCGGCCGGGGGACGCCGGGGCCGTGTTTGCGGCCTGCCAGGATCCGCTCATCGCCCGCTTTGTTCCCATCCCGCAGCCGTACACGGAGGCTGATGCCCGGACCTTCGTCGCGACTCGGCGCCGAGACTGGGAGACCGAGGACGAACGGTCATTCGCGATCGTCGATCCGGCGAGCGACGACCTGCTCGGCGCGATCGCGCGGCATGGACCTCTCGGCCACCGGGTGACCTTCGGCTACTGGCTTGCGCCGGGGGCGCGCGGTCGTGGGGTCGCGACGCGGGCCCTCCGCCTCCTGGTCGACTGGACGCTCGCGACGACCGGCGCGATCCGCCTCGACCTCTGGACGGACCTCGAGAACGAGGCCTCCGGCCGCGTGGCCGAGCGCGCCGGGTTCGTGCGCGAGGGGATCCGCCGGGCGTGGGACCTCGACCGAGAGGGTCGAGCGCTCGACGTGGTGTTCTATGTCCTCGTCCGTCGCGGCGCAGGCGGCTGACACTTCAGGGGTCGGCGCCGCCGACATCGATGCCCTCAGCGCGCGGCCGCCGCCCGCAACCGCGCCACCAGCCGGCCGAGCCCCGCGGTGTCGCGCCCGTCCAGGCCGAGCGCGTCGATGAGCGCGGACGCGACGATGACCCCGTCGGCGCCCGCACGCACGAGGGCCCGGACGTGCGCAGGGCGCGAGACGCCGAAGCCAACCGCGACGGGGACCGGGCTCACTGCCTTCACCTTGCGGACGTAGCGGCCGACCTCCGGCGGGAGGCTGGCCCGCGCCCCAGTCACGCCGACGAGCGACACCGTGTAGAGAAAGCCGCCGGTCCGGGCGGCGATCGCGGCACGGCGACCCGGCGGCGTGGTGGGCGCAACCAGGTAGACGAGGGCGATCCCGGCATCCCGGCAGGCGGCCTCGAACGGTGCGCCCTCGTCCGGCGTCAGGTCGGCCACGATGACGCCCGACGCGCCGGCATCGGCGAGCCTCCGCGCCGCGGTCGCGCCGCCGCCCCCGGCCAGGAGCTGGTTCGCGTAGCACATCGGCACGAGCGGGACGCCGGACCGGGCGGCGGCGATCCGGGCAAGCAGCGCCACGGACCGGTCCAGCGTGGCCCCCGCCCGCAACGCCACGGCCGAGGCCCGCTGGAGCGTGGCGCCGTCGGCGAGCGGGTCCGAGTACGGGAGGCCGACCTCGAGGAGATCAGCGCCGGCGTCGATCGCCGTGACGGCCGCCGCGAGGCTGCCGGCCGCGTCCGGGTAGCCGGCCACGACATACGGGATGAGCGCCGCCCGGTTCGCCGCTCCCGCAACCGCGAAGGCGTCCGCGATGCGGACGGCGCCGGGTGTGGACCCGGTCCCCTGAACGTGGCATTCGGCGGCTCCGTCAGGCGCCGCGGAGAGCCCGGCCAGCACGGCGCTCATGATCGGGTGGCCTCCCGCCGCTCGAGCGCGGCCAGATCCTTGTCGCCGCGGCCGGAGAGGCCCACCAGGATCAGCGCGTCGGCGGGGAGGGGCACATGCGGACGCGGCCCGCCCGGACCCCGCGTCCGGCCCAGCAGGATCCGGGGGAGCGCGGCGAGCGCGTGGGCAGGCTCGAGCGCCGGCAGGATCCCCTCCGCGCGCGACAGGTCGCGGATCGCCGCCACCGCGTCGTCGTCGGTCGTGGAGACCACCTCCAGGCGTCCCGCCTCGAAGAGCGCCGAGAGCTGCGGCCCGACTCCCGGGTAGTCCAGGCCGGCAGAGAGCGAATGCGCCTCCGTCACCTGGCCGTCGCGGTCCTGGAGCATGTACGACCGGGCGCCGTGGAGGATGCCCGGACTTCCCCCAGCGAGGGCCGCGGCGTGGCGGCCCGTGGCGATCCCCTCCCCCTCCGCTTCGGCCGCGACGAGGCGGACGGACGGCTCGCCGATGAACCGCGAGAAGATGCCGATCGCGTTCGAGCCGCCGCCGACGCACGCCGCGACGAGGTCGGGCAGGCGGCCCTCGACGGCCTGGAGCTGGGCCCCCGCTTCGTCGCCGATCACCCGCTGCAGGTCCCGGACGAGCGTCGGATACGGGTGGGGGCCCATCGCGCTGCCGAGGACGTAGTGCGTCGTCGCCACGTTCGTGACCCAGTCGCGCATCGCATCGTTGACCGCGTCCTTGAGCGTCGCCGTGCCGGACGTCACCGGGCGGACCTCCGCGCCCAGCGCCTCCATTCGCAGGACGTTCGGGCGCTGCCGGTCGATGTCGACCGCGCCCATGAACACGACGCAGGGCAGGCCGAGGAGCGCGCACGCGGTGGCGGTCGCGACGCCGTGCTGGCCCGCTCCGGTCTCCGCGATGACACGCGACTTGCCCAGGCGCCGGGTCAGGAGCGCCTGCCCAAGCGCGTTGTTGATCTTGTGGGCGCCGGTGTGCGCCAGGTCCTCGCGCTTGAGGTAGACCCGGAGGCGTGACGGAAGGTCGGCCGCGGCGTCCAGCTCCCGCGCCCGTCGCAGGACGTCGTTGGCCAGCCGATCGGCGCGGTAGACCGGCGTCGGGCGGCCGGCGTACGTCGCGAGCAGCGCCCGCAGCTCCGCCCAGAAGACCGGGTCCGTCCGCAGCGCCGCGTACGCCTCCTCCAGCTCGCGCAGCGCCGTGACGAGCGTCTCGGGGACGTATCGTCCGCCGAACGAGCGGTCCACGCCCCAGCGACCCGCTGCGTCGGCGGCGAGCAGGCCCGGATCCACGGGCTCCGGCCGGGCAGGCGCGTGCGGCCGGTCGAAGCGTGCGGCGCGGGCGCGCTTCACGAAGAGCGCGACGGCGAGCGGATCCTTCGCGGGCCGCTCCCCGGCCCGGCGGGGACGCTCCACGCCAGACGCCACGTCCAGCCCGATGGCCGGCACGGCCAGGAGCGCGGCCGCGACGCCAGCCGCGTTGAGCCCGCCGGCCAGGACGACCGGGATCTCGCGGGCGACGGCCGCCGCGACGGTCCGGTCCGAGGGCGTGCCGGTGCCGCCCGGGTAGGGGCCGCCGGCAGTGTCGAGCAGGATCCGTGCCGCGCCGGCGGCAAGGAATCGCCGGCCGTCCGCGACGACCGCCGCCGCGAGGTCGGCCGCCCGCTCGCCGGCGTCGGCCGGCAGGTGGAGCACCTTCCAGGCGGGCCGCGGCGAGGCCGCGATCCACTCCGGCGACTCCCCGCCCGCGTACTGGACGGCATCCGGATCGACCTCGCGGACGATCGACGCCAGCAGCGTCGCGTCCGCATCCGCGGTGATCGCGACGACGACCGGGGCGTGACCGAGCGGGCCGGCCATGCGGGCGTGTCGCGCAAGCGCAGTTCCCTCGGCGAGCGAGAGAACGCGCGGCGTGCCCGCGACGAAGTTGAGGCCGATCGCGTCGGCGCCGGCGGCGAGGGCGGCGTCGACGCCGGCCGCGTCCGTGATCCCGCAGATCTTGACGAGCGGCGCGCGAGCCGTCGCTCCCGGGTCGTCCGGCACCGCGCCCGCGTCGACGAAGGCAGCCGCGGCCGCGCGCGGGTCGGCCGACCGCATGAGCGCCTCGCCAACCAGCGCCGCGTCGTAGCCAGCGGCGCGCCAGCGGCGGAGGGTGCCCGCGTCCCGGACACCCGATTCCGCGATCGCGAGCCGGTCGGCCGGCACGAGCTCCCGGAGCCGGATCGGGCGGTCGGGGTCCACGTCGAGCGTCCGGAGGTCGCGGGAGTTGATGCCCACAAGGCGAGCACCGCTGGCCAGCGCGGAGTCGAGCTCGCGCTCTGCATGGACCTCGACGAGCGGCTCCACGCCGAGATCGACCGCACGTCGCACGAGGTCGGCGAGACGGCGAGCCGGGTGGAGGGCGGCGAGGAGGAGCACGACGTCGGCCCCGGTCGCGCGCAGGAGGGGCAGCTGGCGGGAATCCACCACGAACTCCTTGGCCAGGACCGGGACCGAGACTGCCGCGCGCACGGCCCGGAGGTCCGCGACCGACCCGCCGAACCAGTGCGGCTCGCACAGGACGGAGATCGCCGCCGCGCCGCCCGCCGCGTAGGCCCGGGCACGCGCGACGACGTCCACGGCCGGGGCGATCGCGCCCGCCGAGGGCGAGGAGCGCTTGACCTCGGCGATGAGATGCAGGCCCGGGGCGGCGAGCCGCTCGGCGATCGGGCGCGGCGCGGGCGCGGAGCGGGCCTGGCGGGCGAGCCCCGCGTAGGTCGCGTCGCCGAGCTCCACGGCGACGTCCCGCGCACGACGGGCCGCGATCTCGGCGAGGACCCCACCCCGGGCCGTACGGGCGCCACCTCTCGCCCGGGCCGCGGCGCCTGCCTCGGGATGGATCGTGAGCGTCATGCCCGAACCTCCGTCGTCGTCCCGGCGCCGCGCGCGGTCTCCGCCGCGGTCTCGGACTCCGCCGACCTCGTCGCGTCGGCGGCCACGCGCTCCGCCCGGAGGCGGGCCACCAGCCGCGTCGGCGCCCCGCTGTCGAGGATGGCCCGCGCCTGCGCGATCCCGTCGTCGAGGTCCGTGGCTCGGCCCGCGGCGATGAGCGCGGCGCCCGCGTTGAGGAGCACGACGTCGCGTCGCGGCCCGCGCTCGGTCCCCGCGAGGACCGCCTCCACGAGCGCGGCGTTCTCCTCGGGCGAGCCGCCCGAGAGCTCCGACGTCGCGGCCGGTCCCAGCCCGAGCGCGGCCACGTCCACCTCCCGCCGATGGACGCCATCGGGCGTCACGTCGTGGATAACGCCACTGCCGTCGAGCGGCAGCTCGTCCACCCCGGCGCCGTGGACCACCAGGGATCGCTCCGTCCCGAGGAGGCGCAGGACCTCGGCCAGCTTCGGCGCGGCGGCGGGATCGCCGACCCCGACCAGCTGGCGGCGTGCCCCGGCAGGGTTCGTCACCGGGCCGAGCAGGTTGAACGCCGTCCGGACCCCGATCTCCCGCCGTGTGGGGCCGGCGTGGCGCATCGCCGGGTGGAAGGCGGGCGCGAACAGGAACGCAAAACCGAGGCCCCGGAGCGCCGTCGCGGCGGAGTCCGCGTCGTGGTCGATCCGAATCCCGAGCGCGTCGAGCACGTCGGCCGACCCGGAACGCGACGTGATCGCCCGGTTGCCGTGCTTCGCGACGGGCACGCCGGCCGCGGCCACGATGAAGGCCGAGGTCGTGGAGATGTTGAACGTGCCAGAGCCGTCTCCGCCGGTCCCGACGATGTCCATCGCCCCAACGGGAGCCTCCACGCGAAGGACGCGCTCCCGCATGAGCGAAGCGAAGCCGGCAAGCTCCTCGATCGTCTCGCCGCGCATGCGGAGCGCGACGAGGAGCGCGGCGAGCTGGGAGGGCGTGGATTCGCCGTCCATCACCGCGCTCATAGCCCAGTAGGCCTGCTCGCGGTCGAGCGTTCCGCCGTCGATCACGATGGCGAGGGCTGCGCGGACGGCGTCGCTCACGAGACGGCGCCCACGGCGGGAGACGCGGCGGCAGGGGGCGCGGCGGCCGGACTCGCGACGGCAGGGAGCGCCGCGGCCGGTGCCACCCCGAGGCCCTCCGTCGCGAACGTGCCGGAGGCGTCGTCGAGGACGCCCGCGTCGCCCTCCCCGGCGAGTCGCAGGAAGTTGGCGAGGAGGTGCGGCCCGTCGAGCGTGAGCACCGACTCGGGGTGGAACTGCACGCCCTCCATCGGCAGGGTGGCATGCCGGATCCCCATCACGACGTCGTCGCCGATGCTCCGCGCCGTCACGAAGAGCTCGTCCGGGAGCGTGGCCGCATCCACGCAGAGCGAGTGGTAGCGGGCGGCGTGGAACTCCGCCGGCATCCCCTCGAGCAGGCCGGCCCCGTCGTGCGCGACGGTGGAGGCTTCCCCGTGGACGAGCGTCGGGGCCCGTCCGATCGACGCGCCGAACGCCGCGGCCATCGACTGCATCCCCAGGCACACGCCGAGAAGCGGGATACGACGCGTGGCCGCGAAATGGACCGCCGCCACGGAGACGCCGGCATGCGCCGGATCGGACGGCCCGGGCGAGATCACGATCCCGCGGAGGTCCGCGGCCGGATCGTCGGCGAGGGCTGCGAGCCCGGCCGTGTCGATCGCATCGTTGCGCACCACCCGCACGACCGCCCCCGCGACCTGCAGCGCCTGGACCAGGTTGTAGGTGAAGCTGTCGTAGTTGTCGATCACGAGGATCACCGCGACCCTCCGGCCGAGACGGCGCCGGCCGGATCGGACGCCCCTGCAGAATCCCCGGCGCCCACACCGTCGGCGTCCGTCGCGGCGCCCCTACCCGCGGCGTCCGGGGCGGCCGCTGCACCACGTCCCGCGCCCGACGCGAGCTCGAGCGCGCGGCGCAGCGCGGCGGCCTTGTGCTCGGTCTCCTCGAACTCTCGCTCCGGCACGCTGGCGGCGACGATCCCGGCGCCCGCGTGGAGATGCGCTACTCCGTCCTTCAGGACGGCGCTCCGGATGGCGATCGCGGTGTCCAGGTTCCCGTCGTAGCCCACGTAGCCGATCGCCCCGCCGTAGAGGCCGCGCCGCTCGCGCTCCGCGGCGGCGATGAGCTGCATCGCGCGGACCTTCGGGGCGCCGGACAGCGTCCCGGCCGGGAAGACGCTCCGGAGCGCGTCCAGCGCGTCGAGTCCCGGCGCCAGCCGCCCCTCCACGTGGCTCACGAGGTGCAGAACGTGGCTGTAGCGCTCGACCTCCATGTACTTCGAGACGCGGACGGTGCCTGGTCGCGCCACGCGCCCTAGGTCGTTGCGGCCGAGATCGACGAGCATGACGTGCTCGGCGCGCTCCTTCGGGTCCGCGGCCAGCTCCTCCGCCAGGCGCGCGTCGTCGGCCGGCGTGGCGCCGCGGGGCCGCGTGCCGGCGATCGGGTGCGTGGTCATTCGGTCACCTTCCACCTGGAGGAGGAGCTCCGGGCTGGCGCCCACCACCTCGAACGACGGCGTCCGAACGAAGAACAGGTACGGGCTGGGGTTGACCCGCCGCAGCGCCCGGTACAGGCCGATCCCGTCGACGGGCCGTCCGTCGGGCCCGGCCGGAAGCGCCCTCGTCTCGCGCCGGGCGAGCACGACCTGGATCGCCTCGCCCGCGGAGATCGCGTCCTTGGCGGCCCGGACGGCGGCCTCGAACGCGTCGCGTCCCAGGCTGGTCCGCGGCTCGTCCGACCCAGGAGCCGGCAAGACCACGGCCGAGGCCGCGGCGGACCCGCCGGATGCCCGGGCTCCCGAGGCGGCCGATCCCGCGATCTCGCCGGCGGACGGGCGCGACGTCCGCTCGAGGGCCTCGAAGATCGCCCGTTCGGCGATCCGGTAGCGCTCCTCGAGTCGCGGCGCGTCGGTGTGGAGCGACGCGATCGCGCTGATCTCGTGGCTCAGGTGGTCGAAGACCAGGACGAGGTCGGTCTCGATGAAGCTGGCGAGGGGGACGCCGACCGGGTCGGCCGACGGAAGCGGGACTGTCGGCTCGAAGACCGAGACCGCGTCGTAGGCGAGCGCGCCCACCGCCCCGCCGGTGAACCGGGGCATCCCGTCGCCGGGCTCGACGACGCGTCGAGGCACGAACGCGCGCAGCGCGCCCAGTGGATCCGGCGCGGGGAAGGTCGTGAAGGGAAGGTCGGGCGCGTACGCGGTGACGCCGACGGGCCGATCCTGGATGCGGGCCACCCCGTCGCGCACGTCGAGGAGCCGCCGCGGCCCGACGCCGAGGAAGCTGTAGCGGCCGAGCCGCTCGCCGCCTTCGACCGATTCGAGCAGGTAGGCCGGCGTGCTGCCGTCGTCGAGGCGGAGGAAGGCGCCGATCGGGGTCTCGAGATCGGCGTCGCGGCTCGCCCGGAGGCGGATCGTGTCAGCGCGACCGGCGAGGCGCTTGACCTCGGCGAGGCTGAGCGGGTTCTGCGTGGACATCGTCCGACGGCCTCCAGAGACAACAAAACCGACCTTCGTCCACTCGGGACGAACGGCCGGTTCGACCATCCGCGGTGCCACCCGACTTCGGCACTGCCGCACTCACCTGACCGACGGGACGGCGGATCCGTCCGATCGGCGCTGCCCGCTATCGCTGGCGCTCTGCGCCGGAGCCTACTGGCGCGGGCCCCGCCCGCACGTTCGGTCCGGAGGCTCCCGGGTCCATTCGCCGTCGTCGCCGCCCCGGTCTTCCACCGACCGCCGGGTCTCTGTGCCGGCGCGCGACGGGTACTCGTCCCGTTCACAGCCCTCTGTTCAATTGCGACGGAGTCTACGGGGCCGCTGCCGGAACGGTCAAGCGCGAGGCGCGGGCGGCAGGTCCCCCGGCGCCATCACGAGCCCTGCGTGTAGTGCCACACGAGCCACGTCGACAGCACGTGCTTGCAGGCCGGGCGCCAGCTCGGGCACGTGCAGGACGCGCGGTTCGGGGCACCGGAGCCCGACGCCCCCACGGTGAGCTCGGCCGCGTAGGCGTGTCGCCCGCACACGATGGACCGCACCCGGTCACCGTATCGCGCCAGCAGGACCACGCGGCCGGCGACCGCGTACGCGAGCGCGTCGCGGACCGCGGCCTCGTCCGCGTATGCCGAGAGGACGGCGACGACCTCGGGGTCGAGGGCGACGCCGTCGCGCTGCCGGATGCGTCCGACAGCGGGGAACTCGGCTCGCCCGCCCCACCCTGCGAGCACGATCGGTTGCCCGCCACCGGCGCGGGTGCCCGCGAACCACCCACACGTCCTCGCATGGTCCCGGGCCGCTCGGGCGGAGGCGAAGGGCTCGCCCGAGCCATGCTCGATCGGGTCGAGCCGGAACCGTCGCGGGCCCCCGAACCGCGGCGCCATCTCCGCGTGACCGAGCGCGCAATGCCCGAACGGCGCCGGGTCGGGCCACGGGCAGACCGGGCACTCGGCGATCGGCGGG
>Ga0209014_10001052_pt1 | contig 16443 bp, 16 predicted proteins | sample BarGraNGADG00212_FD_184491 | JGI IMG/M metagenome (GOLD analysis project Ga0209014, IMG submission 184491) | Arctic peat soil microbial communities from Barrow, Alaska - Barrow Graham LP Ref core NGADG0002-212 (SPAdes) (version 2) | ecosystem: Environmental > Terrestrial > Soil > Wetlands >...
TTCGGCGGCGGGGGCTTCGGCGGAGGCTGGGGCGGCGGGTCGTCCGGTGGTGGCGGCTTCGGCGGAGGCGGCGGGTCGTCCGGGGGAGGTCGGTGGTGAGCGCGGCCGGTCGGTGGCGCCGTGGGCTAGCATGGATTGGCGGAGATCAATCGCGGCACCGGACAGGCCGGTGCCGCCGGTACGGAACGGAAGGGACGCACTGCGATGAGCGACAACATCCTCGGGCGGATCGGGAACCTCGTCAGGGCCAACGTCAATGCGCTGATCGACGGCGCCGAGGACCCGGAGAAGATGCTGGACCAGCTGGTCCGCGACTACACGAACAACATCGCGGAGGCAGAGCAGGCGGTCGCGCAGACGATCGGCAACCTTCGCCTCGCCGAGGATGACGCGAGCACGGCCCAGGCCGGGGTCGCCGAGTGGGGCGGCAAAGCGCTCGCGGCGTCCCACAAGGCCGACGAGCTCCGGGCAGCCGGCAATACGGCCGAGGCCGATCGCTTCGACAATCTCGCCAAGGTGGCGCTCAAGCGCCAGATCGGCTTCGAGGACCAGGCGAAGAACCTCGCGGCGCAGATCGCCAGCCAGACCGAATTGACGAACAAGCTCAAGGACGGCCTCAACGGGATGCGCGGGAAGCGCGAGGAGCTCGTCCAGAAGCGCAACGAGCTCGTCGCCCGGGCAAAGATGGCGGATGCCCAGGCCAAGGTGCAGCAGTCGCTCAAGAGCATCAACGCGACCGATCCCACGAGCGAGGTCTCGCGCTTCGAGGAGAAGATCCGCCGCGATGAGGCGCAGGTCCGTGGGATGGAGGAGGTGTCCGCGAGCTCGCTCGACGCGCAGTTCGACAACCTCGAGGACGTGTCCGCCGACGCCGACGTGGAGGCGCGCCTGGCCGCGCTGAAGGGGAGCGGTACTCCCGCTTCGTAGGGATCACCGGCACCGCGATCGAACGGCCCGGGCCTCGCCGCCCGGGCCGTCAGCGTGGGCGCCCGAGAATCGCAAACGCCAGGACGCCGATCGTCCCCGCCACGAGCACGACGATCGTGGTCGGGAAGCTGACGAAGGCGTCGTGGACCGGCGGGAGGACGGCGCTGGCGAGCTCGAGCGCGAAAACCACGAGGATCACGGCCGCCGCGATGACCAGGACCTCGCGCCAGCCCGGGCCGCGCGAGCCGTCAGTCACGGTCCGCCTCCGCCGGGATCCCGATCGGCGCCACGAGGACGCGGCCCGCGACAAGACGCCCGCGACGCGTCAGCAGGCCCTTCTTGGGCCGGTGGAACGTGATCGTGACGTCGGCGCGGACAACCGGCTCTGACAGCTCCCCTGATGTCAGGTCGCAGGCCGTCGGCGTGTCCACGGCAAGCACCGGCACGCCCGCGGCCCGTGCGCGCAGGCACAGCTCGACGGCCGACCGGACCGGCTCGCGGAGCGCGCCCTGCACGCCCGTCCCGAGCAGGGCGTCGACGACGAGCGCGGCACGCTCGATGCCCTGGCCGAGCGTCGCCAGGTCCCGGGCCGACGATGCGTGGATCCGCTCCACCGACGGCACGGCACCCAGCCGGTCCCAGTTCCGCGCCGCGTCGGGCGTCCCCGGGCGCGCGCCGGTCGAGACGAGGACGGCAGCGACCCGGATCCCGTGCGCGGCCAGTCGCCGGGCGGCCACCAGACCGTCGCCGCCATTGTTGCCCGGGCCGCACAGGATCAGCACGGTACCCGGGGCGTGCCGCTCGCCGGCGGTAGCGGCGGCCGGACGCGGCGGGGGTGCCACGGTCGCCCGTGCGTCCGCCCCTGGTTCGTCGATCCGTCGCGCCTTGTCGGGCCCGGGGTCCGTGTCGGGCCCGGGTTCTCCGTCGGGCTCGCGTCGGTCCGCCCCCGATGCGACCTCGGCCGCCGACGCTGCTCCGGTCACCGGCATCGCCTCGGCAGCCGACGCGGCCTCGGCGGCGTCGATCAGCGCGCGCGCCGCCGCCGCGACCGCGGTCCCTGCATGCTCCATGAGCCGGCTCCCACTCACGCCCAGGCGCTGGGCCTTCGCGTCGGCGCCGGTCATCTCGGCCGCGGTGATCGGGGCGCGATGCATTGCCTCCGTCCAGCGAGCCGCCAGCCCCGCGAGGTCCAGCTCGAAGAGCGTCGGGTCGTCGGCGGGCAGCCTCGGTCGGCTCGAGGCTCTGGCGGCGCGACCTGGGATCGTCATGGGCGGACGCAAGGGTAGCGGGTCGGTCCGCGCGCCGCTCCTCCGCTCGCGCCGGGGACGATCGCCTCGAGCTCCGCCGCGCTCGTCTACCCCGTCCCCTGGACGCCGGCCGCGATGCCGCTGATCGTCAGCCCGACCAGCCGCTCGAGCTCGGGCCTCGACGAGGCGCCGTCCGGCAACCCTCGCAGGCGCCCGAGCAGCAGCAACTGGAGCTCGTTGAGCGGGTCGAGGTACGGCGCACGCAGGGCGATCGACCGCTGGAGCGCAGGCACGCCGTCGAGGAGCGCGGACCGGCCCGAGATCCGAAGCAGGAGCCGGACGATCCTCGCGTGCTCGGCCTCGATCTGGTCGGCGAGGCGCATGCCGTCCGCGCCGGCGAGCGCGGCGTAGCGCCTGCCCACGGCCACGTCGCTGCGGGCAAGGGCGACCTCCGCGTTCTGGAGGAGGCCACGGAAGAAAGGCCAGGTGCGGTGGAGCGCCGCGAGCCGGGCCACGCCCGGGTCGCCGTGGGCTCGCTCGAATGCCGCGAGCGCGCTCCCCAGGCCGAACCAGCCGGGCAGGTTGAGCCGGACCTGTGTCCAGGCGAAGACCCAGGGGATCGCGCGCAGCGACGCGAGCGAGGCCGTCGCCTGCGGCGCGGGGGCCGAGCGTGCGGGATTCTGGGGCGCGGTTGCCATACGGGTGCCAATCGCCGGCGCCGCGTCGTCGCGACCGGCCGCATCGAGGCCGCGCGCCGCCGGCCGTGAGCCGAGCCGGAGGCCCGAGATCGTCGCGATGGGGGTCGCCTCGGCGAAGACGCGCTCGAACGCGGGGTCGTCCCAGACCAGTGCGCGGTACGCCCGCCGCGCCTCGGCGGCCAGCTCCTGCATGACGGCGCGCCCGTCCGCGGAGGCAGCCGCTGCGAGCCCTTCGTCGCCGAGGTTCGCCCCTGCGAGGAGCGTCGCGGACGTCACCTGCTCCAGGCCGCGGCGCGCGATCACCGGGTTGGAGTAGCGGGCGGCGATCACCTCGCCCTGCTCGGTCAGCTTCAAGCGGCCGTCGACCGCGCCGTCCGGAGCCGCCAGCACTGCGCGATGCGTCGGGCCCCCGCCGCGCCCGATCGCTCCACCGCGGCCGTGGAACAGGGTCAGCTCGACGCCCCCCGCGCGGGCCGCTGCGACCAGGTCCTCCTGGGCGCGGTAGAGCAGCCAGTTCGCCGCGAGATAGCCGGACTCCTTGTTCGAGTCCGAGTAGCCGAGCATCACCTCCTGCCGATCGCCCCGCTCGCGGAGGTGGGCCCGATACGCCGGGTCCGCGATCAGCGCAGCGAGGATCGACCCGGCCGACTCCAGGGCCTCCGCGGACTCGAAGAGCGGAACCACGTCGAGCGTCGGCATCCCCGGCCCGTACCCGCTCGTCAGGCTCGCCGGGATTGCCGGATCGGCCGCGCGGGCAGCCAGCCACAGGACGGTCGCGACGTCCTCCGGGCCGGTCGTGAAGCTGATCACGTAGCGATGGCACGCGGCCTCGCCGGCGCGACGCTGTAGGGCGGCCATCGCCCGGAACGTGGCGACCACCTCCGCCGCCGACACGCCTCGCGCGACCGGCCGCGCGAGGTCCGGCAGCGTCGCGTCCAGCGCCGACCGCGCGGACCGGTGCACCTCCGCATGCTGGCGGATCTCGAGCGACGCGAGATGGAACCCGAACGTCTCCACCTGCCAGCGGAACTCCTGGAGCACGCCGAATGCCAGCCGTTGGAGGCCATCCGCGACGAGCGCCTCGCGCAGGTCCGCGAGCTCGGCGAGGAGCTCCGTGGGACTCGCATACCGCCCACCCTGCGGCCCGGGCCGCTCGGCCAGGTACGAGCGCGTCCGCCGCAGGCGCTCGGCGATCGCCCCGAGTCGCCGCCGGTACGGCTCGTCCGGGAAGCGCGCCGCCATCTCGCGCATCGACTCGGGCAGGTCGTCCTCGTCGCGCGCCAGCTGCCGCGCGAGCGCCGGCGCCAGCGGCGCGCCTGCCCGCGGACGCGCGGCAAGCGTCGCCATGAGGCGAGACGCGACCGCCTCATAGCCATGCAGGAGATGATCCGCCTGGATCCGGAACGCCTCGGACGTGATCTCGGCGGTCACGTACGGGTGGCCGTCGCGATCGCCGCCGATCCAGGAGCCCCACGACAGGAACGCGGGGCTCGTGGGCGGGCGCGTCCCCGTCCGACCCAGGTCGGCGGTCGTCCCGGGCCCCTGTGGCCCTCCGGCGCCGTGGCTCGCCGGGGAGCCGTCCGCGAGGTCGAGCGCACCGTCGGCCGCGCGGTACAGGTCCGGCGTCGCCGTGAAGAGGGTCCCGTCGAAGAAGACCATCGCCGAGCGGACCTCGTCGAGCGGGGTCGGGCGCGCCTGGCGAAGGTCGGCGGTGCGCCACAGGAGCGTGATCTCCTCGCGCAGGCGCCGCCGAACGGCCATGTCGTCCGCGGGCGTCAGCCGCGGGTCGTCCAGGCGGTCCAGCAGGTCATAGGCGCGCCGAAGCGCGACGAGGACGGTCCGTCGCCGCGCCTCGGTCGGGTGCGCCGTCATAACCGGCGAGATGCGCAGCCCGGCCATCCGACCGGCGATCTGGTCCCGTGACAGGCCGCCGCGGTGCAGGAGGGTCACGGCCTCGTCGAGCGTGTCGTCCATCGGGGTCCGTCCGGCGGCCCGGGCCCGCCGCCGGAGCTGGCGGACGCGTTCCTTCTCTTCGGCCAGGTTGACCAGCTGGAAGTAGGTCGAGAACGCGCGCGCCAGCGTGGCGATCTCCAGGCCGCCAAGGGTCGCGAGGTCCGCGTCGAGGGCGGCCCGCAGCGCGGGGTCGGGATCGCGGCGGAGCGCGATGGTCCGCCGGCGGACCCGCTCGACGAGATCGAGGGCGGCCTCGCCCTCCTGCTCCGCGATGACCTGGCCCAGGAGCGCGCCGAGGAGCCGGACCTCGCGGGCGAGCGGATCGTGGGCGCCCGCGCTCCCGACCGAGCGCGGCTCGGCACGAACCGCGACGTTCGGCCTCGCCGCGCGCGACAAGGCACCGCGGCGCCGCGCGTTCACCGGAGCGCCGCGTAGACGGCGTGGAGGGCCCGGTCGATCCTGCCGGACGGGAAGTCCCAGGCGCCGGTCAGGTAGACGACCACGAGGTCGTGCCGCGGGTCGATCCAGAGGCGCGTCCCGGTCGCCCCGCCGTGCCCGAACGACGCGGGCGATCCGGGCTCCGTGCGCGGATCCGGCTTCCCCCACCCGAGGGCGTAATGCGAACCCTGGACCGGGTCGGCGGCGGCGCCGAGGCCCCCCACGGTCTGCTCGCGCGTCATCAGGTCGACGTACGCGGGCGGAAGGATTCGCGCGCCGTCGAGCTCCCCGCCTCGGAGCAACGCACGACCGAAACGGACCAGGTCCCCGGCGCTGCTCCAGAGGCCCGCCCCGGGCAGCGCCATCGAGGCCAGGTGGCGCAGCTCCCCCAACGCCTGTTCGGGCGGGACCTCGCGCTGGAGCGCACCCGGGACGCCGGACGTGAAAACGGGCGCCATCCGCTCGGCCAGTCCATCGAACGGATTGAACGTCGTGGACGCCATCGCCAGCGGGTCGAGGATCCGCCGCCGCAGGATGACCGGATACGGTTCGCCGGCGATCCGCGTGATGAGCTCGGCCAGGAGGTCGAACGAACTCGAGCAGTAGGCGCACCGGCTCCCGGGGGCGAAGGCGAGCTCCGCATCGCAGGCACGCCGGACTAGCGCGGCGTGATCGAGCCGGCCGGTCGCGATCTCCACGAGGTCGTAGTCGGGCAGGCCCGACGTGTGCGAGAGCAGGTGCCAGGCGGTCACGGCCGGCTTGCCGGGCCGGGCGAACTCCGGGATGTGCCGCTCGATCCCGTCGAGGAGGCCCAGGCGTCCCTCGGCGACGAGCTGCATCACGGCGACGGCGACGATCGGCTTGGTGATCGACGCGAGCAGGCACACGGCGTCGACGTCCACCCGCGGCGCGCGCGGCCCCGGGGTCGCCTCGGCGCGAACGAGCCCCGCGGACGTTGCCACGGCCAGGATCGTGAACGGCGCGTCGCCCTCATCGACCTGCCTGCGCGCGAGCGCGAAGGCCGCATCGAGAGCAGCCGGGTCGAGGGCGAGCGGGCGCTCCGTCATGGTCGCTCTCCGGCGAGCCGTGCGGCGCCGCTCCCGTCGAGCTCCACGAGGCCGTCGGCGGCGAGCGATGCCAGCGCGGCAGAGACGGCAGGGGCGCCGTGCAGGCCCAGCGGTCCCTCGAACGCGACGCTCGTGCCCGGGGCGACGCTGCACAGGCGATCCACGATCCGCCCGCGGAGCCAGCGGGTCGTGGCCTCGAACGGCACCGCGCGCGGGCGGTCACGCGGCGGTGCCGCCGGCAGGAGGGGTGCCTCCGGCCCGGCAATCGCCCCCGACGCGCGCGCGGCGCCGCCCGCGAACGCGCACCAGCTCTGCACGGGGCACGCGGCGCAGGCGGGCCGGGCGGGACGGCAAAGCGTGGCGCCCAGGTCCATCATCGCGTGGGTCCAGTCCGCCGGGCGGTCGGGGTCCACCAGGGCATCGGCCGACGCCTGGATCTCGCGGGGCGGAAGGGGCGCAGCCGCCTCGCCGGGCGCCGGATCGCGCCGTGTCACGCGTCCAATGATGCGCCGGACGTTCACGTCGACGGCTCCGAGCGGCCGCCCGAACGCGATGGCGGCCACGGCCCGGGCGGTGTAGGGCCCGATGCCGGGAAGCGCAGTCAGCGCGTCGACGTCGTCGGGCACCCGGCCACCGGCGGCGACGATCGTGCGCGACGCTCGCTGGAGGTCGATCGCGCGCCGGTTGTAGCCGAGCCCCTGCCAGGCCCGGATGACGTCGCCCGTCGGCGCGTCCGCGAGGGCGGCCGGCGTCGGATACCGATCCATGAATGCCCGCCATCGCTCGACCACACGCCCGACCTGCGTCTGCTGGGCCATCACCTCGCTCACGAGGACCGCCCACGGATCGGGGTCCCGCGCAGCGCGGAAGGCGAGCGCGCGGCCGTCGCGGTCGAACCAGGCAAGGAGGGCGGCGCGGAACCCGGCGACGTCGGCGGGAAGCGCGCGAGCAGCGGCGGGTCGGCGTGGCACGCCGGAAGGATACCCGCGGCGGCGCGCGATCCCGGATCAGCCCTCCGAGGGGATCGTGGCGTGCCGTGTCCGGCTCACGCTCGACCCCCGCGCGATCCCGGCCGACGCCCCGTCGGGCGTGGCTACTTCGGTGGGATGACCAGGACGGAACCGATGCGCATCTTCGTCGGGTCGACCGTCGGGTTCGCTGCCTTGAGCGCGGCGATGGTGACCCCGAACTTCTGGGAGATCGCCCACATGGTGTCCTTGGCCTTGACCGTGTAGGTCGTCCCCCCGGTCACCGCGCCCGGGGAAGCTGAGGCCTCCGGCGCGGGGCTCGCCGCCTCGCTGGGGACAGGCGACTGCGCGTAGATGTCCGTCGGTGCAGGGGTCACCGATGGTGAGGGAGCCGGTGTCGGGGTGGCCCCACCGCCGCACGCTGCCACTGCGAGCGCCCCCGCGAGCACGAATGCCAAGCGACGCCGCATCTCTCCTCCTCGTCCCGATCCTGGGACGGGCCCGATCCCGGCCGCGACCGGCGCCCCGTCAAGCGTACGACGCGCGGCCCCCTGTCGGTGTGACCTCCGTGCGGCCCCGGTCACCCGCGAGACGCCCGACCGTCAGGAGATCTTCGCCATCACGTGCTTGATGATCGAGTAGTCCTCGAGCGCATATGCGGACTGGTCCTTGCCCCAGCCCGACTCCTTGAAGCCGCCGTGGGGCATCTCGGAGACGAGCGTGAAATGCTCGTTGATCCAGACCGTCCCGAACTGGATCGCCTTGGCGACACGGAAGGCCCGGCCCAGGTCGTTGGTGAAGACGGACGCGGCCAGGCCGAACCGCACGTCGTTCGCCCACGTGATCGCGAGCGCCTCGTCCGTGAACCGCTGCACCGTCACGACCGGCCCGAAGACCTCGTCCTGGATGATCTCGCTCCGCTGGTCCGCGCCGGCGATGACGGTCGGCTCGTAGTAGTGGCCGGGTCGTTCCGGGGAGTGGCCGCCGACCACCACCTCGGCGCCGACGCGGGCACGCTCCACCATCCCGGCGACCTTCTCGACCTGGCCCTGCGCGATGAGGGAGCCCAGGTCGTACTCGCCCTCCGCGGGGTCGCCGAACGTGATCTGGCGCACCTGGTCGGCGAGCGTCGCGATGAGCTTCTCGTAGACCTTCGGACCGGCCAGGATTCGCGTGGCGGCCGTGCAGTCCTGGCCGTTGTTCCAGTAGCCGAAGTAGCGGATCTGCTCCGCGACGTAGTCCAGGTCGGCGTCGTCGAAGACGATCACCGGGGCCTTCCCGCCGAGCTCCAGGTGGAGCCGCTTCACCGTCTCCGAGGCGAGGCGCGCGATCTTCTTGCCGGTGTCCGTGTCGCCGGTCACCGAGATCATGCCGATGCCCGGGTGGCGGACCATCTCGGTCCCGACCTCGTCGCCGGTGCCGGTGATCACGTTGAGGACGCCCGGCGGCAGGATCTCGGACGCGATCTCCGCGAGCAGGAGCGCCGTCAGCGGCGTCCTGGCGGACGGCTTGAGGACCACCGTGTTGCCCATGGCCAGCGCCGGGCCAACCTTCCAGCCCGCCATCATGAGCGGGTAGTTCCACGGCGCGATGGAGCCGACCACGCCGATCGGCTCGCGCCGGAGCATCGAGAGGTGGCCGGCGAGGTACTCGTTGGCGGCCTTTCCCTCCATCGTGCGGGCGGCGCCGGCGAAGAACCGGAGGTTGTCGACGACGACGGGAACCTCCTCGATCGCGGCCTGGGTCGGCTTCCCGGCGTTCCGCGACTCGAGCCGGCCGATCTCGTCGGCACGGGCCTCGATCGCGTCCGCCAAACGGAGGAGGAGCAGGCTGCGGTCCTGTGGCGTGGTCTGCGACCACGTCTCGAAGGCGGTCGCGGCCGTCTTCACGGCCCGGTCCACGTCCTCGGCCCCGCTCCTGGGGACCAGGGCGATCTGGCGCCCGTTCGCGGGATTCTCGACGGCGAGCGTCTCCCCGGACGCGGCGTCCACCCACGCGCCGCCGATGAACTGCTGCCGGGTCGTCACGTCTGCACGCGTGTCGGTCAAGGGACGAGCCTCCTGCTGGCCGCCGTCCGGCGGCCGTCGTTCGAGCCTGGTCCTGTGATTGTGCCGGGCGTCACAGGTCGCCGTCGTGAACGGCCCGGCACGCGCGACGGGCGGGCCGGCAAGGCGCAGTGGGCCCGGTCAGCGCGGCCCGGAACCGACGGACCCTCCGCCTCGTCCCCTACTCCGCCCGGAGCACCGGTTCGCCCGTCCTGGCAAGCTGCTCCACGAGGTCCGCGGCGGCCGCGGTGCCGGGAACGGCCGCGAGGCGATCGGAGACCGCCTTCAGCCGTGCAGCCATCTCGCGGTCCGCGAGGAGGCGCGCGATCGTCCCGAGCAGCTCGTCGTCCGTGAGCTCGTACGTGGCGAGGCGGGCGCCGAACCCAGTCTCCGCGACCCGCTGGGCATTGTCGTACTGGTCCCAGAAGAGCGGCAGCACGACCATCGGGCGGCCGTGGCGGAAGCACTCGGTGACCGTGTTGTTGCCGCCATGGGTGATGACGAGGTCGACCTGCGGCAGAATCGACGCCTGGGGCAGGAACTCGGCGCCCAGCATGTTCGGACCGAGCGTGAGCAGCTCGTGCTGCGGACCCATGCTCACGATCACGCGGTACGGCGAGCGCGCCAGGATGTCGATGAGGCGCTGCATGAGCGCCACGTCCGCGGACCCGAGGCTGCCAAGGGACAGGTAGAGCAGCTGCCCGGAACGCGCCGCGAGGTCGGCCGGAAGCTCGAACGGGCTGTCGGTGGCCCGGACCGCGGAGTCCAGCCGATGCCAGGTCGGCCCGGGCGGGTCCTGCCGGGCGTAGTCGGCCTCCGCCGGGTAGAGCGACAGGTTGAGCCACGGCGACTCGTGGATGAACTCGAGGTCGGCCAGCGGCGGCGCGCCGGAGTCGATCACGAACTGGTTGAACGACGCCCACATCGCGCCGTGGGTCCTCCGGTACTCGGCGCGAAATGCCTCCCAGCCGGCCCGGCCCGCGGTCGGGTACCCGGAGAAGGCCGGCGGCACGGCCGGGTCCTTCAGCTCCGCGGGGTTGCAGCTCATGATCCTGACCCAGGGAGCGCCGTGCGTCACCACGGCCGGGAAGCCGACGACGTTGTCCTCGACGATCACGTCCGGCCCCACCTCGGCGAAGATCTCGCGCAGCCGCGGCTCCACGTACCAGGCGCCGTCGACGAGCGCCTGCCAGGTCGGGGCGATGAACGTCTCGAGCTGGTCGATGGTCGGCTTCCGGAACTCGGGCGCGGTGTCGCGGATGAACTCCTTCCAGAACTGGCCCGGTACCTCCGGCTCCGCCGGCGGCGGGCCCAGGCGCACCAGGCGCTCCTCGAACCCGTGCACGGCCAGCCGGCCGGCGAACGACTCCTCCACGACGAAGACGACGCGGTGGCCGCGCCGGCGCAGGACGTCCCCGATCCCGACGCAGTTGTTGGTCGGGCCGTAGGCACCCTCGGGGAAGAAGACGATCGTCTTCGGCCCGCGCTCCGCGCCACCGACCTCCGCCATCCGTCCCTCCTCGCCTCGTTCTGCTCTGCCGCGGTGGCCGGGATCGTACCGGCCCGCGACCGCGGAGGCGCCGGCCGTTCCGAGTCGGGAGACGGGGCGTCCCGAGCGCGGCGGCCCGTTGGTGGCCTCGCGCCCGGTCCGTGGGCGGCCTCGTGCCCGGCCCGTGGGCGGCCTCGCGCCCGGCCGCCGCCGCAGGTCGTAGACTTGCCGCCACCACGCAGCGTGATCCGGAGGGCTGACGACCATGGCCAACCAGTTCGTGATCCAGCTCCCGAATCGGCCGGGGGCGCTCACCGACCTGTCCGAGATTCTCGCGACCCGGGGCGTGGACCTCCGTGCGATCGGCGGCGGTGGCATCGGCGAGAGCGGTCACCTCATCTTCAAGACCTCCGACGACGTTGCCACGCGCGCGGTGCTCAAGGAAGGCGCGTACGAGTTCATCGAGGGCGAATCGCTCCTTGTCGAGGTGGACGACCAGCCCGGCGGCATGGCTCGGGTGGCGCGCCGTCTCTCGGACGCTGGCGTGAACATCTACGGCCACCTGTTCATCGGCCGGTGGGGTGACCAGGCCCAGTTCAGCTTCGTGGTCGACGACATCGACGCCGCCCGGGCAGCGCTCGACGGCCTCAGCTCCATCCACGCGGGCTGACGGCACTCGCTTCCCGGCCAGGACCCGCGCCCCCGTGAGCCCCTGGCGTGAGATCGCTGATCGCGTCTTCATCCGCCGCTTCCCGTTTTTCGACCAGACGATCGGCGCCGTCGTCGGACGCGACCGTGTCCTGGTGATCGACACGCGGTCCACGCTCGTCCAGGCTCGCGAGCTGCTCGACGACCTCCGTCACGTCAGCGCGCTGCCCCACGTGGTCCTCAACACGCACGCCCATTTCGACCACGTCCTGGGAAACGCGGCGTTTCGTCCATGCGAGATCTGGGGCGAGGACGGGTGCTCGCGCTTCATGCGCGGGCACGGGCTCGATCGCCGGGCAGGGATGGCCGTGGAGATGCCGGAGATCGCCGCGGACCTCCTCGCCTCGCCCGTCGACCCGCCCGACCGGACGTTCACCGGCGCGGCGACCCTCGACCTCGGGGCTCGTCGGGTCGAGCTCCGGTTCCTCGGCCGGGGGCACACCGATCACGACGTGGTCGCGCTCGTCCCCGACGCCGGGGTCGTGTTCGCCGGCGACCTCGTGGAGGAGGGCGCGACGCCGTCGTTCGGCGACGCGTTCCCGCTCGACTGGCCGGCCACGCTCGGCCAGCTGCTGGACACGGCCGGCGAGGGACCGGTCGTGCCCGGTCACGGGGAGGTCGTGGACCGGGACTTCGTTGCCGCGCAGCTCGGCGACATCGCCTTCGTCGCGGAGATGGCCCGCCGCCAGTGGCCGGACCTCCGAGCGGCCGCCCACGATCCGGCCGGGCCGCCGCCCAAGTTCCTCGTGACCGAGGTCGCGCGCCACCTCGGCTGGCCCGCCGAGCCGGTCCGGGAGGGGCTCCGTCGCGCGCTCGGGCAGGCGGCCGGCGTCCTGGGGGTACCAACGGTCCCCTGACCCCCGGGCTATGGCGCCGGCGGCCGCCCGTGACGCACGATTCACGCATGCCCCCTCGCTCCTCGCGCCCGTCCGGCCGGTCCCGGCGGGCCCCAGCTCCGACGTTCGCGATCGCCTGACCCGTGGCCATCGAAGCCCTGCCCGCATGCCTCCAGTGCGGGTCCGTGGCTGCCCGGCCCGGGATCGCGTTCTGCCGACGGTGCGGGCTCCCGTACGGCGACGCGCCACGCATCGACGCGGAGCTGCCGACCTGCCCGATCTGCTATCGCGACGCCGGCCCGGACGGCCTCCTGCCCTCCCCGCGCTCGCCGGGCGTCCGCGTCTCCCTCGCCGTCCATCGGCGCGACCATGACCGTGCGCCGGTCGGCGACGACGAGTGGCTCGAGTCCCTCCGCGAGGGCGACGGCGTGCGGATCGGGCGCTGGCGCGCCCCGTTCGACGTCGTGCGGCACTACCTGGTCACCGGGGTCGTGGATGGCGGGCGGCTGCGCTCGGCGCGCCACGACGCGATCGTGTCCGCGATGACCCAGATCGCCCGGTGGGGCACGAACGCGCAGATCTTCGGCGACCAGCCCGAGTGGGCGGAGGCCCGGGCCGCCGTCGCGACGCTGATGGAGCGCTACCACCGGGGACGCGCCTAGCACCTGCTCCGGGCGCTGCCAGCGCATCGCATGCCGGCGCATCGCATGCCGCCTCCTGCCGGCCGGCGAGCCGACCGCCGGAGCGTGGCCGGACGGTACTATGCATTCGTGAGCACCCAGACGCCGGTCACGCCCGAGCGTGTCGACTTCATCCGCGAGATCGTCACGGCCGACGTGCGGAGCGGCCAGCACCAGACGATCGTCACGCGCTTCCCGCCCGAGCCGAACGGCTACCTGCACATCGGCCACGCGAAGTCGATCTGCCTCAACTTCGGCATCGCGCGCGAGTTCGGCGGCCGCTGCCACCTGCGCTTCGACGACACGAACCCGGAGAAGGAGGAGCAGGAGTACATCGACGCCATCGAGGCCGATGTCCGCTGGCTCGGGTTCGACTGGGGCGAGCACCTCTATCACGCGTCCGACTACTTCGACCAGCTCTACGCGTGGGCCGTCGCGCTCATCCGGGCGGGCAAGGCCTACGTGGACGACCTGACCGCCGACCAGATCCGCGAGCACCGCGGCACGCTGACGCAGCCCGGCCGGAACAGCCCATGGCGGGACCGGTCGATCGACGAGAGCCTCGACCTGTTCGAGCGGATGCGCGCGGGCGAGTTTCCCAACGGGGCGCGCGTCCTGCGCGCCCGCATCGACATGGCCGCCCCGAACATCAACCTGCGCGACCCGGTCCTCTACCGGATCGTCCACGCGGCCCATCCGCGGACGGGCGACGCGTGGTGCATCTACCCGACTTACGACTTCGCCCACGGCCAATCCGACGCGATCGAGGGCGTGACCCACTCGATCTGCACGCTCGAGTTCGAGGTGCACCGGCCCCTCTACGACTGGCTCATCGAGAACCTGCCGGTGCCGTCGCGCCCGCACCAGTACGAGTTCGCCCGGCTGAACCTCACCTACACGGTCCTCTCCAAGCGCGTGCTCCTGCGCCTTGTCACCGAGGGCCACGTGCGCGGCTGGGACGATCCGCGGATGCCCACGATCTCGGGCCTCCGCCGGCGCGGCTTCCCCTCCGAAGGAATCCGCGAGTTCGCGTCGATGATCGGCGTGGCGAAGGCGGACAGCGTCGTCGAGGTCGGGCAGCTCGAGTTCGCCGTCCGCGGCGTGCTGAACCGCACCGCCCAGCGCCGGTTCGCGGTCCTCGACCCGCTGCGGGTGGTCATCGAGGACTACCCCGAGGGACAGGTCGAGGGCATGTCCATGGCCAACAACCCGGAGGATCCGTCCGCCGGCAGCCGCAGCGTGCCGTTCACGCGCGAGCTGTGGATCGAGCGCGACGACTTCATGGAGGACCCGCCGCCGAAGTTCTTCCGCCTGGCACCAGGCCGGGAAGTTCGGCTGCGGGGCGCCTACTTCATCACGTGTCGCGAGGTCGTGAAGGACGCCGCCGGACAGGTGGTCGAGCTGCGCTGCACGTACGACCCGGCGACGCGCGGCGGCGATTCGCCCGACGGGCGACGGCCGAAGGCCACCCTCCACTGGGTGTCTGCCCAGCACGCCGTCCCCGCCGAGGTCCGGCTCTACGACCACCTCTTCACCCGCCCCGATCCCGGAGCGGACGGCGACCTCTTCGCGGACCTGAATCCCGGGTCGGAGACCGTGCTCACCGGCTGCCTCGTGGAGCCGAGCCTCGCAGAGACGGCCGTCGGCGAGACCGTGCAGTTCGAGCGCCTGGGCTACTTCTCGCCCGACCCCGACTCCACGCCCGGTCACCTCGTCTTCAACCGCACGCTGACGCTCAAGGACACGTGGGCGAAGCTCCAGGCGCGAGGCCGGCAGGACGCCTGAGCCAGGGGCGCACGGGCGCGGAGGCAGCGGCCCGCATCGACTGGGGTACAATCCGCCTCGCGCCGTCGCGGCCATTGAGCACGTGGACGGCTGGTCGCTGGCGAGTGGCCTAACGGTAAGGCACCTGACTCTGGATCAGGGGATTGAAGGTTCGAATCCTTCCTCGCCAGCCAACCTTCCCTCACAATCCGACGGCTTCGCGGTGCCTCGCGGCAGGTCGCGGCAGGGTCGGTGGATGCTCTGGTGGATGCTATCGGGTTGGTCCGACTGGGGAGGCCAGAACGCGTTCGACGTTCCCGCGGCCTTCGCGGCAGCCGTCGTCAACGTCAGCGGCATCGGCCTCTCCTTCGGGGGCGGCTGCTTCTTCGCCAACGGCGTCGGCATGTCGGCCGGTAGCGCGTCGCTCACACTCACGAGTTACAGCGTCAACTAGACCGCCGACCCACGCGGCAGATGTGAAGGGCCTCGACGATGTGCCGGGGCCCTTCAGACTTGGAGCGGGTCGTCCGCTAGGACCGTCAGGATCGTCGCGATCCGGTCGGCGTGCCCGTCCCGCCTGCTGGCTGCGTCTGGGACAGGGCGTACGCCCACAGGCATACTCGCCGCCGTCGCACGGGGGGCGTCCCAGCCATCAGGCTGTCGAGGCGCGCCGCCACTGGGGGGCTGGCATGCCGAAGTTGGTCATCACCCACGCGGTCGTGGACATCGAGCGTTGGCTAAAGGGCAAGCAAGAGCGAGCGGCGGACATCGGGCCATACGCCACGAACATCACGGACTACGTCGCGATGGACGGGAGCAACAACATCGCCGTCACCGCCGACATCCACGACATGGCGGGCGCTCAGGCGATGATGTCCTCGCCCTCGCCTGAGGTTGCGGCTCTTGAGGAGAAGCACGGCGTCATCCAGCCGATGACGGTCTACATCGAGAAGTAGCTCGACCAGCGCAGACGAGACGCCGCGAGAGCCACAGGCAACGCGGCGTCTCGGCGTCTTCGGGCCGGATCCAGTCCATCGCGATCCCCATGGCTGAGCCCTGAGGAGATCGCTGGTCTGGATCCAGCGTCAACCGACCACCCACCTTCGTTTCGAGACGACAATGACCGAGGGGCAGGGATGACGATCCATGACGAACTCGACGCCATCAACGCTGGCATGGCCCAAGCCCTCGCGGAGCAGGACGCCAAGCGGTTCGTGTCGTACTACGCGGACGACGCTCGTCTGCTGTCCCACGGGCAGCCCATCATCCGGGGTCGAGGCGAGATCGAGGCCGAGGTCCGTGACTGGGTTGCAGGCGGACCGGTCACCGTCTCATTCGAGACGGGCGACGTGATCGCGGACGGCTCGCTCGTCGTGGACGTGGGTCGGATCGTCAGCCCGACTGGGCGGAGCAAGTACGTCGTCGTCTACCAGCGCCAGCCGGACGGGAGCCTCAAGATCGCGGTTGACGCGGGCAGCAGCGACGGTCCATCGGCGGCATCTGGCTGACTCTCCTCAGCGCAGGCTGCTTCGTGAGCGAAGGGCAACCCGTTGTTGCCGCGTGCAGCCACCCTATCGGCCCTCGACTTGCGGCTCCGAAGGTTGCGGGTTCAAGCCCCGTAGG
>Ga0209014_10001054_pt1 | contig 16435 bp, 18 predicted proteins | sample BarGraNGADG00212_FD_184491 | JGI IMG/M metagenome (GOLD analysis project Ga0209014, IMG submission 184491) | Arctic peat soil microbial communities from Barrow, Alaska - Barrow Graham LP Ref core NGADG0002-212 (SPAdes) (version 2) | ecosystem: Environmental > Terrestrial > Soil > Wetlands >...
GGAAGAGCGGAAGGGAAGGTGGCGGCTTCCCGAAAGCACCCGACTCGAAAAGGGCTCTTTGCTGGAACGCTACCGGCGGATGGTGGGTTCGGCAATGAAGGGTTCCATCCTGGAGTAAAAAACATGACCGTCCGTAACGTAACATTGCCGTATGGACAAAAGAGCGTCGAGATCCGCATCCCGGAGGGCAATCTCGTGGGGGTATACTCCCCGCGCGACGTGGCGCCAGTGAACGACGTCGGGGCGGAAATCCGGCGGGCATTGGCCTCGCCCATCGGGGCCTTGTCCCTGCGGGAACAGGTCCGGGGACGGAAAAACGCGGTCCTGATCGCGGACGACAACACGCGTCTGACGCCAACGGATATCCTGATCCCGATTCTGATGAACGAGTGCAACGCAGCCGGAATACCCGATGCGGCCATCCGCGTGATCATCGCGCTCGGGACCCACCGCTTCATGACGAACGACGAAATCCGGGACAAGTTCGGCGCCGAGACGCTCCGCCGCGTGCCGGTCGTCAACCATCCCTACAAGGACCCGGCCGCGCTCGTCGATCTGGGAATGACGAAAAACGGGGGACGCATTCGGATCAACCGCGCGGTGGTCGAGGCCGATTTCAAGATGGGGATCGGCAGCATCGTCCCCCACCACATCCCCGGGTACGCCGGTGGGGCGAAGATCATCCAGCCGGGCGTATCGGGCGAGGAGACCACGGCCTATACCCACCTGCTTTCAGTGCGGGCGCCCCGTTCCTACCTGGGCGTTCTGGAAAACCCCGTCCGCGAGGAGCTCGACGCGATGGCCCGCAAGGTTGGGATGAATACGATCCTCAACACGGTTCTCAACCGGCACGGCCAGGTCGTTCAGGCCTTTTTCGGCGACGTGGTGGAGGCGTTTAGGGCCGGGGTCGCAAAATCCCGGGAGGTTTACGACGTCCCGATTCCGGAGGAGGCCGATATCGTCCTGGCGAGCTCCCATCCTTGTGATCTGGAGTTCTGGCAGGCCCACAAGACGCTCTATCCATCGGACCTGGCAGTCAAGGCGGGGGGTATCGTGATCGTGGCGACCCCCTGCCATGAAGGGGTCGCCCAGACGCACTGCAACATGCTCGATATGACCCCTTACGGCTCCAGGCGGCTTCGGGAGATGGTTTCGGCAAAGGAGCTTGCGGACGAGGTGGGCGCCGCACTGGCGATCGCCTGGGCGCAGGTGAAGGAGCGGGAAGAGGTCTGGATCGTGTCGGACGGCATCCGCCCGGATGAGGCGGCCAAACTGGGATTCCGCCATTTCAACTCGGTCCAGGAGGCACTCGACGCGGCCCTCGCCCAAAAAGGGCCTGCCGCCCGGGTAACGGTTCTGACCCACGCCCCGGACATGCTTCCGCGGATTGCCGCCGCTTTCACCCCGACAGCGGCGCGTTCCGTATCGCCTCTCCCCTGAAAGGGAATCATCCGTGTCATCTTAATGGCTTCGGCTGTCGCTCAGGACGAAATCCCTTGTGCCGGAGATGGCCGCGAGCAGACGGCTGAGCTTTTCGATACTCGGGACCGCTCGTCCCTGTTCGTAATGGTTGAAATAATATGGTACCGCTCGAAAGCCAACTGGTTAACGGAGAACCAAAACCGCAACCTGTATTGTCGATGAATTAAGTATGCTCGACCCACAGGGAACGATCTGTTATGATGATTATCGAGACTGCGATTTGAATTGAAAGGAAACATGCTTAAGGCGGACTCTCGAACTCCTTCCGGTGGGGAATGTCACCGATGGTGATCTCTAAACTCATCTATTCCTTCAGTCTCATCCTCTTCGGGCTTCTGGTGGGCTATGCCATCCAGAAGCTTCCGGATCGATTGCTCAACCGGCTTCCTATGTCCATAGAAGCCCTTCGCAAATGGCTTCAGCGCACGGCATTGCTCTTTGTCAATCCCGTGGCCATCCTGGGGGCCGTTTGGATCGTGAGAATCCACGACATCGGCCTTGCGGCTCTGCCCTTCACCTGCCTCTTCGCCATTGTTGCTGGCGGCGCGTGGGCGCTGATGGCATCCTGGATCCTCGGGCATGGTCCGAAGAAAACCGGCGCGATGTTCTGCTGCGGCGCCTTCACGAACAACGGTTCCATCGGAGCGCTCCTGTGCTTCATGTTCCTGGGCGAACCGGGCTTTGCCCTCGTCCCAATTTACAAGCTCTTCGAGGAGCTTTCCTATTATTCCATCGGCTTTCCCGTCGCACGGCACTATGGCGGAAGCGCCGCGGTAGATGAAGGCACTTGGCGCCGGACCATGCGCCTGGCAAGAGACCCCCTGATCATTGTGTCCGTATCGAGCATCGTCCTCGGCGGCATTCTGAATGCAAGCGGCCTGCAGCGTCCCGCCTTCTACGAAATCGTCAATGCCATTTTCATCCCCTTGGGGACGGTGATGCTCCTGATATCCATCGGGCTTGCCTTTCGATTCCGCAGGGTACAGGACTACATGAAAGAAGGCATCACAATGGCCGCCATCAAATTCGTTATGGTCCCCGTGATGGTTTCATTGCTTGCCTGGGGTATCGGTTTCGGCGACATCGACGACGGCCTCCCGCTGAAAGTCGTGATCATTCTCTCGTCGATGCCGGTCGCCTTCACAGCTCTCATCCCTCCGTCGATCTACGACCTGGACATCGACCTGGCCAACTCCTGCTGGTTCATCACCACAGCTCTCCTGGTGGTCGTCATGCCGAGTCTGCTCTTCGTTATTCATTTATTCTAGATAAAATAAATCCCTTGACAATATTATTTCCTTGATACATTCTGCATACAAAATTCATTATTCAATGGTCGCTTGCTTTCATAATGAATGTAAATTCTAAACCGGGATGACATCTGGGAGGGTGGTTGTGAAAAAGTTGGGGACCGATCACGTGAACCTCGACCAAAAAGTGTACAGTCAGTTAAAGTCTATGATTCTCGATCAGAATCTCACGTCCGGAAGCAAAATCTATCAGGAAAAGTTAGCGGAAGATCTGGGGATCAGCCGAACCCCCTTGGTGAACGCGCTCAAGAAACTGGAACAGGAGCACTTGATTACCGCGATACCCCGCAAGGGGTTTTATGTGCGCGAGTTTTCCAAGGAGGAAATGGTCTACATTTTCGAACTTCGGGAAGTATTGGAGGGGTTGGCAGCACGACGCGCTTCCCTCTGCATTTCAGGCAGCCAGATCCAAAAACTCCAGAATTTATTCACAGGATTGAAGACATCTGAAGCCAGTGGAAGCGTGGAGAAATATGCCAAAGAGGATCGGCGCTTCCATCATTTCCTGATCAAAATTGGCGGAGACGATCACTTGTCCAATATGTTGGAGACGTACAGCGTCATAACCTTTAGTTATCTGGTGAAGTTCCGGGGGGGGCTTGTGAGGCCGCCCCAGGAAACTCTCCCGGAACATCTGGCTATTATCGAGGCAATCATAAAGAAAGATCCGGAAATGGCGGAGCAGGCTGTTCGTCTCCATTTTAAACGTTCGCGGGAGAAATTGATTAAGGACTTCGAAGAGGAATCGTAAAACGATTCTGAATGCAATGGATCGGATGCAACATTGGAATTGTAGAAAGGGGACGAATGTTCAGATAGACGGAAACAGGATGCGGCTCATGTTACGACGCAGGCAGGCTTTTCCTGCCAATAACCAGAGGAGGAGGTTACTATGAAAAGGAAATCGTTTTTCGTCAGGATGCTTTTTTTCACAGTAGTGGTCTTCGTGTTGGGTGTATGTAACGTCTTCGGCGTATCGAACGCTGAAGCCCAGACTGTTCTGAAATTCAGCCACACCGACCAGCAGCAGGGAGCACGCCAAGGGGCTGCCGAAGTATTCGCGAAGAAGGTCGAGCAGTACACGAATGGCCGCTACAAGGTTCAGGTATACTGCTGCAGCCAGCTTGGCAACGACCCGAAGAACATTGAGCAACTCGTCCTGGGCGGGATCGACTTCACCGTGTCCAGCACCGGCTCGTATGCGCCTCATTTGGCCGGGTTGAACCTCACCATGTTGCCGTTCATCGTTGACAGCTATGAGCAGGGATGGAAACTCTATGACGAATCCAAGTGGCTGAAAGCAGAGTTTGATAAGGCGCCTCAGAAGGGCTTTCGGTTCCTGTCCACGTTTGAGGCGGGTTTCCGCTGCATGACGACCAAGGAACCGCTTCGCTCCCCGGATGACGCCAAGGGCAAAAAGCTCCGTACTTTCCCCAATGAAATGATGCGTTGGACCCTCGATGCAATTGGCTTCAGTGTCCAGATCATGCCGCTCCCCGAAGTGTACATGGCGATTCAGCAGGGAGCCGTGAGCGGCCAGGAAAATCCCATCGATACGATCTACTCCAACAAATTTTATGAGGTCGCGCCTTATGTGACTCTCACGAAGCACGTCTACAGCCCCATCCCGCTTGCCATTTCGGAAAAGACCTGGCAGAAACTCTCTCCGGCTGACCGCGAGGCGGTCACCAAGGCCGCGAAGGAAGCGGCAGACTGGTCCCGCAAGACGATTCAGACCAACGATGACAATCAGCTCAAAGAGATGGCGTCCAAGGGGGCCAAAATCACAAATCCTTCCGCTGATCCTTTCCGGAAGGCGGTACAGCCGGTGTACGGTAAGGCGCGTGACAAGTACGGCGCCTCCGACGTAGACGCCTTTCTGGCGGATGCCGCGGCTGTGCGCAAGGCTCTCCCCGTCAAGTAATCCTGCCATACTCTCAAATGAAACCGGAGGGCCGCCCTATTGCCGAGGCGGCCCTCCAGAAGGGGTTCACTATGAGTCACTTCCGTTTACCGCCATCCCCGCCGGCGCCAAAGTTGATCCGGTGGCTTGGTAACGCCGTCGACTGGACGATTGTTGTACTCGGCTCTGTCATGGTCATCATGGTTTTCTTCAATGTTATCATGCATGTGGTTGGCAAAGACGTCGCATTGACCACAGAGTTTTGTGAGTTCATGATGGTCTGGGTGTCCTTTTTGGGGGGCGCCTCCGCGGCCCGGCGCGGGCTCCACATGACGATCACCGAATTCCTCGACAAGCTGTCCGGCCCGATGCGGCGCCTGGCAGATGGAATCATCCAGGCCTTCTGCCTGGTGGTTCTCGGGCTGCTGGTCAAGTTCGGGATGGGCATTGCGATGGCGAACTGGGGCAATGAACTGACGGTCCTTGGATGGCCGATGGCGTTGCAGTATCTCAGCCTGCCGGTTGGATCAGCAGCGATGCTGATATTCGTCGCATTCGATCTGGTTCAAATTGTTCACGGGAAGACGCGCGAAGAACGCTACGGAGGTTGATCGATGTTTGCACTCGTCATATTCCTCGTGTTTCTGGTCATTGCGGTTGCGGGTGTGCCGTTGATGTATGCGCTCCTGGCCACCACCGTCGGAATGATCTGGCTGAACGGACTTTCTCACCCCCTCGAAACGATCTTCCTGAGCTTCATCTCCGGGGTGGAACCCTTTATCCTGATCGCCGTGCCGCTCTTCATCTTCGGCGGCAACCTGCTCGCGAAAGGGGGCGTCGGCAAGCGAATCGTCGCGTTTGCGGGAACGCTCTTCGGCTGGTTGCCCGGAGGGCTCGCCGTGGTGACCACGGTCTCCTGTCTCCTGTTCGGCGGCGTGTCAGGCTCGGCCATCGCGGATACTGCGGCGATCGGATCCCTGGTTGTCCCCATGATGAAGGAAAAGGGCTATGAGGGGGCGTTTGCCGCAGCGTTGCTGTCCGTTGCAGGCACCCTGGCGCTGCTGATGCCCCTCTCGATCCCTTTTCTGGTCTATGCCTTCATTTCGGGCGTTTCCATGCGGCAGCTTTCCATGTCCGGGGTCGTCCCGGCGATCATTACCGCCATGGCCATCATCGTGGTGTGCATGTGGTATGGTAAGAAGTCCGGCTGTGACACCGGCGGGAAGCGGTCGTCCTTCCGGGAAATATGGGCCGCCTTCAAGGATGCGGGACCGGCGCTGGTGATGCCGGTCATCATCATCGGCGGCATCTGGTCCGGGTTGTTCACGCCGACGGAAGCGGCCGCCGTGGCGGTGGTCTACGGTTTGCTCATCTCCATATTCTTCTATAAGGACCTTACCTTCGGCGACCTGCCGGCACTTCTGCTTTCCTCCTTCCAGACGAGCGCCGTGGTATTGCTCGTCATCGGCGCCACGGGGTGCCTGTCCTGGCTGATGACCGTGGAACAGGTTGCCACACAGCTTGCCGCATGGGTCCAGAGCGTCGCCCACCAGCAATGGGTCTTCCTGTTGCTGACCAATGTAGCCCTGCTCCTGCTCGGCACGTTCATCGAGCCGTTGCCGGCCATGTTGCTGAGCGCACCTTTGCTCCTCCCCCTCGCCCGGTCGTTCAACATCGACATGGTGCACTTTGGCGTCGTGATGACCGCCAACCTCTCCATCGCGCTGTACACGCCGCCCGTGGGCGGGACGCTGTTCGTTGCGGCCAAGCTCGCCGATGCCGGGATCGGCGCCATCACGCGGCACCTGATCCCCTTGATGGCGGCGACGGTCTCCATGCTGTTTGTGATCACCTATTTCCCGTCGCTGACCAAAGTCATTTTATGGCTGTTCATGTGATGGCGGCACGGGAACGGCCTATGACCGTTCGCACGGATGGAAAACCGGTTGCCCGGAGAGGCGCATTCGAGGAAGTATCACAGATGATCGGCGTCAGTCCCGCGTTTATAGTTTCTCTCTACGGACCGGGATTCTCCATCGGGAACTTCTGTGAGGGACTTCAGCTCGTCAGGGAGCTCGGTTTTTCCGCCTACCAGCCCGAGATCCTGGTCGGGACGGCGCTTCCAGAGTGGGTGCATGATGCCCGGAGCGTGCACCGCACTGCGAGCGATCTCGGCCTCATCCCGACGCAATTTGTGGCGCATTTTATGCTGGAGGAGTTCTCGAACCCAGAAAAGTTGAATCCCCGGAGCGGTATCGACGAATTGAATCAGGTGATTGACATCATGCAGGTATTTTCACCATGCCGGGTGCTCACCATACCGGCCTCAACCTTTAACGTGAATTGGGATTCGCCGGAAGCAACGGGCTCCCGGTGGTGGCAGGAGGTGCATCAGCGACTCGTCGAAAAGGTCGGACGGTATGTTGAGGTGGTGGCAGAAGCGGGGATGACGCTGGCCTTTGAAATCCTGCCCTTTTCAGTCTTCGGAGGCACCGGCCGCTTTCTAACTCTGTGTAACGAAATCGGCTCACCAGCCCTGGGTCTCAACTTCGACACCGGCCATGCTTGGGCTTGCCGGGAATTGGTGCCTGTGCTGCCATTTGAACTGAAGGGAAGGATTTTCGGCACCCATCTGGGCGACAACATGAGCACTGAAAATATCAAGCTGGCGCCGGGAAAAGGTACCATCCCGTGGAAGCCCCTGCTGGCGAACCTGGTTGGCGCCGGTTATGACGGGAGCAGGGATATCGAAATCGGCTGCAGGCCCGATCAGGTTATCGAAGAGTACCGGTTTGGACTGAACTATTTGCAACAATTTGAAATAAATAGATAAAGGAGAGGATTCGAATGAACAATGAGGTCAAATTTGCGTTGATAACAGGATTTGTAAGCAAGACCAAAGACCGCTTTCATGAGTACAATGAGGAAAAGTCGCTGGCGGAACGCCTGGAAATGGTGTCGCAGATGAAAGGGATGAGCGGCGTGGAAGTCATCTTTCCCTACGAGGTCAACGACGCGGTGAGTTTGAAATCCCTGCTCATCAAGTATAACCTCGGCATTGCGGCCGTCAACGTCAACGTAAAGGCTGAACCCGAGTTCCGCAATGGCGGCTTGACCTCCACGGATCAGGCCGTTCGGCGGAAGGCTGTCCAGTTCATCAGGGACGCCAAGGACTTCGCCCAGTCCGTCGGCGCCGACAAGGTCACCTGCTGCCCCCTGGGTGACGGGTACGAATTTGCCTTCCAGTGCGACTACGCCCAGATGTGGAAGTTCCTCATCGAGACCTTTGGCGAGGCAGGGGCTTACAAGCCGGAGATCCCGCTGTTCATTGAATACAAGCCCAGCGAGACGCGCGGCCACTGTTTCGTGGACACCGCCGCCAAGGCTCTGTGCCTGCTCAATGATATCGGCATCAAGGAAATGGGCATCACAATGGATTACGGCCACTCGAAGTACGGCCAGGAGAATCCCGCAGAGACTGTGGCCTTGCTGGCGAAAAGCCGATTTCCCTATTATATCCACATCAACGACAACAATGGCCGATGGGACTGGGATTTGATGGTAGCATCACACAACTTCCTGGAATACGTGGAATTCATCTACTACGTGCAAGAATACGGCTACAGCGACTTTCTAACATCGGATACTTCGCCGACCCGCTGGGATATCCGCGGTACCTTCGAAGCCAATGCGCGGATGACCAGGAAGATCTGGGACCGGCTCAATGGCCTGGACCGCATGGAGTTCGCCGGACTGATCCGAGGCGGCGACTTCCTGAAAACCTGGAAGTTCGTCGAAGCGAATATCTTTAAACTGTAAAGGAGGTGTATGTCCGTGGCAAATACGGATTTGCGTATCGCCATAGATTGCGACGAAGCAGCAATCGATCTGAAAAAAGTCCTCTACGACCACCTGAAGAAGCAGGGCGTTCATATTACAGACCTGGATTATCTGGGTCGGGAAAAGGCTGATTACCCTGAAATCGGCTTCCATTTGGCACAGGAGATCCGGAAACGCCATTACGACCGGGGCATTCTTATCTGCGGCACCGGCCTCGGCATGGCGATGATCGCCAACAAAGTCGAAGGCGTGTTCGCCGGAACCTGCCACGACGTCTATTCCGCAGAGCGCTTGAAGAAGAGCAACGATGCGCAAATTCTGACCATGGGCGCCCGGGTGATCGGTCCGGAGTTGGCCAAGATGATCGTGGACGCGTGGCTCCACTCGGAGTTCCAGGGAGGCGGGTCTGCCCCCAAGGTTGACAAGATGCGGGAGTTGGAGCAGGAATCATTTCACGGGAAAGATTAAGGAGGGTCGGCCATGCAGAAGATGATCAATGCGCCGCAGGCGGTGGTAGATGAAATGGTTGAAGGCTACCTCAAAGCTCATCCGGATCTGGTAGTCGGGACGGACAATCCGCGCGTCTTGAAGTTCCGACGGGCTCCCGTACCCGGCAAGGTGGGAATCGTAACGGGGGGCGGCTCGGGCCATAAACCGGCTTTCATCGGCTACATCGGCCGGAACCTGGTCGATGCCGTGGCCGTGGGCGAGATATTCTCTTCCCCTCCGGCGCAGATGTTTTTCGACGCCTTCAAAGCCGCAAACGGCGGCAAGGGGGTGGCCTGCCTTTACGGCAACTACGCCGGCGACAACATGAACGTCAAGATGGCCATGGAACTGGCGAAAGACGAAGGGATCGAAGTCCGAACCGTCGTGGCCAACGACGATGTGCCCTCCTCGCCCAAGGACCAGCGAGAGAAGCGCCGCGGCGTGGCCGGCGAAATCCTGATGTGGAAAGTGGGCGGCGCCAAGGCGGCCATGGGGGCCAGCCTTGATGAGGTCATCGCCGAGGCGCAAAAGGCCATCGACAATACCCGCAGCATGGGCATCGGCCTCATGCCTTGCACCATCCCGGAGGTCGGTCATCCCAACTTCACGATCGAAGAAGGCAGGATGGAAGTGGGGATCGGCCACCACGGCGAACCCGGCCTGGAGGTGGTCACACTGGAAACCGCCGCGCAAATGGCGAGGCGCATGACCGATATCATCCTGCCGGATCTGCCGTTCAAGGCTAATGACGAAGTGGTGGTGCTGATTTCCGGCTTGGGATCGACACCGCTGATGGAGCTCTACATCCTGTACAACGGGGTAGAGAAGATCTTCAGAGAGAAGCAGATCCGGATTTACCGGTCCTACGTGGGGAATTACTTCACGTCGCTGGAGATGGCCGGCGTCACACTGACGGTAATGAAGCTCGATGCGGGCCTGAAAGCCTGCATCGACTATGAAGCCGATTCGATGGGGTTGTGCCAGTTTGCTTAGGAGAGTAGGGTATGGAACAATTTGTGAACCGGGATGGAATCCGGATCGTTTTCGATCTGATCCATGCCATCCAGGAAAATAAGCAATACCTGAGTGACATCGACGGCGCGATCGGCGACGGCGATCACGGCATTAACATGAACAAGGGCTTCACACTCTGCCGGGATGAGCTTCTGGCCAATCCGGGCAACCTGACACACGGACTCAAGACATTGTCGAAGATCCTGGTGATGAAGATCGGGGGGTCGATGGGGCCATTGTACGGTACCTTCTTCAAATCCCTGGCAGCGGCGTGTGATGGGGTGGATGCCATCGACATGGCGGTGTTCGGCAGGATGCTGTCTTCCGGCAGAGAGGGGATACAGAAGATCAGCGACGCCAAGCCGGGCGATAAAACCCTGATGGATGTATTGCTTCCGGCGGAAGCTGCCTATCAAGCCGCAGCACAAACCGGTGAACCGTTCCGGATATGTCTGGATAAGATGGTCGAAGCTGCCCGGCAGGGACGTGATGCCACAAAGGACATGGCGGCGAAGCTGGGGCGCTCCAGCCGACTGGGCGAGCGGTCCCGCGGTGTCATTGATGCCGGGGCGGCGTCCTGCTGCCTGATCCTGGAAATCACGGCCGGGACGATCGGCCATTTGCTTGCTTGCGGTTCGGAAGCAAGTTAGAGATCATGAAATAAACCGAGGAGGTCGTGTTTCAATGCCTGTGCCGGATGAAAAGACCATTCGACGGGAATATATTGATCTGCTCCGTCGCTCCGGATTCCCGGTCACGGATACGGAATGGGAAACCATGGAGATCAGTGATTTTGGATTGGGTAACCTGCGTTCCGAGGGGTTTGCCTTCATTGATATCCTCCGTTCCGCACGCCTGAGAATCACACTGATCGCATTGCTGCCAAGCCAGACCCTCCCCCAGCATGTGCATCCGCCCTATGAAGAGGAGCAGGGCAAGGAAGAGACCATCCGGGTCCTCTCCGGACAAACCAAGGTATACATCAAAGGCAAGTCAACCGCTCCTGACATGCTGATCCCGATGGGAAAGGATTCGTTTTATACAGCACGGCAAGAGATCTGCCTGAATCCCGGTGAGCAAAATACCGTCCCCCCGGGTATCGAGCACTGGTTCCAGGGCGGCCCGGAAGGGTCGGTCAACATTTGTTTTCAGAACCGGGTAGATGAGACCAAGAACCTCTTCCGGGATCCTCAAAGCTTCGGCTGCCCCATCGGCCCGAATGACCGGTGAATCCTTCGCTGTCAGCGCACCGTACGGACGAAGCCGGACAAGATCGCCGGCGGAAAAGGTTGGCGAACAGGTGAATCGAGAAGGGAAAACCATGCAGGACACTGAATCGGTAAAAACACTGTCGACGGAACGGAAACAACTGTCCAGGTCGTCCGGCCGACGGGGAGAGACCGACGCAGACGCCGGTACCTCCGAGAAAATTTCCTTGAACATCGCTGTGTTGCCCGGCGACGGCATCGGGCCGGAGGTCATTGGCGCGGCGCTTGCCGTGTTGAAGACGTTGGAGGGCAAGTGGTCGAAAGTCTGCCTTGCTTTCCATGAACATGCCGTCGGCGCCGCGGAATATATCCGGCACGGCGACCCATTGCCGGCGGAGGCGTTTGCCGCTTGTCGCCAGGCGGACGCGGTGCTGCTGGGCGCGATGGGCCTGCCGAGCGTCCGTTGGCCCGATGGGCGTGAGCTCTCACCGCAGCTTGACCTGCGCGAGCGACTCGATCTCTATGCCGGCCTCCGGCCCATCCGGCTGTACCACGCACAGGACACCCCACTGAAGCGGTACGGCGCGGGGGAGATTGATCTGGTCATTGTGCGCGAGAATTGTGAAGGGTTGTTCTCCGCCCGGCTCGTTAAACCCGATCCGGCCAGCGGCGAAGTCCGCGATGTGATGCGTATCACGCGTCGGGGCGCCGAGCGCGTCTGCCGGGCGGCGTTTGAACTGGCGAGCCGGCGCCGCAAAAAGTGCACCCTGGTGGATAAGGCCAACGTACTGCCTTCCATGGTATTCTTCCGCTCAGTATTCGACGATGTCGCGCGGGAATACCCCGAGGTCGAGGCCTCACGCGTCTATGTGGATGCGATGGCCTTGTACCTATTGCAGAAACCACACGCGTTCGATGTGCTGGTCACGGAAAACATGTTCGGCGACATCCTCAGCGACCTGGCGGCCGGTCTCGTCGGCGGCATGGGCATGGCGCCGTCGGCGGACATCGGCGATGACTGCGCCGTCTTCCAGCCCTCGCACGGAACCGCGCCGGACATCGCCGGAAAAGGCATCGCCAATCCCATTGCCACCATCCTCTCGGCGGCAATGATGCTCGAATGGCTGGGGCATCCGGAGTTGTTCGACGGCGCCGCCCGTATCCGTTGCGCCGTCGAAACCGTGCTCGCCAATCCGGCTAATCGCACGCCGGACACCGGGGGGCGGTTGTCCACCCAACAAATGACGGAAAAGATTATGGAACACTTATGAGCGAGAATCTGAGCGATAAGTTTTCAACTTCCGGGGCTGAATCCGGCCAGGCAGAACAGCAGGAAAGCCGTTCCTTCCATCGTATCATTGACCTCACACTTACGCTTCGTCCCGGCATGAGAGGCGTTGCCTGTGAGCCGAAATTCAACTTCGGGGAACACGGCTGGAACGCGCAGACGCTTCACCTCTATTCCCACTGCGGAACGCACATCGATGCGCCCACCCACTCCGAGGCGGGCGACCAGACAATCGACGAGGTGCCGCTCGCACAGTGCATGGGCCCGGCCTGGCTGATGAAGCTCGACGGCATCGCGCCCAGGACGCTGATCACCGTGGCCGACCTCGGCGGCATTGCGACGCGGTTCGCACCCGGGGACAGCCTGATTCTTCGCACGGGCTGGAGCGCCTTCGTCGACGAAGCGAAATGGCGTGATGAACTGCCGCGCGTCAGCCTCGAACTCGCCCGCTGGTGTGTCGAACATCGCGTGAAGCTTCTCGGCGTTGAACCGCCGTCGGTGGCGGACGTGAACCACCTACCGGAGCTCATCCGGATTCACCAGACGCTGCTGGGCGGAGGCGTCTTGATTGTGGAAGGGCTGACCAACCTCGAGGCGATCTTGCAGGAGAAAGTCTTCTTCGCCGCGCTGCCACTGAAGCCGTTGCGCGGGGACGGTTCACCCGTACGGGCGTTTGCCATCGAAGGCGGGCAATGGACGACGCTCTGAACGATCGTCAGGTACCTTTTATGGACGCCCGGTCACCAGGGGCTGGTCTTCCATCCGTTTTCAAAGGACACTGACGGAAATCATTCAACTATTCCGAAAAACTCCTCCCAGATTCATCGAATCTGAAAGCAAACTGCGGAAGATGGGTTAGCGCGGGATTGGATGCTGACCGCTTCAGACATACTCCTGATAGGTCGGATCGTACATCTTCGATTTGATATGGCCGAGCAGATCGGCCGGTTCAGGCATCGCGGTGAGTCCCCTCGCGAATGCGACCTTTGCGACTGCCAGCGCGATATGGATCGACACCTCCCGAATGCGCGACAAGGAGGGATAAATCCGCCCCAGTTTAAAGTCCTCCTCCGAAACCTGTCCATCCAGTGCTTTGGCGGCCGCAGCGAACATTTCATCCGTAACGCGGGATGCCTCCGAGGCAAGAATGCCCAACCCGACGCCGGGGAAGATGTAGCTGTTATTCGCCTGACCCGGCACAAAGGTTTGACCGTCCATCACCACCGGCGGGAACTGGCTGCCGCTGGCGAAGACGGCGCGCTTATCCGTGAAGCGGTAGGCTTCTTCGGCGGTGCATTCCGATTGGGAGGTCGGGTTTGAAAGCGCAAAGACAATCGGACGCTTGTTGATCCGGGCCATCGCCTGCAACACCGCAGGGGTGAAGGTACTCGGCTGGCCCGCTGCCCCGATGATTGCCGTTGGTTTAACGGCTTCGACGACTGAGAGGAGATCTCGATGAAAAGGGTAATCCTGGGCGAAGTGGCGCTTGTTTTCAGACAGATCGGTTCGGCTGCTGACGACGAGCCCCTTGGAGTCCACGAACCAGCAGAGGCGACGGGCCTCGTCTTCGGAGAGGCCTTCCTCGACCATCGCGGAAAGCACGAGCCCGCCGATACCGAGGGCGGCCTCGCCCGCGCCTAAAATCACGAGCCGCTGTCCGGTAAGTTTGCCGCCGATCATGCGCAGCGCGGAATGCAACCCGGCCAGCGTCATGCTGGCGGTTCCCTGTATGTCATCGTCGAACGTGCAATAGTGGTTGCGGTACCTTTCCAGCAGACGGAAGGCATTCAGGTTTCCAAAATCTTCGAGCTGGATCATTGCGCGGGGAAAAAGTTCGCCGGTTGCCGCCATGAACTCATTGAGGAGGTCATCGTATTGATCGCCCCGCAAGCGCGGCTCCGGCAAACCGATGTAACTCGGATCACACAACACTTCGTTGTTGTTGGTTCCGACATCGATCATGATCGGCAGGGATGCCTCCGGATCGATGCCCGCGCAGGCCGTATAGAGCGACAATTTGCCCACGGGAATTCCCATGCCATTCGCACCGAGATCACCCAAACCGAGGATACGTTCACCATCGGTAACCACGATCACACGAACATCTTTGTAGGGCCAGTTTCGTAAAACCTCTTTAATGCGGCCCCGATCGTACTTCGTGATGAACAGGCCGCGCGGCCTTCGGAAGATCCTGCTGTACTCCTGGCATGCCAACCCGACGGTCGGTGTATAGACGATGGGGCTGAGCTCCGCCATGTTGTCGATGAGAACACGATAGAACAGCTTCTCGTTGCGATCCTGCAGACCGATCAGGTAAAGGTACTTTTCGAGGTTGTTGGGCTTGCGGCGAATATTGTTCATTACATGTTGAACCCGTTGCGCTTGCGAGAAGATGCGGGGTGGAAGCAACCCGTGCAATCCAAGCGCATCGCGCTCCGCCGCCGTGAAAGCGGTCCCCTTATTCAGACTCGGTTCGTGAAGTAATTCGATTCCTTTCGGAAGTGCTGCAATGCTTGACTCATGATTCGACATCGTTTCTTTCCCCTCCCAGAATAGTCCATCCATATCATAATTATTGAAAAAATAACATCGGCGGTCTGCTTCGTGTTCTCATAAACAATCCTCTTCACAATTTACCGGCTTTTCGTTATCAATCCGGTTGACTTTCCCAGGGATTAAAGACTTTTGCCTGGCAACGCGCCATGTCCTGCACATTGCGTGTGACGACGATAAGACCATGGACATTGGCCGAAACGGCGATCAGGCTGTCGACCACGGGCAGTTTCTCGCCTCGCGTCTCCGCCTCACCCAGCAGCGTGCCCCAAGCCCAGGCAATTTCCGCGTCGATCTCCACAAGGCGCTGTCCGAATCGCAGCGCAAGATCATTGCTGACCCAGGATTGCAGTTTTTCTCTTTTTTCGCTGTCCGGCAGTTTGGTGATCCCTTTGATAAGCTCTCCGAGGGTCAGTACGCTCAGATACATCCTGCTTTCATCGCCGGCATCCATCCAACGGATCACCGCCGGATGGGGCTCCTTCTTCACCAGTTCCGAGATCACGCAGGTATCCAGAAGGTATTTCATAGCGGAACCTCTCGGGACACGTCTTTGCTTCTCTCAAGGTCGAGATCCGTGTCATAGAGAGGGGATTGCCTGAAAAATTCGCGCAGGGATGTGGAGGGACGGGTGAGATTTTGAAATTCCTCAAAGGAAACCACAACCACGGCGGGCTTGCCGCGCAAGGTAATGGTTTGCGGCCCCTCCCGCAGCGCGTGATCGACAACCTGACTCAAACGGCTCTTCGCCTCCTGCAATTGCCAGGAGGGATCTTTAGTTTTCGTATGCGCTCTCGTCATAGGGTTCTCCTTATCTGTCTAGTCAGACCAGGCATTCTGATTTATTATACCATATGGCTACTTAGGACCGCAATAACATTTCACCACCCCTCCCGCAGCGCCTCCAACTGGCTGGCCGAATCCAGGACCTGGCTGCAGGATTCCCAGTCCACGTTTTCAATCTTGTCGTAGCGCATCTCGAAAGGGTGGCGTTTCGGGACGGCGTCGATGACCCGCCTGGCCTCCTCTTCGTCCCTCAGGACGGCGGCCACCCAGACGTCTTCCAGGGTATCTGGAATCTGTCCAAATAATCATTGTATTTTCGGCCATTATCCTTTTAATCGCGCTCTGTTGTCAATGACCGCTTCGGTGCTTGGAGATTCCCCTTGCTTTTATGTATCCCAAAAGATACAATTCATCCATGATCGAAATCCGGCAAACAGAGACATATTATCAGTGGTTCGACAGCTTGCGCGATCGACAGGCACGGGCGCGCATCAATGCCCGTATCCGCCGTCTGTCGCTTGGCAACTTTGGCAACGTGAAGCCGATTGGCGAGGGCGTCTCG
>Ga0209014_10001057_pt1 | contig 16404 bp, 15 predicted proteins | sample BarGraNGADG00212_FD_184491 | JGI IMG/M metagenome (GOLD analysis project Ga0209014, IMG submission 184491) | Arctic peat soil microbial communities from Barrow, Alaska - Barrow Graham LP Ref core NGADG0002-212 (SPAdes) (version 2) | ecosystem: Environmental > Terrestrial > Soil > Wetlands >...
CCTTGTCTTCTGCAAACGAGCCATCGGCGAAGATGTCCCGAATGCCTGCCTGCCAGAGTTGCCGTGTCAGGATCTCCAGGTTCTTAATCAATTGCAGCCGCCAAGGCATATCCCAGGAAGACTGTTCCTGGGCTGTGCTGGGCCCGAATACGAGTACGGAATTCCGAAGTTCGTCGAAAGACACTTCGAAATCGCCCGGCGGCAGGAGACCGTCAGACTCGAAGGGTGGGATCAGAGGCATGGCATACTGTTCGGCCCATACAGTGACATATTAGCCTAACTTGACAAATATGTCAAGTCTATCGTTTGATACTGAAATTCAAACACACCATCCCGAACCCCAGGTTCACGCAGCGTCATCGTATGCCATGACCACTCGCTTGCCGAGTGCTTCGAGCGCCGCCTGAATCTTTTCCGGTCTCGTGTCGTGCTTCGGGTCCAGCATGCGCCGCACAACGGTCTCGCGCACCTTGAGACGGCGAGCCAGTTCCGATTGGCTCATACCAAGCTCCCGAATCGCCCAGTAAAGAGCGAGTTTGGCCACGATCCACAGGGGCACGGGCACCACCTTCTGCCCGCGTTTCAGACGCGACGGCTTGGGTACGTTTGCCTTGTCGGCCATGGCGAACGCGATACTGCTGCCCAGGCAGTCGATGGCTTCTTCCATGGCTTCGTTTGCATCGGCGCCGTCCGTGTGCGCAGTGGGGAAATCGGGAAAGCGGACGAGCGATCGCCCGTCTTCATCACGCCTGAAAACCGCGGGGTATGCGAAAGTGAACATCTGCTCTCCTTTTACAGGTCACGGGATTCAATCCCTAGGTCGCGGCACATGTCCCGAAGAAGTCCCGTGCCCAGTTCCTTCTTTGGGTCTTTCAGCGTAGTAGATGCGGTTCTGAACCAAACACGCCCATGGCTCCCTTTGCCGAGGCCCGGCTCGTACTGGAAGCGAACGCCGCGGCGACGGGCTAGCCGCTGCAGCTTCCGCGGGAACTCGCTTCCTCTCACAGTTCCAGTATCGCACAAATCTGTGCGAACCGGGCCCTGTGAATGCAGACGGCCCGGTAGGTTACCGCCTTAACGCCGCACCCATCGTCGCGGCGTCGTAGCCCGAGGGTGCCTCGCCGGTGGTGGCATAGCGGTAGAGCGCCACGGTGAAGATCTCGCGCGCCGCGGTGAAGGCCGCCATCATAGTGGCGAACCAGGCGATCGCCGGCACAATAAAGATGGGGTATCCGTTGGCGCCGAGCACGCCCAGCACGATGCCCGGAATCGCAAACAGCAGTCCCAGCCAGCCGAAAGCCAGGCCGGAGATGAGTTGCTCGCCCCAGGTCCGGCGGAGCAGCGCGGCGGAGCGCCGGACGGAATCCATCACCCCTGCTTCTTCCATCACCAGCACCGGGACGACCAGATACGTCGACATTCCCCAACCCAGGCCGAAAAATCCGATGATCAGGCGCCCGGTCCATCCGGCGCGCGTTTCCACCGCGCGGGCGACCTGCCCAACCGTGGCCGAGAGCAGCGACCACAGAAGGATGGTGTGGACCCTGGACGCCGCGCGGCCGAGGCCATCGCCCAGCGTGGGGTGCTGCCCGGCGAAGTCCAGTTGCACGCAGGCCGCCAGCGCGCAATTGAAGAAGATGGTGATAAAGGATGCGCCCCAATACCACAGGAACACGAACAGCCAGGTATTCGATCCCCAGTGGAGGCCGCCGGCCGGACGCATGCCGAACAGCGCCAACAGGAAAGGTATGGCCAACGCCGCCGCCCCGATCGCGCTCAGCATCGGGAAAACCAGGAGTTTCTTGTCGCTGCGCAGCAGCCGGAAACTCCGCGACACCAGATTCCACGTCATCATGCGAAAAGCATAACCATTTTTTTCTTGACAGTCAATAGCAAATTGCAATATAGTTATTGCAGATTGCGATAGTTCGACGGAAACCGCGGGAACACTTCGGCGGCCGAACGCGTAATCATAGAGGAGTAAGTTTGCCCAAACCTATGACACCCACAATCAGCCCGAACCTGGACACCATTCACGCACTACTGGCGGAGCGGGGATACGAAGTTTCCGAACCGGCTCCCGACACCATCACCATCCGAGAACTGGATAGCGGCGTCTCCCTCCAGGCCGTGTTGCAGGGCGAAATCCTGTTTCTCACGCTGCCTTGCGTCACGGTGCCGCGTACCGCGGTCACGCCCGAGATCATGACGACCATGCTGGCAAGCGACAACGGCGTCAGCACTTCTTCGTTCCAGCTTTACGATGCGGGGAGCGGCAAGGTCACCATCTCCCTGAACAACTTCTGCAAGCTGCAGGATATGGGTCCGGAAGATGAGGACGACATCCTATCCTGCGTGCATTTTCTGCTGGTGGATGTGATGACGGCGCGGCGCGTACTGAGCGGCCTGTCTGCCTAGGACTTAAGAGGAGAACGAGGAGAGACGATTATGGCATTCCTTTCAGATATTTTCGGGCGTATGGGCCGCGTGGCACGCGGCCAGGCGAACGCCGGCGTGGACGCGATGGAAGACGCGACCTTTGAGGCCACCGTCCGCCAGACCGTCGCCGACATGAAGACCGAGTTGAACAATGTCGTGCGCGCTTCCGCCATGGCGATGAGCAACTACAACGGCTTGCAGGCGGAGTACGACAAGTACGTCCGGCAATCCCAGGAGTGGAAGGATCGCGCGGGCATGGCGCTCGACGCCGGCAATGAGGACCTGGCCAAGAAGGCGCTGGCCAAGAAGGCCGAGTGCGACACGCAGGTCAATTCCATGAAGTTGTCGGTGGACAACGCCCAGGCCACCAGCGAGAAGCTGAAGCAGCAGGTGGGCGAACTCAAGCGCAAGATCGACGAGGGCGAGCGCACCGCGGGCACGCTGGTGGCGCGCAAGAACGCCGCGGTGGCCCAGCGCAAGGTCAGCGAGGCCATGGCCGGCGTGGGCAGCGCCGACAACGCCTTCGCGCAGTTGAACCGCTTCGAACAGACCGTATCCAAGGAAGAAGCCACCGCCAAGGCCTTCGACCAACTGGCCAACGCCGGCACGGACAACGATCTCGAAAAGGAATTCGCCCAACTCGGCACGCACGGCGTGGATTCCGAACTGGCCGCCCTCAAGGCCGAACGCCAGAAGGCGAACCTGCCGCCGCCTCCCTATATCCCCAAGGAACTGCCGTCGCCGGGCGGGTCGCTTTCCACCGGTGCCAAGGCCGATGAGAAGGCTGGCGCGTAGCTCAACCCGGCGCCAATCCTGAATGAACCACATGTGGATGAACCCATGATCACGTTTACCCTGGTAGCCATTCTGGGAGCGCTTCTGGTGATTGTTCTGATGAACCTATTTAAGAAGGACCCGAAGCCGCTCCCCACGCCCATACGGCCGGTGGAGGATCTGGCGAACCTGAAGGTCACCGATGCCCGCACCGGAGATGTCCTCTCCGTGGCGGGCGCGGGCGACCGCATGACCGACCTGGATTACACCGTGGACCGCGGCACGCGTTTCGAGGCGGGGTCCCGGACCTGGGTGGAACTCGCAGGTCCCTACCTGGACCGCCGCGTGTCCTTGCGCATCGGCGGCGATGAAGAGGTGGAAGTCTTTCTTCACGCCGACCCGCGCAAGATCGCGCTGGAAGATCTGGGGCTGAGCGAAGACGACCTGGCGCAGATGGACGAGCGGCAGAATCCGGCCGACTCGTTCGATTTCGATGGCGCCACCTGGATGTACCGGCTGAGCCGCGAAGTACAAGCCTGGCGCGATAACCAACCGGCGCCCACGGGCTTCTACTACTGGGAGTTTTTCACCCAGGACGGCAAGCGCCTGCTGGGAATCAAGAAGACCGAAGGCGAGCCATTCACAGTCACGCTGTCCACGTGGCTCAACGCGGGAGACGTCACCGTCTACCGCAAGACGTAGCCTCCAATCAGTGGGGCGGACCCCCTGGTCCGCGCGGGTCCCCCTGGACCCGCTTCTTGAAACAGGCAAATCTTATGAGTAAGTCGTCATTGCGTATTCTGGCGGTCCTGCTGACCGTCGGCATCCTCGTAGTCCTCTTCGCCGGCCTCGACGGTCTGCCGGGCGCGGTCAAGGCCCAGATCGCGGCCGAACGCAAATCGTTCACCGCGGCAGAATCGCAGCTCCAATCGGCGCAGACCGAAGTCTCGCGCAATCTTGCCAGTGAGAGCGCTCTGTTCCGTGCCCTGCCCTCGGCGCGCGAGTATCCGGACCGCCTCGGCCGGGCCGCCAGTTCGCTTGCCAACGCCGGCCAGTCTCTCGCCGAACTGGAGCAGTTGCAAAAACAGAACCGGCGAAGCGACCGCGACCGCGCCGAATCGCTGCTGGCGCGTGAGAAGCAGGTCCGCGCCGCGGCCGTGGCCGATGCCGAAAACGTGCGCAAGGACGCCGCCCACTGGGTCGACCTGAAGCAGCATCTGCCCCAGGAAGTCCAGGACATGGAGCGCGATTACGCGGGCGTCCATGCGGTGGATCTGGCGGCAGCCGCGGCGGCCGCCCAGAAGGCGCAGGCCGACTGGCCGGAGAAGAAGAACGATCTGGATTCGCGCCTGGCCACGGCGCGCGGCATCCTCTCGCGCAGCGACGATCTCTGGCAGTCCACCACCGAGGCGCGCCGCGCCGCGGCAGCCAACGATTACAACAAGGTCGATTTCGGCACGCTCTTCGCGGCGGCGGACACGCTCAAAACCGGCGCGGCGGACTTGCCCAAGCAAGCCGAGCAACTCAAGACGCTGAGCGCGCAGTTGTACGAATCCTGGGACAAAGTCCTCGTCGATATGGAAACCCGCGGCAGCGGCAACGCGCGCGCGTACGACCAGAAGATCAAGACGGTGCGCACCAAAGTCGCCGACGCCACCGGCAAGGCCGGCAACACGATATCCGACGAAAAATGGGTGGACGTTTCGAAAGCGCAATACCAGGCCATGGAGAAGAACCTGGGGATGGCGATCGAACACAAGCCCGCCGGAAAGTACGAAACCGAAAGCGAGCGCGTGGCGCAACCGGCCGGTTTCGCCTACATGGCCCCGCAAGGACAGAGCAACCAGTACGGCCACTGGGAACAAAGCAACGGTACCAGCTTCTGGGTCTTCTACGGCCAGTACGCGCTGATGCGCGACCTGCTGTTCAATCGCAACTACCGTCCGCTGGACTACCGCGAGTATCAGGATTATCACACTTACCGGCAGCGCAACGAGACCTACTACGGGCGCGATACCGCGACCCAGGCGCCGAAGTACGGCACCTCCGGTACGGCCACACAGGAACATTATTCCGGCAGCACTTTTGCCAAGGGCGGCGGCTTCAAGGATTCCAAGTACGCCAGCAAGCCGGGCGGATATCGCGATTCGCAGTACTCCACGCCGATGGCCAAGGATCCCAACGCCGATCACAGCCCGCGCAAGTTCGGCAGCGGCAGCAGTCCTTCCGCCGCGCCACCCCCATCGCGCTCCTACCGCCCCGCCCCGACGCCCTATCGCCCGTCCGCGCCGCGCAGTCCGGGACGAAGCTTCGGTCGCAGAAGGTAGCGTAGGCGTCCCGCCTGCCATGCCGGTATTCGTACCGGCATTCTTAGCATTCTTACAGGCTAGGAGGTGTATTGCGAAACCGCTTGCTGACGCGCGCGGCTCCGATCAGAGCCGCGACCGTAAGGGAGCGGTTGTCTCGGAATGCGAATGCGTATTTGCGAAGCGGTGTACTTAGCCACATTGTTCAATGTGGGTCCATCGACAACGCCGGGATAGCGAACGAGGCTGGACGTATGGATGGTTGCCAGCTCATGCAGACGCAGTGTGGATAGAGTCTTCAGATTCGTGGAGCGGAACTCGGGTTTGGCAGGGTCCAGAACGAGATCCGACGGAAGAAGTTGGCTTGGTATGACCGATGAGATATAAGAAACCAGGACTTCCGGCAAGACCCCACTGCGCCCGTGAGAAGCAGTACGGGCCGAAGCTTCATCCCAGGAACGTCCCCGAATGGGAACTGCGCCAAGTAGATCTCACCGGGCCGCATCAATGAGTTGTCCGTCTGCGAGCGTGTAGAGGTCCTGACGTGAGTCGCGCAATTCGTCCGCCCATTCTCGGGCAAGGCCACGGGCCCAGACGGCGCCTGCGTCATCTTCCTCAGGCAAAAGGACGATCAACCGCACAGGCCCGGCGGGAAGTTCCTCCGGTACGCTGGGTCTCAATCGATGTTGTTCGTCGATATCGCCGATGAGTTCGATGGCTTTCATGGGAGCACTTCCATTCGAGTGTTCTTGAACCGCCTTAATCATAGCAACGTGGGCGCGCAGAACAGCGGTGGGGCCGGCGGAAGCGCCTGCCCCACCTTCGGGCACAAATACCCGAATTTTCCCTCTTGACATCAATCGCAATTTGCAATATAGTAATCACAGATTGCAATGACGCTCGGTGAAAAACTTCGATACCTCCGCGAAGTGGAGGGCACCATCCGCGGCCTCGACCGCGAATTGTCGCAGGTGGAACTGGCGCGCATGATCGGGAAGGAACTCGGAAAATCCATCAGCCAGAGCTACCTCTCGCAGATTGAGAGCGGCTCCCGCCCGCACTTGACCAACTCCACGCGCATGTTGCTGGCGCGCTTCTTCAAGGTGCATCCCGGGTACCTGGTGGACGATCCCGAAGGTTTTTCGAACGAGCTGATGAGCGATCTGGGAGTGGTGGAAGACAAGCTGGATTTGTGGCTGATCTCTGGCGCCGAGCGCTTCAGCCGCGATGCGGATCTGCATCACGCGCTGTTGGCCGCCGCCAAACATGAGGATTCGCGAATGTGTTTGATCCTGTTGGGGACGATTTTGGAAAATCCGGGACTGGCGGAGCGCTTGATGGAAGTGTTGAAGGCGCCGCCCTCCACGCCCGCGCCTAAACCGAGGAGGCGTTCATGACCTGGTCGGCTTTTTATCTCATCTGTTTTCTCGTGGGGTTCGGCATGAGCGCCTTGTCGCTCCTGTCCGGCAGCGTACACCTGCATATGCCCCACCTGCATTTCGATCACGGCATTCATCTGGGGCACGTGCACGGCCATGGCGGCGGGCCAAACAGCGCGTCGTGGTTCAATCTCGGCACCATGGCGGCGTTTCTCGCCTGGTTCGGCGGCACCGGCTATCTACTCGATCACTACTACGGCGTGTGGTTCGTGGTGGCGCTAGCCGTGGCCACGCTGAGCGGCCTGGGCGGCGCCAGCGTGGTGTTCTGGTTCCTGGCCAAGGTGCTGATGTCGCGCGAGGAAGCGCTGGACCCGGCGGATTACGATATGGTCGGCGTGCTGGGGAAACTGAACATGCCGATCCGCGCCGGCGGAATCGGAGAACTGATTTACACACAGGGTGGCACGCGCCGCGTTTCCGGCGCGCGTGCCGAATCGGGCGCCGCCATTGCCAAGGGCACCGAGGTCGTAGTCACCCGCTACGAGAAGGGGATCGCTTACGTTCGCCCGTGGGAAGAATTCGTGGGTGACGTGGAGCAACGGGCCTAAGAGGAGAAATCGAGGTTATGCAGAACCAGGTATTTGTGATCGCTGCGCTGATGGTTTTGGCGCTGATGTTTCTGATGATGATGTTCGCCAAGCTGTTCCGCAAGGCGGGGCCGCACGAGGCGATCATCGTCTACGGGTTCCGCGGCACGCGCGTCGTCAAGGGCCGCGGCACGGTGATCTTTCCGATGGTGGAGAGCGCCCGCGGCCTCTCGCTGGAACTCATGAGCTTCGACGTGGCGCCGAAGCAGGACCTGTACACGCGCCAAGGCGTCGCGGTGACCGTGGAAGCCGTGGCGCAGATCAAGGTGAAGAGCGATCCGGAGTCGATTCTCACGGCCGCCGAGCAGTTCCTCACCAAATCGCCCGAGGAACGCGAAGGGCTGATCCGCCTCGTCATGGAAGGCCATTTGCGCGGCATCATCGGGCAGTTGACGGTGGAAGAGATCGTCAAACAGCCCGAAATGGTGGGTGAGCGCATGCGCGGCACCTGCGCCGACGACATGAACAAGATGGGCCTGGAGGTGATCTCATTCACCATCAAGGAAGTCCGCGACAAGAACGAATACATCACCAATATGGGCCGGCCGGATGTCGCGCGCATCAAGCGCGACGCCGACGTGGCCACCGCCGAAGCCGAACGCGACACCACCATCAAGCGCGCCGACGCGTCGCGCGAATCCGCTATCGCCAAGACCAACGCCGACCAGGCGCGCGTTCTGGCGGAGACGCTGTCGCAGGCCAAGCAGGCCGAGGCGCAGCGCGATCTCGAAGTCAAGAAGGCCGAATACCTGGAGAATGTCAAGCGGCAGCAGGCACAGGCCGACAAGTCCTACGAGATCCAGACCAACATCATGCAGCAGCGCGTGCGCGCCGAGGAAGTCACCATTCACCAGGTGGAAAAGGAGCACGAGGCCCTGGTGCAGCAGGCCGAAATCAAGCGCCGCGAATTCGAACTCACCGCCACCGTGCTCCGGCAGGCCGAGTACGAGCGCAAGCGCATTGAGACCCTCGCCGAAGCCGAGAAGAACCGGATGATCATGGAAGCCGACGGCCGCGCCGCCAGCATCCGCGCGCAGGGCGAGGCGGAAGCCGAGATCATCTTCAAGAAGGGCGAAGCCGAAGCCAAGGCGATGAACGTCAAAGCCGAAGCCTACCAGCAGTTCAACCAGGCGGCCATCCTCGACAAGTTGATCTCCGGTCTGCCGGAGATTGTCCGCGCCCTGGCCGCGCCCCTGGCCAACGTCGACAAGATCACCATCGTGTCCACCGGCAACGTCCCAACCGCGGGTATGCACAAAATTACGGGCGACATCACGGAGATGGCGGCGCAGGTCCCCGCCCTGTTCGAAACCCTCTCCGGCATGCCGTTCAATGAGCTGTTCGCCAAGGTGCGGACGATCGCCGACAAAGCACCCAAAGCGGACGACAAGGCGAAGAACTCAGGCGGGACGCAGTAAGGAACAAGGAGCAAGACAATGGCACTTTTGGAACGGGTAGCAACACTGGTACGGGCCAATCTGAACGATCTTGTGGATCAGGCGGAAGACCCGGAAAAAATGATCAAGCAGGTGATTCTCGATATGCGGAATCAGTTGATGCAAGTCAAAACCCAAGTGGCGATTTCGATCGCCGACCAGCATGTCCTGGAGAAGAAACTGCAGGAAGCGGAGGAGAACGAGCGGCAGTGGATGCACCGCGCGGGACTCGCCGTCGACAAGAAGGATGAGGCCCTGGCGCGCGCCGCCGTGGAGCGCAGCATGAGCTACAAAACCACCGCCGCCAGTTTCCGGCAGCAGGTGGAGGATCAGAAGGCGCAGGTGGACAACCTGAAGTCGGCGCTCCTCCGCTTGCAGCAGAAAATGGCGGAGGCGGAATCGAAGAGCGACATGCTGATCGCCCAACACCGCCGTGCCCGCGCCCTCGGTAAGGCCACGGAGGCAAGTAGCGCCCTGGGTGACAATGCAAATGCGGCGGCCTTCGACCGCATGAAGAGCAAGGTGCGCCGTCACGAAGCCACCGCACAGGCACACGCGGAACTGGTCGGCGACGATGTCAACGCGAAGTTCGCGGCGATGGAGAAGCAGGAAGAGATCGATCGCCTGTTGAACGAGCTCAAGAGCAAACGCAACGCGTAGAATCGGGCGGGGTTCTCCCCCGCCCTCCCCTTTCAAACATATGAAGCACAGATCAAAGGTCGAAGTGTGGCTGTTCGCCGCCATCCTGTACGTGGTCGGAGTCCTGGCGGCAGGTGGCAATCCCTGGATCGGCGGCCCGGTGCTGCTGGTCCTGTTGCTGGTCGCCCTCCCCCAGGAATATGTCACGGCGCCGGATTCATTGCGCGTGCGCGCCGGGCTCACCCGATGGGCCATCCCCTACACCGCCATCACCTTCGTCGGAGAGAGTTCCCTCGGACCGGTGCTGGGCAAGCGCGTCGCCGTGCGCATCGGGCGCGATTCCGAAATCCTCCTGGCCCCGGACGATCCAGGCGCCTTCTTCGCCGATGTCGCCGCGCACGTCCCCCACCTGATGCGCCGCGGCGCCACCCTGGTCGCCGGGTAGGGTGGCATCAGGCTCCGCCTTGTGCATCCGAGCGCACGGTGCCTGTCGCCAGGTAGGCGCGATTTCGGTTACGATGAATCGAAAGCAAGGAGTGAGTCCCGATTAAGGCAGGCTATCGCCGGTGGCTGGAGCAGCAGAAGTACGGTGCGGGCACGATCGGCACTCAAATGTTCCGGGCCGCCAAAGTCGAAGAACATCACGGCAATCTTGATGAGCACTACGCCAGCGACCGCATGGCAAGCCTCATCGATACGCTACGACCGTCGTCATTGAGCGCAAGACAGGACCCGCTGGGCAGCGGGCGGTCGCGCAGATCTTGAGCTATATGGGCGATGTAGCCGCCGAAGAAGAGAGCGGGAAAGTGCGCGGAATCCTCGTCGGTTCAAGTTTCGATGCCAAGGCGAAGGCAGCCGCCAGAATGGTGCCGAGTCTCATACTTCGCAAATACAGCGTGCGATTTCTCTTCTCGGATGGCCACGCCTGATACAAAATCGGCGTCCATTTTCGCGACAGAAACCAGCTACCCCTCGGCAAACGCCACCGGGGCGGACCGATCGCGCCGATGGCCTGCCCCGCGGTGGGTTGGTTACTTCGCGGTTTCCAACACCAGCACGGAATCCACCGCGTCCGGCGCCTTGGCGGGCAGCGTCACGCTGACCTTGTCGCCCGTCTGCTTCATCTTCAGCGCGTGCTTGGCGTCCGCCAGCAGGTACGCCTTCTTCACCTTGCCCTCCACCTTGGACAGTTCGAACCCGCCGTTTGGGTACTTGAAGAGGTGAATGAACAGTTTGCCGGGCTTGGTGGTGCAGCGCCAGTCCTTGGCGATCTTGAAACCGGGGTTACCCTTCTTGTCTTTCGTGGTGTTGTCGACTTCACCGAGTTCCGGGCCGAACGGGGTGGGGCCGGCGCCGTAGATGGCTTCGCCGTTTACCTTGAGCCAGCGGCCCACGCCGCGCAGGTTATCCTGGCTGGCTTGTGGGATGACGCCCTCGGAGGTCGGGCCTACGTTCAGCAGATAGTTGCCGCCCTTGCTGACGATATCCACCAATTTGAAGGTGAGGTCCTCAGTGGTCTTCCAGTCGGTGTCATCCTTCTTGAAGCCCCAGGTATGGTTGAGCGTGGCAGGAACTTCCCAATCTTCCTTGAGCACCTGGTTGGGAATCTGGTTGTCGCCGGTGGAGACGTAGTCGCCTTTGACGCCGAGGCGGCCATCGATCAGGGCGGCAGGTTGCATGGAGTGCATGATGTCGATGAAGCGGGGGCCGCGATCGCCGGTCATCATGCGCGCCGTATCGAACCAGATCAGGGCCACGGGACCGTAGCCGGAGAGCAGTTCCTTCACCTGGGGCTCGGCCTTGCCGCGCAGATACGAATCGTAAATCGAGTCTTTCTGAGCGTCGGGGCCGAAGTCCCACGTGTTGCCCATGCCGGCCGGCTCGTGCCAGTCCTGCGATTGCGAGTAGTAGAAGCCGAACTTGATGTTGTGGCGCGCGCACGCGGCGGAAAGTTCCTTCAGCGGATCGCGCTTGAACGGCGTGGCGTCCACGATATTGTACTTGCTGGCCTGGGAGCCATACATGGCGAAGCCGTCGTGATGCTTGCTGGTGATCACGATGTACTTCATGCCGGCGTCCTCGGCCATTTTCACCCATTCTTCCGCGTTGAACTTCGTGGGGTTGAACTGGCCGGCGAGTTGTTCGTATTCCTTCACCGGAATCTTGGCGCGGTTCATGATCCACTCGCCGATGCCGGCGATGGGCTGGCCCTTCCATTCTCCGGCCGGGATGGCATAGAGCCCCCAGTGGATGAAGAGGCCGAACTTGGCCTGGCGGAACCACTGCATCTTCTCATCCTGCGACTTGGGCGCAGGCAACGGCTTGGCCCCGGGCTGCGCGACGGCAGCGCCGGCGCAGAGCAGCACGAGGCAAATGTTTAACGATAAAATCTGGAGAATTCCCCGCTTCATAGATTCGCTCTGTGGTGAACTTCCATTCCCGCACAAAACGGTACGGAATTCAAGCGAGGGCGTGGCGCCGGATGGCTGCGCGGCCAGCGGCGCGGCGGCGGGCGCCGCGAGCGCCTGTCTGCGGTTCAGCCCTCCATTTTGACGTTTGGAGCGGGAAAAATCCGCTGCAATGCTAAGTTTAATGGGTGAAGCACGATACGGATCACGCCGGTAAATCCGGCAGCAAGCGCGTGAAGAATCGCCGTCTCCCGGAGACAGCCGCTTCCGTACCAATCGTGAAATCACCCGCGATGAGGCGCGCGCTGCTGGTATCCGCGGTCATCGGCTTCGCGTTCTGTGCCTACTCGAATTCGTTCGATGCGCCGTTTCTGCTGGATAATGACCCGATCATTCTCAAAGATACGCGCCTACGCGCGGTCACATCCGACCACGTGCAGCGCATTCTGAACGGGGAGTACTGGCCGTTGGGCATGTCCGGTCTGTATCGCCCGCTGACCACGTTCTCCTACATGTTCAACTACTCCGTGTTGGGGAATGGCGCAAATCCGTCCGGCTATCACTGGCTGAATTTCACCTTGCACGCGGTGAACATCGGACTGGTCTATCTGTTGGGACTGCTGATTCTCGAACAGACGCCGGCCGCCTTGCTGCTGGCCGCAATCTGGGGGATCCATCCCGTGCTCACCGAATCGGTAACCAATATTGTGGGGCGGGCGGATCTGTTGGGCGCGTTTGGCGTGCTGGCCGCTCTGCTTGCCCATCGCCAGGCCCTGGACGCCTCGGGCGGACGCAAAGTGGCCTGGCTTGCCGCCATCGCGCTGGCGGTGACGGCCGGCATTTTTTCCAAGGAAAGCACCGTCGTCGTGGTGGCCGTCATCGCGATCTACGATCTCTCTTTCGGGCGAGCCGCCTCGTGGAAGGCGCGCCTGCCGAGCTATTTCGCCGCGGTTATCCCTTGTCTGGTCTTCCTGTACGTGCGGGCTCAAGTGCTCGGCGGGGTGGCAGCCACCGCATTTCCCTTCGGCGACAACCCGCTGATGGGCGCCGATTTCTGGACCGCGCGCATGACCGCCGTCAAGGTGATTGGCCGCTACCTGGCGTTGCTGGCGTGGCCGGCCGGGCTATCGTTCGACTATTCCTACAACGAAAATCCGCTATTCGGCTGGGGGTTGACGAGTTGGGAAGACGTCAAGGCCATCCTCTCCCTGCTGGTTTGCCTGGCGGGGGTGGCCGGGACAATCGTTTGCTGGCGGCGGCGCAAGCCAGTGTTCTTTGCCATCGCATTCTTCTTTGCCACTCTCTCGCCGACTTCGAACCTGGTCGTTCGGATCGGCAGCATCATGGCGGAACGCTTTCTGTATCTTCCGTCGGTGGGATTCGCGGTGTTGGTGGTCTACGGCGTGAACTTGCTGTCGCAGCGCCTGGCGGAGCGCGGCCGCGAATACCGAAACGCTGTTCCCGTGGCGATGGGCGTCATGCTGCTGGCATTCGCCGCGCGGACGTACGGTCGGAATGCCGACTGGGTGGATCAGGGACGATTCTGGCGCAGCGCGGTGGAAGCGGCCCCCGGCAGCTACAAGACGAACCTCTCGGCGGCCAACAACACGGTCTTTATCAGCCAGCAGGATTGGGACCGGTCGATTGGCCAGGTCGGCCGCGCGCTGGCCATTCTCGACAACCTGCCAGACCTTCAGAACACCGGCATCGCTTACCAACAGGCAGGCGTGTTTTACCGCAATCTCGGGATCCGGCTGGCATCCTCCAACCCGGCCGGCCGCGCCGAGGCGGGTTCCGAATACTGGTATGGCAAGTCCTTGAACGCCCTGTTGCGGAGTGAGAAGATCGAACTCGCGCAGGATGAAAGGAACCGCGCGGAGAACGCCAAGCGGGGTAAGCCGGGACTCACGTTCGTGCCGAGCGCGCTCTACCTGCATATGGGCCGCACCTACCAGAAGTTGGGAGACCCGGGCCACGCGCTGGAAGCGTTCGAGCGCGGGCGTGCGTTGGAATCCGATCCCGACCTTTTGGAAGAACTGGCGTCGGCGTATCGCACGGCCGGCGAGACCCGAAAGGCCGCCATGGCGCTGGTGGAAGCCCTGGCGGTAGATTCGAGCCGCATGCAACTCGCGTCGAAACTGGTGGAGCTGTACTCGGAAATCGACCCTTCGGGCTGCGCCGTCAGCCGTGAAGGCGGCACGCCGGGCCTGAACGTGGATTGCCCGCTGGTGCACGGCGACATCTGTACGGCATCGCGCAACGTCGCCGCAACGTATCTCCGCACCTGGCAGCATGAACATGCCGCCGCCATCCGGCGAACCGCCATACAAGAACTCGGCTGCGCACCCGAACTGTTGAAGTAAATCGCATTTTGTAATATTACTGAGGATAGACTCATGCGTACTATTGCTCTGCTTCTGACCGGCGTTTTGACTGCGTCGACCGCGCCTGCCGCCAGCGTGCCCAGACCCTCGCCCGATATGATCTTCCAGCGTGGCGCCGCCCGGCCGTTCCAACTCAGCCAGTCGCGAGGCAAGGTGATCGCGCTGGCGTTCATCAACACGACCTGCTCGCACTGCCAGGAATTGACCGTGCGCCTGAAGGTGATCCAGAAAGACTACGCGGCGCGCAACGTGCAGGTCGTGGTGTGCGCCATAGACGAGACCGCTTCCGTCAACTACCCGATGTACCTCAAGGCGTTCGAGCCGAATTTTCCGGCTGGCTACGCCACCGATGCCGCCGCCAAGAAGTACCTGCAGTGGAACGACAAGACGGACGGCATGCTGATGGTCCCGTACATGGTTTTCATCGACCCCGTCGGGATGGTCCGAGGGGACTTCAACGGCAAGGACGGTTTTTTTGGCGATGCCGACAAGCGCATTCGCGCCGAACTGGACAAGATGACGAAGACCGCGGCTAAGCCCGCCGTCAAGAAAAAGTAACTCAGTCGCCGGCCTTCACCCAAGATTCATCGAAGCGCACGTGCTTGATCGCCTTGCCCTCCGGCGTGAAGTAACTATACGTGACGTGGATCGCGCCATCGCGCGCCTCGATCACCGACGGGTAGTGATACTGGCTGGCAACCTGCGTCGAGGGCCTTCCGTCCAGATGCCGCTTCCATTTCCAGGTAGCGCCTTCGTCATCGCTCATCGCCGCCACCAGCGAATAGCGCCCCTGCTCCAGATCGTTATACACCATGATCCAGTTGCCGTTGCGCAGCCGCACGTTTTCCAGACTCGTACCCGGGTTGGGAATTTCGGTGTCGCGGGCGCGCGTCCAGGTGACGCCGTCATCCTTCGAGAAACTGATGTGCGCGCGCTTGGGCGGCGGTCCGTTGTCGCGCAAATACGCCACCAGCGTGCCGTCCTTCTTGCGGACCACCGAAGGTTGAATGCACCCCTCGCCCACGATCGGTTGGCTGGCGCTCCACGTGTAACCCCGGTCGTCGCTGATCGCCATAATGCCGTACGAATAGCCATCGGAATACATGGGCACCAGGATGCGGCCCGAAGGCAGTTCCAGCGGATGCGTCCTTGTGAACCAGCCCATGCGGGAGAAGTATTCGTCCTCCGCCTTTTCGATCAGCCGCTTGGCCCGTTCGGCGCGCGGACCCGTTTCCGCGGCAGCGGCAGCGGCAAAGTCCTTGGTCAGCGCCACGATGTCTTTCGGCATCAGAACGATATTGTCCTGGTGCTCCCATTTCGGCGGACCCGAGGCCTGCTGGTAATCGGTGGAGATGCGGTACTTCATCAGCGCGGTCTCCCACTTGTGGGCGACGATCAGCGGCCACAGGAAAAACAGACGCTGCTTCGAATCCAAAAAGAGCACCGGGTTGGTTTCCGGGAAACCCGGCGTATCGGCCAGCGTGAATGGCGCCGTCCACTTGCCCGTGGCGCGATTCCAACGCGCGGCCTGAATCAGGACATCGTCCGCCGTGCGCTCGCCGGAGCCGTGAAACCAGCACACCAGCAGGTCGCCGTTGGGCAGTTCGACAATCGAGGAGGAGTGGTTGTGCCACTTCTCCAACGGAAAGATCAGTTCACCCGAATACTGGGGCGCGGCGGCGGCACAACCAACGGCGAGCAGTAAAGCAGCAATCATCCGCATAGCGATCAGTATAACCGGCGCGCCGCCGCACCACCACTGATGCAGAATACTGGAATGGGCAAAGTAAGTGGCATTGGGCGAAGGCGCCCCCGCCTGGGCGAACAGCGTCGCCAGAGGCGTCGCCAGAAACAGCCTTCGGGATAGAAGTGTCATAGGCAGTATCGTCATGCCCAGATTAACAGTTGGCCAGTGCATCACCGGCCCAACGCCGACGGAGACCGCTGACAGGGGTGCAAGGAAGTACTTTAGTACTTTGTAGAACGGATATT
>Ga0209014_10001058_pt1 | contig 16401 bp, 17 predicted proteins | sample BarGraNGADG00212_FD_184491 | JGI IMG/M metagenome (GOLD analysis project Ga0209014, IMG submission 184491) | Arctic peat soil microbial communities from Barrow, Alaska - Barrow Graham LP Ref core NGADG0002-212 (SPAdes) (version 2) | ecosystem: Environmental > Terrestrial > Soil > Wetlands >...
AGCGGACCGAGGACTACATCACCGGCCGGTTCGGCTAGGAAAGGTGGACCGGCATGCCACGTGACCTGTTTAACACCGAGATCAAGCAGCTCCAGGATGAGGTTCTCGTCCTGGGGTCCATGACCGAGAAGGCGATCCTCGATTCTATGGAGGCGCTCCGCGACGGCGATCTCGCGTGGTCGCAGCAGCTGATCGCGGACGACGCCGCGATCAACGCGAAGCGCTTCGATATCGAGGACCGCTGCATCTTCGTCATCGCTACCCAGCAGCCCATGGCGAGTGACCTTCGCCTGCTCGTTAGCATGCTCTTCGTCATCACCGACCTCGAACGGATTGCTGACCACGCCGAGGGCATTGCCCGGATTAACCTCTTGCTCGCCGATGAGCCCGCTCCTCGGCGCCTCGGATACATCCCGGCGATGGCCGACCGGGCGATAACCATGCTCCGGGACAGTCTGAAGGCGTACATCGATCACGATGTCGAACTGGCCCGCCGTGTGTGCGAAGCGGACGATGAAGTCGACCGGCTCCAGGACAGCGTCTACGACGAGGCGACCCGCGCGATGATCGCCGATCCATCGACGATCCAGCGGAACACCCATCTGCTCTGGACAGCTCACAACCTCGAGCGGATCGCCGACCGGTGCACGAACATCGGCGAGCGTGTGATCTACCTGGTCACGGGCCGCATGGAAGAGATCAACGTCTCGAAGTACTAGCGCGCCTCCCACGTGGCGACTAGGCGCCCGGCGCGGTACGATCCCTCTCTGCACTTCACGGTGGGCGTAGCGTAGCGGTTAACGCGTCAGGTTGTGGCCCTGAAGATCGAGGGTTCGATCCCCTCCGTCCACCCCAGCCTTTTCCCCTCTTCCCTGGGAAGGCAGCAGGTCCGATCCGCTCCCTTTTCCCTGCGATTTTCGGCGGTTGACCCTCCCGATCGGTGGGGGTAATTTCACACTTGCCAGGCAGTTATCCTGCCAGGCAGAGGAACACAACGAAAATATATGCGTACTAACACCGGCGGCTCCAGAAGCCGCCACCCGCACCAACCTGGGGGAGGCTTCCCTTCCCGGCTGGGCCGCTCGTAGACAACGTCCGTTGTCGCCGCTGCGGTTGAGCCGCGGCGGGTCCGCCTCCCTCTCATGAACCCCGGGAGGCGGAAAAATGTCCTTCCTGAGCCAGGTCCGTGGTCGGCCCGTGTTCGACGCCGATGGCGCTCGCGTGGGAACCCTGCGCGATCTCCTGATCACCGCGGATTCCCCCTATCCGCCCATAAGCGCGGTCGTGGTGGGCGACGCTGCTGGCCTCCACGCGGTGCCCTGGAGCGGTGTTGCCTCCGTCGCGGCGCAGGGCGCAACGCTGAAGCGAAGCTTCAAAGCCGCGAATTTCCCTGCTCCTACGGACGATGTCATCTGGCTCGCCCGTGATGTCCTCGACAAGCAGATCGTGAATACGACCGGCGCGAGGCTTGTCCGCGTAAACGACGTCGCTTTGACGCAACTGGACAGTGACCTCCGCGTGGCAGGTGTCGATAACTCGACCCTGGGACTGCTCCGACGTATCGGTCTCGGCAGATTCCTCCTCTCACGAGCCGCCCCTCGACTTATCGACTGGGAACAGGTCGACATCACGCCGGCGCTGGGCGAGATTCGCCTTCGCATTCCCTATGACCGCCTCCAGAAGATGCACCCCGCCGATATCGCCGAAGTCGTGAGCCAGATGTCGCCGGCGGAAGCCGCCGACGTGCTCGAAGCTCTCGACGACGAGACTGCCGCCCGCGCAATGGCAGAACTCCCCGAAGAACACCAGGCCGCCGTTCTCTCCGCGATGGAGCCCGAGGAAGCGGCCGACGTACTGGAGGAGATGGAACCGGACGAGGCCGCCGATGTCCTCGGCGACGTCCGCGAAGAGCGCGCTGAAGAGCTGATGGCTCTCATGGAGCCCTCCGCCGCGGACGAGGTCCGGAACCTCATGGCCTACGACGAGGACACGGCCGGCGGGCTCATGAATACGAGCGTCGTCACGGTTCCACAGGGCGCCACTCTTGCGGACGCTATCGCGGCTGTGCGCCGCGCCAGCGGTGACGGCGATGAGATTTCCCAGGTGTACGTCGTCGATGCCGATGGCCACGTGATGGGCCATATCTCGCTGGCGGCGCTTCTTGTTAACCCTCCGGGTGTAAATGTGAACACCGTCATGCAGCGGGATATCTACACCGTCCGCATCGACGATACCGACGAGGAAGTTGCCCGCATGCTGGTCCACTACGGGCTGCTGTCCGTTGCCGTTGTTGACGCTGAGGACCGCCTGATGGGCGAAGTCGCCATCGCCGATGCCATCGACCTCTTCGCCCCGCGTGCCTGGCGCACCCGCCCGCGCCGTGCCCGTGCCTAGCCCGGTCGAGGAGCGGGCGGTTCCCGCTGCAAGCAGTCCTATCCGGCGGCCACGCCATCTCCGGTTCTATCAGCGCCTGGCCATACCCCTGGCGCTCATGGGTCCTGGTCTCCTGACAGGCATCGTCGACAATGACGCCACCGGGATTACGGGGTACTCGATCGCCGGCTCCCACTTCGGCTATTCGATGCTCTGGGCGCTTCTGCTCTCGGCAATCGCATTGGCCACGATCCAGCAGACCGTTGCCAGGATGGGCGCCGTCACGGGGAAAGGCCTGGCGGACCTCATCCGCGAGCGCTTTGGAGTGGCGATTTCGCTTGTCGCGATGGTGACCCTGCTCATCGCCAACGCAGCCACAACGGTCGCGGAGTTCGCGGGCATCGCCGGGGCCTCCGAGATCTTCGGCATCTCGCGCTTCATTACAGTGCCCGCAGCTGCCCTCATCATCTTCCTGCTGGTCGCCTACGGTTCGTATCGAAAAGTCGAGATGGTCCTACTGGCCGTCTCGCTGGTCTGCGGCGCCTACATCATCACAGGCTTCCAGGCGGGTCCGGACTGGGGTGGGGTGGCTCACGGCTTCCTCGTTCCCTCAATTCGTTTCAACCTGCCCTTCCTGACGGTCCTCATCGGGCTCATCGGCACGACGATTACGCCCTGGGAGATGTTCTACAACCAGGCAGCCGTGGTTGATAAAGGCGTCGGCGAAAAGGACGTCAAGATGGTCGGGCTCGATGCCTATGCCGGCTCCGTCATCATGGCCATCGTTGCGGCGTTCATCATCATCACCACGGCCGCGACTCTCTGGGCCCATGGCGAACCCGCCAACACGGTGGACGACGTTTCGAAAGCACTGCGCCCGCTCGCCGGGAGTTTCGCGTCAGAACTGTTCGCCATCGGGCTCCTGAACGCTTCCCTGATGGCCATGGCTGTGCTGCCGCTCAGCACTGCCTATGCGGTCTGCGAGGCCTTTGGCTGGGAGCGAAGCGTCAACCGCGGCGTCCGCGAGGCACCGGCCTTCTTCGGACTGTTCGGAGCGATTCTCGTTGCCGGCGCGCTTGCCGTCCTTGTCCCCGGCGTGCCGCTCATCTTCCTTATGATCCTCCCGAATGTCGTCGGCGGGATCTTGCTCCCGGTGATCCTGGTCCTCGCTCTCCGGCTCGTGAATGACCGGCGCTTGATGGGCAGGTTTGTGAACTCGCGCCGTCAGAACGTCATCGCATGGACGATCGTGGCCGTGCTCATCACGCTTTCGACCATCTACATGGTCGTCGCGATTCTGAGTCTCTTCGGCGTGGTCCAAACGTAGCCATGGGAGCGGATCATCAATGTGGCGACGACTGTTCCCTCCGATCGCTCAACGACGGGGCCTCTCACGGCGCTTAGCGCTCTACCTGGCAATCATGGGCCCGGGGATGATCACCGGTATCGTCGATGACGATCCGACCGGGGTGGCCGGCTATTCCATCGCCGGAGCCCACTTCGGCTACTCGATGCTCTGGGCCCTTGTGCTTTGCACGATCTCGCTGGCTGTGGTTCAAGAAATGGTCGCCCGCATGGGTGCGATTACCGGCAAAGGACTGGCAGATCTGATCCGGGAGCGCTTTGGGGTCGGAGTGTCGCTGTTGGCGATGGGGACACTCTTGCTTGCGAACGTCGCGACGACGGTTGCCGAGTTCGCCGGGGTCGCCGGTGCATCCGAGATCTTCGGCATCTCTCGCTTCATCAGCGTTCCACTGGCGGCTGTAGTCATCTTCACCACGGTCGCCTACGGCTCCTACAGGAAAGTTGAGCTGGTCCTTCTCGTCTTCTCCCTCGTATTCGGCGCCTACATCGTTACGGGCTTTCTCGCAGGCCCCAGCTGGCCCGATGTCGCGCGTGGGACCTTCATCCCATCCATGCAGCTCAACCTGCCGTTTCTCACAGTTCTTATCAGTCTAATCGGGACGACCATCACGCCATGGGGCATGTTCTTCAATCAGTCGACTGTCGTAGACAAAGGGCTGGGCGAGCGTGACGCCCGGTTCGCGAGCCTCGATGCCATCGCCGGCTCCGTCGTGACCAACGTCATCGCCTTCTTCATCATCCTCACGACGGCGGCCACGCTCTGGGCTCATGGCCAGCCCGCCGACACGGTTGAGCAGGTGTCACAGTCGCTTCGTCCACTCGCAGGCGGCTTCACAACGGAACTGTTCGCCATCGGGCTCCTCAACGCTGCTGTCATGGCGATGGCGGTACTCCCACTGAGTACGGCTTACGCAATCTGTGAGTCGTTTGGCTGGGAACGGAGCGTCAGTCGTGGCGTACGCCAGGCTCCAGTGTTCTTTGGCCTCTTCGCCGGACTCCTCCTAATCGGCGCCCTCGCGGTCCTGGTGCCGGGTGTGCCGCTCGTCTTCCTTCTCATTTTGCCGAATGTGGTTGGTGCCATTCTCCTGCCAATCATCATTGTCCTCGCCCTGAAGCTCGTGAATGACCGGCGCTTGATGGGGAAATGGGTCAACTCGAGGGCCAAGAATGTCGTTGCCTGGACGACGACCGGGGCCCTCGTCCTGCTGTCGGCGATTTATCTCGGCGTAGCCGTCCTCCAGGCGCTGGGCGTCGTTAGCGCCTGAAAACGCGCGCGCGTTCAGTCGGGGAATTCCCCGCTGGGTAGCGGCGCCCCCGTGCAGTACGGTGGTCCCATGAAGTTCGTATCTCTGGCTGAAGCGGCAGCGCACGTAAGATCGGGCCAACGTGTCTACCTTCAAGGCGCTGCTGCCACTCCCCAGGCGCTAATCGGTGCCATCATCGCCCGGAGTTCCGAGCTAACCGGCGTCGAAACTGTCTCCATGCACACCGAGGGCCCCGCACCGTTCGCGGCGCGCGAAGTCGAGGGAAGGTTCCGTCACAACGCGCTGTTCATCGGCGCCAACGTGCGCCGGGCCGTGCAGGAGGGCCGCGCCGACTACACGCCGATATTCCTCTCCGAGATCCCCGAGTTGTTCGGGCCCGGCGGATCGCTTCCCCTGGACGTCGCCCTGCTCCACGTAACGCCGCCCGACGAGCGAGGGTACTGCTCGCTCGGCGTCTCCGTGGACTGCGCCCTCGCGGCGGCCGAGCAGGCGCGCCTCGTCATCGCCCAGGTGAACCCGCGAATGCCGCGAACCGGTGGCCATCAACTGCTCGCGTCGTCGATCAACTACGCGGTCGCGGTCGAAGACGAGCTGCCCGAGGCGAACCCGGCCCGCCAGACCGAAGAATCGATTGCGATCGGGCGGCACGTCGCGGAACTCGTCGAAGACGGGTCCACCCTTCAGCTTGGCATCGGGGCCGTCCCGGACGCGGTCGTCGCTTCGCTCTGCGGCCACCGGGACCTGGGGCTGCACACCGAGATGTTCTCCGACGGTGTTCTGCCGCTTATCGAGTCGGGCGTCATCAACGGCGCCCGCAAGACGCTCCATCCCGGCGTCGCGGTCTCAGCATTCGTCCTCGGCAGCCGCAAGCTCTATGACTTCGTCGACGGTAACCCTGGTGTCGAGCTTCATGCTGCCAACTACACCAATGACGTAGATGTCATCGCTGCGAACTCACGCATGGTCGCCATAAACTCTGCCCTCAGTGTTGACCTGACTGGCCAGGTGGCGGCCGACTCTGTCGGGCCCCGGTTCTATAGCGGGATCGGCGGACAGGTGGACTTCATCCGGGGAGCGGGCCGCTCGCCGGGAGGGCTCCCGATCATCGCCCTGGCTTCCACAGCCGCCAACGGCACTATCAGCCGCATTTGTCCCGAACTGCTCGAAGGCAGCGGTGTCACTACGACCCGCGGCGATGTCCACTGGGTGGTGACAGAATATGGCGCCTGCAATCTGCACGGCCGCACGATCCGCGACCGTGCTCGCATGCTCATCGATATTGCCCACCCCAAGTTTCGCGGCAACCTCTTCGAAGCCGCTGGCCGCCTTGGCTACCTCGGGACCGACTCCTCGCACTAGGCGGGATCGACAGCTTCCTTTGTTTCGGGCCCCTGACCTTCCCGCTCATCGGACGGCATCGCAGCGCCGTGGAGCGCGGCGATGAGGTCCGCGGCTTCCTGGGACGTGATCTGGCCCCGCTCCAGCATCTGCAGGACCTGCAACTCTTCGGTCTCTCTGCGGCGGGAGAGCGGCCCGCGGTCCGTCCGGCTCGCCTGAGAATCAGGTGCGGGACCTGCTGCCTGTGCCTGCTCGCGACTCCTCACGACCGCCTCCCCGACGCCGGTTTCCACCCGCGCCCGGGTTTGGGCGCCGCTGCTCGCACTCGGGTAATCGATCCTGGCGCGCCCGATCCCGCTTGAGGCCTTCACTTCGACCTGCTGGCCCGCCGGTAACCGCAGTTCGGCTCGGCCTATACCGGTATTCGCGAAGTAGTCGCCTTCAGCAACCTCCGCGATGTCCATGACGATGTCACCGGTACCCGTACCACACCTGGCGGTGCCACGGTGTTCACTGAGCACGATTCGCCCGGCGCCGACACTGGCGTCGATCTGTCCGCTGGTGCCCGAGCAGGTGATGGCCCCGGCTCCGGCCTCGAGCCGGAGGGTGCCGAACGCGAGGTCCCGGACCTGGAGGTCTCCGTAGCCTGCGTTAACCCGCATCGCATCGATCTTTCCGGCGATGCGGACCACAGTACGCGCCCCCTGCCGCCGCCTGAACAACCACCCGCTCGCCATCCTGACAGTGATGACCAGGCGGTCGCCGTCCTTACGGACCTCGAGCTGGGGCGCGGCGTTCGCTCCGCTGGTGCGCACCCCGGCGACCTCGTCCCCAGTGCAGCCGCGAACCAGCACCCTGCCCGCAGTCTGGTCGAACTGCACCTCCCGGATACCGTCAAGGTTAAAGTCCTGCTCGACTTTGACGCCGCCCTCTTCGTCCTCTGCACTGGAAGTCGGGGCCCAATCGCCGCGGAATGCTCGCCGCCCGGCACTGCGCTCCGTCCAGGCTTGCCGGCGCGCTTCCTGGCGTACGCGGCGAGCCATATCGTGTGCTTCTTCACGGAGGCGATGGGCCTCCTCTCGCGCGTGTTGTGCTTCTGCCCGGGCCCGATCCAGGTCGTCGCGCCAGTTAGTCATCGCGGCCTCCCAGCGCCCGGAGCTGTTCCGCGGCTTCGGCGGCGGAGACGCGCCCGGCGGACAACTCGTCGAGGATGCGCTGCCGTCGCTCGGATTGGCGGGGGTCTTCCCCTGCTTCAAACCCGAGCGCGACCAGTACTTCGTTCAGCCGGGTCACGACGGTCGGGTAGGAGATTCCAAGCTCTGCCTCAACGTCTTTGATCTTCCCGCGCGCCCGCAGGAACACTTCGACGAAGCCGAGCTGGTCCCGGCTCAGACGGGCCAGCGGCCCTTGCTCAAACCGCCCATCGACGCCGACGCCACAGCCCGGGCATTCGAGGCGGCGGACTTCCATCGCGGTCCCACAACTCGGACAGGATCCGACAAGCTTGGCCATCTGGGTTCTCTTTTCCCTGGGGCTAGCGCGCATGAGCGCGGGTGCGACGGGGCAGGGATTCGGCGGTGCTTCCGGCCGCCCATCGTTCGATACCTGACGACAGGCGCCGGGTCATCTTCGCCGCGACGCCAATCAGGCGGACCAGCGGGCCCGCCCCACCCCGGTGCCAGCGGAGAGACTGGCGCCGCCGTTCGTCCGTCACGCACTCGGCGTATATCTCGATGAAGAAAGGTTGGTAGTACATATCTGTGATTCCTCCGTGGGCTGCCGGGTCTAACCCGGACCACATTGTCATAATACCCGATGTGCCACGAGAAATAAATATGATACTTAAGAAAGTTAAGGTTGTCTTTAAGAAAATAGGTCTAACCCGCGATCGTGGCGCCAACCTCCGACTCGGTCGGCGCGAGGCGCACCGAAACGCCCTCCGCTGCAAGCGCGCTGAGTTCGGCCGCCAGCCCTTCTCCTCCGAGGCAGACCACGATGATGCCACCGCCGACCCCGCCCATTCGCCGAGAGAAGGCTTCGGCCAGCGCGAGAGGGGTACCGGTCGTTACGACGAAGGCCTTGCAGCCGCCGTAGCGCGCCCAGGTCTCCTCGACAAATGCGGCGATTGCATTTGGGTCAGTCGCGTCCATTACCCGGACGAACTGCTCGCTCCCCAGCACCCACGCCTCGTTCGCGATCGAGTTCATCCCGAACTCGGAGGCCTGGTCGGGGACGAGTGTCGCCAGCGCGAGGTCGGCGCCGGCTTCGGCGCAGCTGATTGCCGCGGCCCGGTCCGAGTCACTCCCCCGGCCCGCCAGGGCGATAACCTTGCCCGCCAGCGAAACGGTGGTCATTGGAAAAACAACTGGAGCACCGGGATCAGCATCGCCAGGAGGACCAGGAGCGCGATGCCGACGCCTATACCGCGCCAATCGCGCGTTCGCCGGGCGCCCGCGTAGTACTGCTGCTCCCAGCTTCCATCCATCAGGTCCAGGTCTCGTTCGTCTGGCCCCAGTTCGGGCCGGTTGTCATCATCGGTGGCCATGATCCGATCCTAACCGACGTCTTCGCAGTCGTCGTCCGCCCCCGCGATCCCCGGGCTGTCCTGATTTGTGGTAAGCTATCGGCGAGTTATTAGTCGCAAGTGACACGTCTGCAACCCGACGTTTTCTTTTCTCCCCGATCGAGCTGCCCTGTCCCTGCCACTGATTCGCGCCTTTGCCTGCTTGCGGGTTCAGCAACCCTGCGCGGCATTGAGGTGCACTCGCACCCAATTCGAAAGGAACCAATCCACCCTGTTCTTCTTCCGACGTAAGTCCCAGACGGTAGAGGCCCCGACGGCCTCCGGCCCTTCTTTCCTCACATCATCTACACCCGCTATCCAGGAGCCTCAGCCCGGCGCATCGGTGCACGAAAGCACCTCCGCCGCGCCCTCGCAACGGCGGCGTTCCCGCGGTCGTCGCGGGAGCGGTCGTGGCCCCGGTATCACTTCTCCCGCAGGCGTCGCACAGTCAGAGACGGCCACCCTTCCCCTTCTCGTCCCCATCTCCGAGGCCTTCCGGGCACTCGGCGTCGACGAGATAGGCCTCGCCGCAATGGCCGCGCTCGGCTACACCGAACCCACTCCGATCCAGGAAGCTGCACTACCGGTCTTGATGGAGAATGAAGACCTGGTAGGGCTCGCCCAGACCGGCAGTGGCAAGACCATCGCCTTCGGCATTCCCCTCGCCCGTTCCATCGATCCTTCGGTAAACGAAGTCCAGGCCGTCGTTCTCGTGCCGACGCGCGAGCTTGCTCGCCAGGTCAAGGACGTCATTGACTACCTCGGGCGGTTTTACGGGTTCAGCACCTTCGCTCTCGTCGGTGGTGCGCGGGTTCAGACCGACCTCGTGGCCCTCGAACGAGGCGTTCACGTCGTGGTTGGCACTCCCGGCCGCATCATCGATCACATCAAGCGAGGCACGCTTCGCCTCGAGGGAGTTCGCTTCGCCGTCCTCGACGAAGCGGACCAGATGCTCGACATCGGCTTTGCCCGTGACATCGACTACATCCTCCGTGTGACGCCGAAGACCCGGCAGACCGCGCTCTTCAGCGCCACCATGCCAGAGTCCATTGGCCGCATCGTCTACCGCTACATGCGCGGTGCGAAGCGAGTCGCCATCCAGCCCGAGCAGCGCACGGTCACGACGGTTCGGCAGTACTACTGCGAAGTCTCGGAGCGCGAGAAGTTCCTGGCCCTCCGCTACCTCTACGAGAACATGGACCTTGGCAGGTCGCTCATCTTCCGGCGGACGAAGATCGGCGTTGACCGGCTGACGGCCGAACTGCAGGCCTGTGGCGTCGGTGCCCGGCCGATCCATGGCGATCTCACGCAGGCCCAGCGCGACCGTGTCATGAGCGACTTTAAGTCCGGCAAGCTCGAGTTCCTCGTCGCCACCAACGTGGCGAGCCGCGGGCTGGACATCCCCGACGTGGCGCACGTCATCAACTATGACGTGCCTCAGAATGCCGAGGAGTACATCCATCGCATCGGGCGTACCGCCCGAGCAGGCAAGGAAGGCACGGCCGTTACCTTCGTAAGCGAGTGGGAACTCGCCGAGTGGGACACGATCGCCCGGACCATCGGCGAAGCCGAAGTCGAGCACCTCAAGCTCCCGGCGAACTGGGACTAAGCGACTCTCACGACCGGCCGTCCCGGACATTGTCCGATACTGACGGCCGGGTCGGCTGAACAGTCTCCGGGATAGGCAGGTCTTAGCTTAGCCTGCGACCACCGGGTTGCGCAGCACGCCCGCGCCGGTGACCTCAACCTCAACGACGTCGCCGGGCTTCAGCGCGTCCGGGGTGCCGGGCGTGCCGGTGTAGATGATGTCTCCCGGTACGAGGGTCATGACCGCCGCTACGAGCCGGACGATTTCTGGTATGTCCTTGATCAGCTCGGTCGACTGCCCGTGCTGGGCCTCGACTCCGTTCACGCGGGTCCAAACTTCGAGCTCCTCTGGCTTGAGGCCAGTGACGATCGTCGGGCCGAAAATGCCGAAAGTGTCGCTGCCTTTCGCCCGCCACCACTGTCCATCGGCCGTCTGCCATTCGCGGGCCGAGACATCGTCGCCGCAGGTGTAGCCGAAGATGGCGTCCACCGCCTGCTCGCGCGTGACCCCCTTGATCTGCTTCCCGATGACAATCACGATCTCGCCCTCGGGGTCGATCCGGCCCGCATCAGGCGGCAGCACGATCTCGCCACCCTGGCCGTTGATGCTGGATAGCGGCTTATAGAAAAGCGTCGGGGGGTTGGGAGCCGGCCGCCCGTGCAGGTGGCTGGCATAGTTCAATCCCACGCAGACGATCGAACGCGGCTCGCACGGGGGGAGCAGCTTCACGTCTGCCGCGGCCACGGTCGCGCCCGTCCGTTCTGTGCGTTCCCAGAAGGGCTCCTTGATGATGGCGATCTGGTGGCCTTCGAGCAGGCCCGCGCCGGTTGTGCCGTCTGTCCGCTGGAAGCGCACGTAGTTCGCCATGCATTCGTTCTCCGGTTGGTGTGTCACGAAGTCTACTCGAAGCACCCGGCATAAGCAGTTGAAGGGGACTAACAGTGGTCACTTGCGGACGGAACGGACAGTTCCCGCAAAGCGCATTCCAGCTCCTCCCGGACAGTCGCCTCGGTCTCGACCTGGAGTCCATCCGCGAGCATCTTCCCGGCTGCGGCACTGCCGAGCCGCGCCCCAAGGTGCCCGACTGCCCATGCAGCATGTCCCCGGACCAGCGGCGAGCTGTCGGACAGGGCAGATCCCAGAGCACTGAGGTCAGCGGCCGTCCCAACGTTCCCCAGGGCGACGCAGACGTTCCGGAGGAAGCCATCACGCTTGGTTCGCATGATTGCGTGGCCACGGTACCGTGCCTCGAAGCCCACCTGGTCGAGTGCCAGCAGCTCAGCCAGCGCGGGTCGCGCGTCGTCAAGCGATTGCGGGCTCAGGTCCGGGTAGGCAGCATTGCTCGTTGCGCCAACCGGGCAGGCCTCGAGGCAGTCGTCGCAGCCGAAGATCCAGTCCCCGAACTTCGCCCGCAGCTCGCGGGGGATCGGACCCCGGTTCTCGATCGTGTGGTAGCTGATGCAGAGCCGGGCATCGAGAAAGTTCCCCTCGGGCGAGAGCGCACCCGTTGGGCAGGCGACGAGACAGCGGGTGCACGCGCCGCACGTCTTCTTCAAGGGCTCGTCGGGGCGTAAGTCGAGGTCGGTCGCGACGGCCCCAAGCAACATCCATGGTCCGAAGCCAGGCGTCAGCAGCATCGTGGATTTACCGAGCCATCCCAGGCCCGCTGCCGCCGCCAGCGGACGTTCGAGCAGCGGCCCGTAGTCGACGGTGGCTCGCGTTTCCGCTCCCAGCTCCTTGCGGATCGCCTTCGCTACCCGGCGGAGCTTCTTCTCGAAGACCCGGTGATAGTCGCGGCCGCGCGAATAGCGGGCGACGCGACCACGGGTAGCTCCATCGGTTGGGACCGCGTCGCTGCCCTTATACGGCAGCGCAACGAGGACCACCGAACGGGCGCCCGGGAGAAACCTGTCCGGGTCCGTCGCGCGGGTCAGCCACTCGTCCGTTATCCACCCGAGGCCTTCGAGGCGCCCTTCCCGTAGCCGTGCGAGTGCCGCCTCGCGCGATCCTGAGATCGGCTCCGCGCTCGCAAACCGGGTCAGCGGAAATCCTTCGCCCCGGGCCAGCTCCTGGATACGTGCCCGGGCTTCCTCGTTGTTCATGTCCTCAAAGCCCTCGCATGCGCCGTCCGCTCAGAACTGCAGCTCGATGCGGCGGAATCGTTCGAGGTAGCGCCCCTTTTCGTCTTTGCAGTTCTCGCGAACGAACGCCACGAAGTCCTCGCGGTTGGTGAACTGGGTGGCGTGCGCGCTGAGCGCGTGGATCTTGCGGTCGACCAGCGCGCTGATGTTCACGTCAAAGTTCGGCTGGTTCGCGCCCCAGAGGAGGACCTCCCGCACTTTGTGCGGTTCCAGGCCTTCAGCCAGGTGCTCCGGGAAATTCAGGTGGTCACGTGCCGTCGGATAAACCGCGTCGAGCGCGGCTGTGCCCGTCGCCCGGTGGTCCGGGTGATTGATGAAGCTGTTGTGGATGATGATGTCGGTCGGGTCGTGGGTGAGCACGGTGTGCGGCCGTAGAGCCCGAATCTCGCGGACCAGCTGTTCGAGGAATCGACGGTCGTAGACCAGCTCCCCGTCCTCGTTGTCGAGGAAGTGCACGTCCCGCGCCCCCATCCGCCGGCAGGCTTCCCGCTGTTCTTCGCGGCGAAGGGCAATGAGACGCTCCCGCGTCATCGTCCGGTCTTCGGTGCCCTTCGCGCCGTTGGTGCAGACCAGGAAGTGGACGGCCCAGCCGCGTTCCGCGAGCTGCGAGGTGTATCCGGCAGCGCCGAAATCGCCGTCGTCGGGATGTGCAGCGATGACAAGGGCTACCCGGCCGGGTTCAGTCTGGGCCACAGGCGGTCGTTACCTCGGTATCAGAGTTGATAGTTCATCGTGCCCCGCCGTCGCGAAGGCGGCAACCGCCAGTCTGTGCTGCCCGGCAAAGCAAACAAACGTTCCGAACAAGGTTTGACGATAACCCCTCGCCATTGTTAACCTACGCGCGAACATCCGTTCGAAGAGGCTCTACGATGAAGGAACTTTCCGGCAAGCAGCTCCAGATCCTGGAGTTCCTGCGCTCATTCATCGAGGACAAGGACTACCCCCCCAGCATCCGTGATATCCAGGATGGCTGTGGCATCAGCAGCACCTCGGTGGTCGACTACAACCTTCGCAAGCTGGAGGAGAAGAACTTCATCCGGCGCGACCGTGAGGTCTCGCGCGGCATCGAAGTCCTCGGCCCGCGCGGACGGCGGCCTCGCATCATTGACATCCCGCTGCTCGGTACCATCGCCGCCGGCCAGCCAATCCCGGTCCCAACGTCCGATCGCTGGGCCAGCGATGCCGAGGAGACGGTCTCCGTCACCGAGGACATGATTCGCGGCAAGCAGAACGTGTTCGCCCTTCGCGTGAAGGGGACATCGATGATCGACGACCTCATCGACGACGGCGACATCGTCTTCCTCGAGCCCGCCTCGACCGCCAACCAGGGCGATCGCGTGGCTGTCTGGCTCAAAGACCGCGGCGAAGTCACGCTGAAGCGCTACTACTTCGAGGGCGATCGTGTCCGCCTTCAGCCGGCGAACAGTACAATGCTCCCGATCTACACCGCGCCCGACAACGTCGAGATCCAGGGACGGTTTATTTCGTCTCTCCGTCCCTGCGACTGAAGGCTTCTTGTCCGGCCGCACAATGAGGGGCCAGGTGGCCCCTTCTTTCTTTGCCGTGGAACAGCCGGTCATCAGCGTCCGCGACATCACGATCCGCTACCGCGGCAAGGACTCCGTGCTTTACGCGGTGGACGGCGCGTCCTTTGACCTCGAGCGAGGCAAGGTCCTCGCCCTCGTCGGCGAGTCTGGCTCCGGGAAGTCGACCGCCGGCATGTCCATCCTCCGCATTCTGCCCACGGCGGCGGAGATCATTTCGGGCAGCATCACTTTCGAAGGGCGCGATCTCCTCTCACTGCCGGAAGCTGAGCTGCGCGCTATCCGGGGCCGTCGGATCTCCATGATCTTCCAGGATCCGATCGCCGGGCTGAATCCTGTTGTCACCATCGGTGACCAGGTGGCGGAGATGCTCACCAACCACGAGCGAAGGGACAAGAAAGAGGTGAAGCGCCGGGCGATCGAGATCCTCCATGGCGTCGGCCTCGCCGACCCTGCACGCGTCGCGAAGGCTTATCCGTTCCAGCTCTCCGGCGGCATGTGCCAGCGGGTGATGATCGGCATTGCGACGGCGCTCGACCCGGAGGTCCTCATCGCCGACGAGCCCACGAGTGCGCTCGATGTGACCATACAGGCGCAGATCCTCTATCAGCTCAATGTGCTCCGCCAGGAACGCGGCACGTCGATCCTGCTCATCACCCATGACTTCGGTGTCGTCTCCCAGATGGCCGACGATGTGGCCGTCATGTATGCGGGACGTGTCGTCGAGACCGGTGCTGTTGGGGAGATGTTCAAGGCTCCGCTGCACCCCTACACGCACGCGCTGCTGGCTACACGTCCCCGGGTCGATGCCCATCGCGAACATCTTCAGGCGATCCCCGGGAATCCACCGGAAGTCGTGGCACCGGCAGAGCATTGCCCGTTCATTCCACGATGCAACAAGGTCATGAACGTGTGCAGGCTTGAACCGGCACCCGTGCTGCGGGCAGGCGAAGGCCTGTCGCACCCCGTCGCCTGCTACAACCCCATCTGGCAGGGGCCAGGCTAGCTCCGGACCGCCCCGGCGTGCGCAAGCGACGCGAGCTGTTCCACCAGGATTTCCATCGCCAGGTCCTCATCCACTTCGCCGGCTTTGTTGGTCCGGTCTGCGGCTACCAGCGCCTCGTAGGCGCGCTTGAGCCCTGTTGGTCCGAGCCCCTTCGCCCTCCGGATCGCCCGGTCGCGCAGGTTGGGCCAGGGCCGGCGGATGGCCTTCCCGATCTCCTCCGGGGTCGCTCCCTCTGCCAGCAGGTCAATGACAGTCGCACTGGTGCGGTAGCCCGCAATTAACAGACCCAGCAGCGCCTGCGCGCTTTCCCCGTCGCGCCGCAACGCATCGAGGGACTGTAGTGCCTTGCGCAGGTCGCCATCCATTACGGAGTCGGTGAAGGTGAACTTGTTCGACTCACGGTCTCCGGCGCAGACGGTGAAGACTTCATCGACGTTTGCGTCCCGCCCCATAGTGAACAGGGCGAGCTTGTCCAATTCGTTCACGATGGCGAGCGTGTCCGCCTGCCAGTCGCCCGAAGGGCTCTGCGTCCGGACAAGTGTCGCGAGCAAAACGGCCGGGTCGCCGATTCGAGCCAGTTCCTCATCCTCCGGGATGGACGCTCCGCGGAAGGGGCCGTTGCGGAAGCGAATTCCCCGGGCGGCCGCCTCATCCCGCACGAAGCGGAAGAGCGCGTCCTTCTCGGGCGCCGGGCAATCGACATCCTCTACGCCGGCGATGCGCTTCATGCGATCGATGAGCGGGTTCCGCCGTGCCGAGCCACCGGTGAAGACCAGGACAGTGCTCTCGGGGATGCCGGATTCAAGCGCTTCGAGAAGGGATTTGAGCGGGTCCAGGCTCCGCGGCTGGCGTTGCTCGCCGCTCTGCTCAAACCGGTCGAGGAGGTTCTCTATGACCACGAGCCGTTTCGGCGCCAGGAACGGTGGCGACATCACCTGCGATAGGATCTCTTGAACTTTCGCGTCCCGACCGTCGATCACGCTCTGGTTGGTGGAAAGCATGCCCGAATTGCCATCGGCGTCATCGCGGATGGCCTGCATCCGGCGACGAATTGCGAGGGCGTCGGAACCGTGAAGGAGGATGATCATCCCGGGCAGTCTATCGTCTTGGGTCGCGTGCCGCCCTAGAGGTGCGGCCAAAAAGTCGATTCGGAACTGAATGGAGCTCCGAGAGGGGGGTCTCAGATGTATCCCGGGCGTCGTTTCGGGGCGCTACGAG
>Ga0209014_10001059_pt1 | contig 16391 bp, 14 predicted proteins | sample BarGraNGADG00212_FD_184491 | JGI IMG/M metagenome (GOLD analysis project Ga0209014, IMG submission 184491) | Arctic peat soil microbial communities from Barrow, Alaska - Barrow Graham LP Ref core NGADG0002-212 (SPAdes) (version 2) | ecosystem: Environmental > Terrestrial > Soil > Wetlands >...
GCTCGTGGCGCATCCGATTCAGTCGGGTATGCCGTTCGCGATCAGTCTCAGAGTGGTGCCTTGCGCATACCCCCGCGGGTGATGACGTACAGGAACGGACCGGGCTGCCCGCATGCGGCGGTCATCGGTCGGAGTGATCGAAGGAAAAGCTCGGCCATGTCGAGTGCTCTGAGATTCCCGCTGCTCAAACAGAACGCCATGACCGCGTGATCGCGGAGGGCCTTGCGTTCAGCGGGCCGGTAGCGGATTCGCTCATCCTTCATGAGGACGGCCCATCCTTCCCGACCTGCGCGTGCCAGCCAGTCAACGTCTTCGACGTCCTGGTCGGCGGGAATGCCGTACACCTCCGCGAGCGTGCGGAGTCGCAGTCCAGCCTCGCGCAGCTTGTCCGGAACCTGTTTCCTGCCCAGGCTCCGGTCGAGGAACAGCTCCGGCAGGTCGTCGGGATGACCGGCGGACATGATCAGGCGGCCACCTGCATTGCGACGCGGATCGCGTCTTCGACTTCGTCGCGTGGCACGCCGTACTCGTCGGCGACCACCGCGATCGGCTCGCCGGCCTGGAACATGTTGAGAATGTCCTCCAGGCGAGCGCCGCCGTGAGCGAACACGGGCTGCCCGAAACCGCGGCCCGGGTCCGCGATCACCATGGCCCGTTGGTATGCGGGCAACTGGATGCGACGTGCATAGCCGTCCTTGGCGAACTCAACGCGGCGCAGGTAACTGGCGACTATCTCGTTGAACACCCGCTGGCCGTTGCGAACGACAACCAGCTCGCGTGCCGCCAACGCGACGTCAGCGTTCTTGGTAGTACCCGCGTAGTCGTACAGGATCTCGGCGCCGTCGGTGTACAGGCGCTCACTTGCCAACGCGTGCTCGACGCCAACTGTTCGGGCGAGCTCATCCAAGGCAGGCCGGATTCGCTGCAGCGGAACCCCGCTCTGCCGCATCGCGCTGAGCACCACCGCCTCGGCCAGGCCGATGAACGGGACTACAGCGCCCCGGTCGCCTGGTCGGCCCAGTGCCGTCACTATTGGTCGTCCGACCACAGTCGGTCGACCAGGACGCGTCCGACGATATCCGCGGGCCCACGTGGCGAAAGTGCTCGCGGGCACATCGAGGTACCTAGCTGCCTCGGCGATGGAGTACAGGGGGGTCCCGAAACGATCTGGAGCGACTTCGACGGACGTGTTCATCACCTCTCTTGTCATCTTGCATGACGCCTCTGACCATCTTCGGGAAGCTGCGCCACGAGTGAGATCGAGGCAAAGCCTAGTGTTCGTAGCCACATCTGCTGGTCGAGCAGCATCCCGCTCGGCAGCGCCAGCGGTCGCGGGCCTGCAGTCCGTTGGCCGCATCGGTAGTCGCGAGGTACATGAACCGATCCCACCACAACGGGCAAGGGTGGTGAGTCTCGATCACGTTTTCCTCGGGCGTGACCGGTTGGCGTGCCGGAAATCGGTCACCAGCGGGGAAGACGTGATCGCGGTGACCGACGAAGGCGATCGGCTCCGGGATTCGCCGCGTCCCTCGCAGATAGCCCGCGCCTTGCGTCATAGTGCTGTGCATGGCGCAGCGAATCGTCGTCGCGGCCGCGATCCTGCTCGACGGTCGGGTACTCGGCGCGCGCCGCAGCGCCCCTGCTGAGCTAGCCGGCAGCTGGGAGTTGCCCGGCGGCAAGGTCGAGGCCGGTGAGCAGGAGGTCGACGCCCTGGTGCGCGAATGCCGCGAGGAGCTCGGCGTCGAGATCGCGGTCGGAGCGCTGATCGGCATGTCGGAGATCTCGCCAGGGTTTGTCCTGCGCGCCTACTTCGCCGAACACCTGCTCGGCTACCCCGAGCCGAGGCAGGACCACGACGAGGTGCGCTGGTTCGCGGCGGACGAGCTGCTGTCGGTTCAGTGGCTGCCCGCGGACCAGCCGCTGCTCAACGCAGTCAGAGTGGCACTGGGCACGGTGTGAAACAGGGTCAGGACTCGCGCATCGGGATGCGGACGCCGGTGGCCGAAGCGACCTCGACAGCACGCTCGTAGCCTGCGTCCACGTGTCGGATGACGCCCATGCCGGGATCGTTGGTCAACACCCGCTCGAGCTTCTGCGCGGCCAGCGGCGTGCCGTCGGCGACGCAGACCTGCCCGGCATGGATGGAGCGCCCCATGCCCACGCCGCCGCCGTGGTGGATCGACACCCAGGTGGCTCCACTCGCGACGTTCACCATGGCGTTGAGCAGCGGCCAGTCGGCGATCGCGTCCGAACCGTCGGCCATCGCCTCTGTCTCCCGGTACGGCGAGGCCACCGAACCGCAGTCGAGGTGATCGCGGCCGATCACGATCGGTGCGCTGAGCTCACCGGACGCCACCAGATCGTTGAAGGCCAGGCCCGCCTTGTCGCGCTCGCCGTAGCCCAGCCAGCAGATGCGCGCCGGAAGGCCCTGGAAATGCACGCGCTCCTGCGCCAGTTTGATCCACCGAGTCAGCGACTCGTTCTGTGGGAACAGCTCGAGAACCGCGCGATCCGTGCGGGCGATGTCCTTCGGGTCACCTGACAGCGCCGCCCATCGGAACGGGCCCTTGCCCTCACAGAACAGCGGACGGATGTAGGCGGGCACGAAGCCGGGAAACGCGAAAGCCCTGGTGTAGCCAGCCAGCTGCGCCTCGCCGCGGATCGAGTTGCCGTAGTCGAACACCTCGGCACCCTTGTCCATGAAGCCGACCATCGCCTCGACGTGCCGCGCCATCGAAGCCCGAGCGCGACCGGTGAACTCCTCGGGTTTGCGCGCCGCGTAGTCGTGCCACTCGTCGAACTCGACGCCGATGGGCAGGTAGCTCAACGGATCGTGCGCGGACGTCTGGTCGGTGACGATGTCGATGGGCGCGTCGTTGGCGAGCAACTGCGGCACCAAGGAGGCTGCGTTGCCCAGCAGCCCGATGGACAGCGGGCGTCGGGCATCACGGGCCTGCGTCGCGAGCTCGAGCGCCTCGGCTACGGATGACGCCTCGACGTCCAGGTACCGATGCTCCATTCGCCGTGCGATGCGCGACGGATCGCACTCGATGCAGATGGCGACGCCGCCGTTCATCGTGACGGCCAGCGGCTGCGCCCCGCCCATCCCGCCTAGCCCGGCGGTCAGCGTGATCGTCCCGGCGAGAGTCCCGTCGCCGCCCGTGACGCGCCCGGAGGCCGCAAGCTTCGCAGCAACGGCCGCGAACGTCTCGTACGTCCCCTGTAAGATTCCCTGAGTGCCGATGTAGATCCACGAACCGGCCGTCATCTGTCCGTACATCGTGAGACCGAGATGCTCGAGACGGCGGAACTCCTCCCAGTTGGCCCAGTCGCCGACGAGGTTGGAGTTGGCGATCAACACCCTCGGCGCCCACTCGTGGGTCTGCATGACGCCGACCGGCCGTCCGCTCTGCACCAGCAGCGTCTCGTCCAGTTTCAGGTCGGTGAGCGTGCGGATGATGGCGTCGTAGCTCGGCCAATCACGCGCGGCCTTGCCGGTGCCCCCGTAGACGATCAGCTCTTCGGGGTGCTCCGCGACGTCGGGGTCGAGGTTGTTCTGCAACATTCGCAGTGGCGCCTCGGTCTGCCATCCGCGGGCAGTGAGCGTGCTACCGCGCGGTGCCGTGACGATTCGCGTCATCTCATCTCCTTCCAACTTGGCCCCATAGCAGGGCGACACGCCGCAGAACACCCTGCTGGGGGGCCAAGCATCAGCGGAGTGGCTCGGGGAGCGCGGCCTCGGCGGCGGCGACCGCGGCACCGGATCGAACGAAGCCGGCGGCGGCCTCGAGTTCAGGACTGAGGTGGCGGTCGGGACCCGGACCCGCCACCAGCTGGCGCAGCGACGCGACGACTGCGCCCGTCGCGGGCCCGGGTTCGAGCGGTGCGCGCAGGTCGAGCGCGCGGGCCGCGGTGAGAAGTTCGATCGCCAGCACTTGGTTCAGGGCGTCGACCGAGCGACGTAGCTTGCGCGCCGCCGACCAACCCATCGACACGTGGTCCTCCTGCATGGCGCTCGACGGGATCGAGTCGACGCTCGCGGGCACCGCCAGTCGTTTCATCTCCGACACCAGGGCAGCCTGCGTGTACTGCGCGATCATGTGTCCCGAGTCCAGGCCCGGGTCGTCGGCCAGGAACGGCGGCAACCCCCGTGACCGCGACGCGTCGAGCATACGATCGGTTCGCCGCTCGCTCATCGACGCCACGTCGGCCGCCGGGATGGCGAGGAAGTCGAGGACGTACGCAACGGGCGCGCCGTGGAAGTTGCCGTTCGACTCGACCCGGCCGTCGATGACCACCGGGTTGTCGACCGCCGACGAGAGTTCGAAGCCGGCCACCGAGCGCGCGTGCGCCAGGGTGTCGCGTGCGGCACCGGCAACCTGCGGGGCGCACCGCATCGAGTAAGCGTCCTGGACATAGACGCAGTCCGGCCCGGCGTGGGAGGCGATGATCGGTGAATCCGCCAGCAGCGCCACCATGTTGGCCGCGGCGAGCGCCTGCCCCGGTTGTGGACGCAATGCCTGCAGGTCGGCGGCGAAGACGCGGGCGGTGCCCAGCATCGCCTCGACGCTCATCGCCGCGGTGAGGTCGGCCGTCCGCAACAACAGTTTGAGATCGTGACAGGCAAGCAGCAGCTGACCCAGCATCCCGTCGGTGCCGTTGATCAGGGCGAGCCCTTCCTTCTCGGCCAGCTCGACGGGCTCGACGCCATGTGCACGCAGGACGTCCGCGGCGGGCCCCAACTGCCCCGACGAATCCCGGACCGTCCCCTCGCCGATCAGGGCGAGCGCCACGTGTGCGAGCGGCGCGAGGTCGCCGGAGCAGCCGAGGGATCCGAACTCGCGCACGACGGGGGTGATCCCGCGGTTCAGCAGTGCGGCCAGCGTCGACGCCGTCTCGGGCCGCACGCCGGTGTGGCCGCTGGCAAGCGTCGACAGGCGCAGCAGCATCATCGCGCGGATGACTTCGCGCTCGACCTCGGAGCCCACACCGGCGGCGTGCGAGCGGATCAGTGACCGCTGGAGCAGCGCTCGCTGGGATACGGGGATGTGCTTGGTGGCCAAAGCTCCGAAGCCGGTGGAGATGCCGTAGTGCGGTTCGGCGTCGTCGGCGAGGGCGGTAACGACGGAGCGAGAGCGCACGATCGCGCCGACGGCGTCACCACCCAGCTCGACTCCGGCCCCGTCTCGTGCGACGTGGACGACGTCGCTCTCGGTGAGCGGCCCAACCCCGACTACGACGTGCTGCATGCCGCCACTGTCTCGTGGTGGGCAACACGGCGCCAGGCCGGGGGGTGCGGATCCGTTACCGTCGGTGGATGCGTGCCGTCGTCATCACCGAGCCCGGAGAGCCCGAAGTCCTGCAGGTGCGGGACGTTCCTGACCCTCGACCAGAACCGGGTGAGGTCGTCGTCCGCGTCGCGGCCACCGCGGTCAATCGCGCCGATCTGCTACAGCGGCAGGGCAACTACCCGCCACCGTCTGGCGCGCCGCCGTACCCCGGGCTGGAGTGCTCGGGCACCGTCGTCGAGCTCGGCGAGAGTGTGGCGGGGTGGAACGTGGGGGACGAGGTGTGCGCCCTGCTGTCGGGAGGCGGTTACGCGGAGCTCGTCGCGGTGCCGGTGGGTCAGCTCATGCCGGTGCCTGAAGGTGTGGCCCTGGTCGACTCCGCGGCACTCCCCGAGGCCACGTGCACCGTGTGGTCGATGGCGTTCGGCGCCGGCCGCCTGCAACCGGGCGAGACAATTCTCGTTCACGGCGGGACCAGCGGAATCGGCACGATGGCGATCCAGCTGGCCCACGCGCGTGGCGCGCGGGTCTTCGCGACCGCTGGGACGCCGCGCAAGGTCGGCGTGTGCCGGGAGCTCGGTGCCGAGGTCGCGATCAACTACCGGGACGAGCAGTTCGACGAACGGGTCATGGCCGAGACGGGCGGCGCGGGGGTCGACGTCATCCTCGACAACATGGGTGCCGTGTACCTGCCCCGCAACATCAGGTCGCTGGCGGTCGGTGGCCGACTTGTCGTGCTCGGCCTGCAGGGTGGCCGCAAGGGCGAACTCGACCTGGGCGCGCTGCTGGCGAAACGAGCGACCGTTCACGCGGCGGGACTGCGTGCCCGCCCGTCCGCCGAGAAGGGGTCGATCGTGGCCGAGACCCAGCACGCAGTCTGGCCGATGATCGAGGCCGGTGCGGTGCGGCCGGTGATCGACCGCATCCTGACGCTGGACGACGCGCCGGAGGCACATCGGCTCGTCGAGTCGAGCGAGCACATCGGCAAGGTCCTGCTGCGCGTCGCCTGACCCGAGGTGACCGGTCAGGTGCGGCTGAGTGCGGTCAAGGCGTCGATAAGCTGGTCGACTTCACGGGTGGACGTGTGCGGCATGAGCCCGACGAACACGGCGCCGCCGAGCTCGTCCACGCCGAGGGCCGCCATCAGCTCGCTGACCCCGCTGGGACCGGTCCACACAGACACGCCGCGCCGGTGCAGGAGCTCGCCGACCTGGGCCGGCGTGTGGTGCGCCACGGTGAACGCGGCCATCGGCAGACGATCGCCTGGCGCGCCCAGGACCGTGATGCCCGGTAACGCGCGCAGACCGGCGTCGAGCCGCTCGTACAGCGATCGCTCGTAGTCGCCCGCGGCGGTGACCGACGCGACGATCCGCTCCCGGCGCGAGCCGCTCGCCCACTCGTCGAGGTCGGCCAGATGGTCGACGGCAGCCGTGAGCCCGTCGACCAACTCGACAGGAAGCGGGCCGAACTCGAAGCGCTGGGGCAGTGGGATGCGCTGGTCGCCGTCCAGGCCTTCGAGCACGCCGGGGGCCGTGGCGAGCGCGGCAATGGTCGGCCCGCCGAACGTCGAAGCGGAGATGGCCAGGATGTCGGCACCGAGCTCGCCGAGGTCGAGGGCGCGGTGGGGTATGGCCGCACCGGCGTCGACGACGACCACAGCGCCGTGCCGGTGGGCGAGCTCGGCGATGGCACGGACGTCGGGCACGGTGCCGATGGCCGGGTTGGCCAGGGACACTGTGACGACGCGAGTGCGGTCACCGATCAGCTCCTCGTACTGCCAGGTGGGCAGCTCACCGGTTTCGAGATCCACCTCGGCCCAGCGGACCACACCGCCTGACGAACGCGCGGCGCGCAGCCAGGCCCGGACGTTGAGGTCGGAGTCCGTCCGGCTCAGCACTATCTCGTCGCCGAGCTGCCAGTCGCGCGAGAGCAGACCCGCGAATCGGAGGATCAGCGCGGAGCTGCTGTGGCCCAGGACGACCGACTCGGGCGCGACGCCCACCAGGTCGGCCACCGCGCGCCGTGCCTGCGCCACCGATCGTGCCGATCGCTGGGACCGCTCCGAACGTGACCCGGGTTGGGACGGCGACGACCGCAAGGTGGCGATGATGGCGCGAATCACCGACTCGGGCTGCAGCGTACTGAACGCCCCGTCGAGGTGCGCCATGCCGGCACCAACGGTCGGGTACAGCCCGCGCACGCGGGCCACGTCGAAACTCATCACCGGCATCACAGCTCTTCCTCCTGAGGGAGGCTGATCTGAGGTCGTGGTCCGGCGATCTCCGGGCCACGACCAGGTTGGTCGCGTTGTCGTGCTAATTCGGCGTGGGGAAGACTGGACTCGTGACCGAATCCACTCAGCGCCCTGCAACGAACCCGTCCAGCCCGAACGTCGAACCCGAAACGGATGTCGACGTCACGCCCAACCCCGGCACAGACGAGGGCGATGCCACTGAAGAGATTACGGGCATGGTGGAACAACCAGCCAAGGTCATGCGAATCGGGACAATGATCAAGCAGCTTCTCGAGGAGGTTCGGGCCGCGCCGCTCGACGAAGCCGGGCGGCAGCGGCTGCGCGAGATCCACGAATCGTCGATCAAGGAGCTGGAGCAGGGGTTGTCTGCCGATCTGCGCGAGGAGCTCGGCCGGCTGACCATTCCGTTCGGCACGGGTGTGCCGTCCGAGGCGGAGCTACGGATCGCCCAGGCACAGCTGGTCGGTTGGCTGGAAGGCCTGTTCCATGGCATCCAGACGGCCCTGTTCGCGCAGCAGATGGCGGCGCGCGCGCAGCTGGAGCAGATGCGCGGACGGGCATTGCCGGGTGGCCACGATCAGATCATCGTCGGCCCAGGAGGCCAGATGATCATGCCGCCGGGTGCCCGGTTGGGCCAGGACGGCGACGAGCTGGACGGCCCGGGCACCGGCCAGTACCTCTAGGCAGTGGCGCAACCGCTCGCCGGGCGCAACTTCGTCCGGGACTTCGTCGAGACCCGCCCCCCGGACGCGCCGGCGATCATCACCCGCACGGCCGAGGGGCGGCGGCGATCGTGGACCTTCGGCGAACTCGTCGAACGGTCCGGGTCTCTCGCCGCCGTCTTCGCGGGCCACGGGGTCAGCCGGGGCTCGGTGGTCCTCACCCTCGTGGGCAACCGCGTCGAGTACGTCCTCGCCATCCTCGCGTGTCTTCGTCTCGGAGCCGCGGCGCTTCCGTGCAGCGAGCAGCTTCGGCCGAAGGACGTCGCGCTACGGCTGGCACGGGCCAAGCCTGTGGTGGTGATGTGCGACGAGCGAAATCGTGCCGTGGTCGACGCCGCATCCCCCGACTGCGCGGTCCTGGTCGTCGGCGACGGCTACGCCCTGGCCGGCGCTGCGCCGCCACCTGCCGTCGATCTGGGGCCCGCCGACCCGGCGTTCGTCCTGTTCACGTCGGGGACGAGCGGTGAACCGAAGATGGTGACCCACGGGCAGCGTTACGTGTGGGGTCAGCACCTGCAGGCCACGGAGTGGATGGCCGCCCGTCGCGGTGAGCTCGCCTGGTCGACGGCCGCGCCCGGCTGGTCGAAGTCGGCACGCAACAGCTTCATCGCTCCGTGGCTGTGCGGGGCGCGCGCGCTGCTGCAGGACCGTCGCTTCGATCCACAGGAGCGTCTGGATACCGTCCGGCAGGAACGCGTCGACGTCCTCTGCATGGCACCGACGGAGTATCGGCTGATCGCGGCGCACGGTCCGATCGGCGACGTGAGCTCGCTGCATCGGATCATCACCGCGGGCGAGGCGCTCGGCGTGCCGGTCGTCGAAGCGTGGCGGCAGCAGACGGGCCTGGTGATCGCTGACGGCTACGGGCAGACGGAGACCGGCCACCTCGTCGGGGTTCGTCCCGGCGACGCTGCTCCTGCCGGATCGATGGGCCGTCCGCTGCCCGGCGTTCGCGTCGAGGTCATCGACGGTGAGCTGGTCGTCGATCCGGAGACTGTCCCGACGTTCTTCCTCGGCTACGACGGGGAGCCGCCACCGGGTGGCCTGTGGCGTACCGGTGACCAGGTGCGACGGGACGAGGACGGCTGGCTGTTCTTCGAGGCCCGGGTCGACGATGTGATCGTGAGCTCGGGCTACCGCATCGGGCCCGCAGAGGTCGAATCGACCCTCTTGGGGCACGCCGCCGTGCGCGAGGTCGCTGTCATCGGCGTTCCGGACGCCGAACGCGGCGAAGTCGTAGCCGCGGTCGTCGTGCTCAAGGACGGCTTCGTCGCGTCGGACACGCTGGCGGCGGAGCTACAGGCGTACGTCAAGGCCGAAACCGCGCCGTACAAGTACCCCAGGGTGGTGCGGTTCGTCGATACCTTGCCGAAGACCAACAGCGGCAAGATCCGCCGCGCCGCGCTGCGCTAGCAACTTGGCCCCGTAGCAGGGCGACACGCCGTAGCGCACCCTGCTCAGGGGCCAAGTTGGTGGGGGACGGCAGCTACGTGAGCAGTGACTCGATGAGGGCGGCGACCGCGTCTTCGTCGTTCGAGCCGAGCACCGAGTCAGCCGCCGCCAGCGCGGCCCAATGGGCGTTCGCCACCGCGTACGACCGCCCGGCCCACTGCAGCATCGGCACGTCGTTGGGCATGTCGCCGATGGCGACCACCTCGTTCGCGGCGATGCCGTGCGTCGCAGCCACTTCGGCAAGCCCGGTGGCCTTGGTCACCCCCGCGGCCGCGATCTCGAGCAGCCCGAACGTCGAGGAGTGGGTGACGGTTGCCCGCCCGGCCAACACCGCATCCGCCGACACCATGAACTCGTCGGCATCGGCTCCGCGGTCCCTGGCCAGCAGCTTGACGCCCGGACGGCTGATGATGGTGGCGAGGTCAGCGGTGAGTGGTGGCGTCATCGGCCGCCCCTGGCTGTCGAGCCGCGGGTTGATCTGCCAGTCGTGCACGTACTCGGGCTCGGCACCGAAGCCGTCGCCGTACTCCACGGCGAACTGCACCTCGGGGAACGCCTCGCGAAGCTCAGCCGTGAGCGTGCCCAGCTCGTCGGGCGTCATGGGGTGGACGGAGATGATCTGCTCGGTGGCCAGGTCGTAGATGACCGCGCCGTTGGCTGCCACTGCCACGCCGGAATGGCCCGTCGCCTCGACGACCTCGGTGAGCCATCGGGGCGGGCGGCCGGTGACGAACGCGACCAACAGGCCGGCATCCGCGGCGGCGACGAGTGCGGCACGGGTGCGATCTGACACCGTGTTGTCGCTGCGCAGCAGCGTGCCGTCGAGATCACTCGCGACCATACGCACGGGCACCGAGGGGCGCGACGGGGTGTCGCTCACGCGGGGGTCAGCACCTCGCGGCCACCGAGCCAAGGCCGCAGGGCCACGGGTACGTACACCGAGCCATCCGGCTGCTGATGATGATCGAGCAGGCACGCAATGGTCCGCGCCGCCGCGCACAGCGTCCCGTTGAGGGTGGCGACCGGTGCATTGCCGTCGGCACCGCGCGCCCTGATGTTCAGCCGGCGTGACTGGAACGTCGTGCAGTTCGAGGTGGACGTGAGCTCGCGGTAGGTGCCCTGCGACGGGAACCACGCCTCGATGTCGAACTTGCGCGTCGCCGACGACCCGAGATCACCCGCGGCGACATCGATCACTCGATAGGCGAGTTCGAGCTTGTCCATGAACTCGCGTTCCCACGCCAGCAGCCGCCGATGCTCTGCGATCGCGTCCTCCACCGGCACGTAGGAGAACATCTCGACCTTGTCGAACCAATGCACCCGGATGATGCCGCGGGTGTCCTTGCCGTACGAGCCGGCCTCGCGCCGGAAGCAGGACGAGAAACCGACGTAGCGCAGTGGGAGGTCGGCGGCGTCGAGGATCTCGTTCGAGTGGTAGCCGGCCAGCGCCACTTCGGAGGTGCCGACGAGATAAAGGTCGTCCTCGGCGAGGCGGTACACCTCGGCCGAGTGGGCGCCGAGGAAACCCGTGCCCTCCATCGCCTCGGGCTTGACCAGAGCCGGGGCGATCACGGGGATGAATCCCGCTTCGGTGGCCTGGGCCATCGCCATGTTGATCAGGGCGAACTCCAGCTGCGCGCCGACTCCGGTGAGGAAGTAGAAGCGGGCTCCGCTGACCTTGGCGCCCCGCTCGGTGTCGATGGCTTTGAGCGCGGCACCGATCTCGGTGTGGTCCTTGGGGTTCTCGACGGACGGCGGGGTGCCGACCGTCTCGAGGGTCACGAAGTCGTTCTCGCCGCCCGGCGGCACACCGTCTTCGACCACGTTCGGCACGGCCAGATGCGCGACGCGCAGCTCAGCATCGGCGGCCACCTGGTCGGCCTCGGCCGCCTTGACCTCGTCGGCAAGATGCCTGGCACGCGCCAGCACCGCCGGGCGCTGCTCGGGTGTGGCGTTCGCGACGGCCCGGCTGAGTGCCTTCTGCTCGCCGCGCAGGGTGTCGGCGCGAGCGACGGCCGCACGACGCGCGTCGTCCGCGGCGAGCAACGCGTCGACGAGCGACTCGTCGGCTCCGCGCACGCGCTGGGACGTGCGCACTCGGTCGGGGTCGTCACGCACCAGCTTGAGGTCGATCACCCAGTCAGGTTACTGAGTCCGCGGCTGTCCACGAGCTGCCCTGGTCGTCTGCGGGTCCAGCGATCTCGTCGGCTGGTCCTGCGATCGTTCCCACGCGCGGCCGTAGCGACCGTGTCCGATATAGACGTGTTCAGCTGATTCGTCTGGTAGCCCGCTCCTTCAGCCCCTTGGTCACGATCCGGACTCAACTACCGCAGGCCTTTGGACGCTCGCGAGAGCGGCGTACTACGTTCCACCGTGGCCACAAGCCATTTGCCGAAATGTCCGCTCACCCGCGGGATACGAAGGAGGACGCGTCTATGACGTTGCCGACTGGCGACATCGAGGTCGTCACCGGTGCCCATGACGCGGTTGACCTGGACCGGCTCGACGGCGATGCCATCGAGGGCCGGTCTCCGTGGCAGATCTCGTGGCGCAGGCTCAAGCGGGACCGGGCAGCGATGGTCGGCGGAGCGGTCGCCGTGCTGCTCGTGCTCGTAGCGATCTTCTCCAAGCTGATCGAGTCGGGGTTCCATCTCGATCCGAACGCGACCCACAACAACCAGTTCCACGGCGGTTTGATCGATCCCAATACCGGGCTCCCGCTCGGCAGCTTCGGCGGCATGAGCTCCCATCACCTGCTCGGCGTAGAGCCCCTGAGCGGTCGAGACATCCTCGCGCGGATCGTCGAGGGGTCGTGGGTGTCGCTTCTCGTCGCCTTCAGCGCGACGCTGTTGTCGAACGCGATAGGGACGGTGCTGGGCATCGTCGCGGGCTACTACGGCGGTTGGATCGACGCGTTCATCAGCCGCATCATGGACATCTTCCTGGCGTTCCCGCTGCTGCTGTTCGCGATCGCGATCTCGGCAAGCCTGCAGAACGAGGCGTTCGGCCTCAAAGGACTGCCGCTACACATCAGCGTGCTCATCTTCGTGATCGGCTTCTTCAACTGGCCGTACATGGGCCGCATCATCCGCGGCCAGACGATCTCGCTTCGCGAACGTGAGTTCGTCGCCGCCGCCCGCGGCCTCGGCGCGCGAGGTCCCTACATCCTGTTCAAGGAGCTCCTGCCGAACCTCGTGGCTCCCATCCTCGTCTACTCGACGCTGCTGATGCCGTCGAACATCCTCTTCGAGGCCGCCCTGGACTTCCTCGGCGTCGGCATCGCGCCACCGCAGTCGTCGTGGGGCCAGGAACTCGCGCAGGCCGTCGACTACTACCAGTCCGACCCCGAGTACCTCATCGTCCCGGGCGTCATGATCTTCATCGCCGTCCTGGCGTTCAACCTGTTCGGCGACGGCCTTCGGGACGCGCTCGATCCCAAGTCGGCGTCGCGATGACGCCGCACCCCCCCATGCGACCGGCTGCGCAGCGCGCGTGGCCGTCGGCACGACGCGGAAGAACACCGCACTACTGATGGAGGCCTGATGCAGCATCGTCGAAGTATGAGCGGGATGATCACCCTGGCGGTGATAGGGGCGTTGGCCCTCTCCGCGTGCAGTAGCAGCAAGGGCAGCGGTTCGTCGAACACGCCTGCGGCGAAGACGGGATACAACGCCGCCAACACGTCGTTGGTCAACGCGTCGACGAACAAGAACGGGACCGTCAAGTACGCCCTGTCCAGCACGCCGGACTCGCTCGACCCCGGCAACACCTACTACGCGTGGGTGTGGGACTTCAGCCGGCTGTACGCCAGCCCGCTGACGACGTTCAAGCCTGTGCCCGGCAACGACAGCCTTACCCTCGTTCCCAATCTGGCCACCTCGCTCGGCGTACCCAGCGACGGCGGCAAGACCTGGACGTACCACCTTCGCCCCAACCTGAAGTACAGCGACGGCAGCCCGATCACGGCCGCGGACGTCAAGTACGCGGTCGAGCGCAGCAACTACGCGCCGGACGTGTTCTCGAACGGCCCGACGTACTTCAACGCGGTGCTTGCGCAGAACACGCCTGCCTACGCCGGTCCGTACAAGGACAAGACGGGTGGCCTGAAGTCGATCGAGACACCTGACGCGACGACGATCGTGTTCCACCTGGCGTCGGCGTTCGCGGACTTCGACTACCTCGTCAGCAACCCGCAGACCGCGCCTGTGCCGCAGGCGAAGGACACGGGTGCGAACTACGTGAAGAACATCATCTCCAGCGGTCCGTACGAGTTCAAGAGCTACACCGACAGTCGCGGCGCGGTTCTGGTGCCGAACCCGAACTGGTCGGCGGCGTCCGGACTCGTCGGTGCGCAGAACTCGAAGGAGATCGATCTGACGTTCAACCAGGAACAGGTCAGCATCGACAACGACCTCATGGCAGGTAACCTCACCGGCGACGTCGCCGGTGCCGGCACCGCGGCCGCGAGCCAGCCGAAGATCCTCAACGACGCGACCCTCAAGGCGAACGCGGACGACGCGCTCTCCGGCGCCCTCTCCTACGTCGCGATGTCGACGAAGGTGAAGCCGCTGGACAACCTCGACTGCCGCAAGGCCGTCGAGTACGCGATCGACAAGGTGTCGGCGCAGAACGCGTACGGCGGTCCGAATCGCGGTGACATCGCGACGACCGTGCTACCGCCGAACGTGGTCGGGTACACGAAGTACGACGACTACCCGACGCCGAGCAACTCCGGCGACGTGGCGAAGGCCAAGGACGAACTCACCAAGTGCGGTCATCCGAGCGGCTTCGACATCGGGCTGTCGGCACGCGCGGACCGTCCGAACGAGATCAGCATGGCGACGTCGATCCAGGCATCGCTGAAGAAGGTGGGCATCAACGCGACCATCCAGCAGTACCCGTCGGGCAAGTACTTCTCCGACTTCGCTGGAGCGCCCGCGTTCGTCCACTCGCACAACATCGGCCTGATCATGATGGCCTGGGCCGCCGACTGGCCTACCGGCTACGGCTTCCTCGACCAGATCATCGCCGGTGACACGATCAAGGCGTCCGGCAACTCGAACCTGTCCGAGCTGAACGACCCGACGGTCAACCAGCTGCTGCAGCAGGCCATCCAGAACACCGATGCCTCGGCTCGTGTGAAGGCGTGGGGCCAGGTCGACAAGCAGGTCATGGACGACGCCGCCATCGTGCCGATGCTCTACCGCAAGGACCTGCTCTACCGTCCGCCGTCGGCGACGAACGTGTTCGTCACCGCCGCGTACGGCATGTACGACTACCTGACGATCGGCAGCACGAGCTGATCGATCGGCGTATTAGCCGAAGGGAGTGAATGAACGCCGCGGCCCGTCCGACCCGCTGACCAAGGGGTCGGACGGCTGCGGCGCTCATCGACAACGTGATCGCTTTCATCATCAGGCGTCTCGGGGCAGCAGTGATCCTGCTGCTGATCGTTACTGCCGTGACATTCGTGATCTTCTTCGAGGTACCGCGGCTCGGTGGCGAGACGACGAACTCGCTCGCCGCACAGTACGTCGGGCGCGACCCGAGCCAGGCCGCGATCGCGGCCGTCAAGAAGAACCTCGGGTTCGACCAGCCGCTCTACTTGCAGTACTACCACTTCATCAGGCAGCTGGTCTTCGGCGTGCACTTCAAGTACGGACCCGACGCGACGTACTGTCACGCGCCCTGTTTCGGCTACTCGTTCAAGACCCACCTCGCGGTGTGGCCGGACATCACGTCTCGCGTGCCCGTCACGCTCTCGCTCGCGATCGGGGCAGCCGTCTTCTGGCTCTTGGGCGGTGTGATCACGGGCGTGATCTCCGCACTCAAGCGGGGGACGATCTTCGACCGCGTCAGCATGGGAATCGCGTTGGCCGGTGTGTCGCTGCCGATCTTCTTCACCGGGCTGCTCTCGAAGTCGCTGTTCGAGTACAACTGGCTGCACATCTGGCACAACCTGCACTACGTGCCGATCACGCAGAACGTCCTCTCGTGGGCATGGAACATGATCCTGCCGTGGGTGACGCTGTCCTTCCTGTACGCGGCCCTCTACGCTCGGCTGACCCGAGCGGGCATGCTCGAGACGATGAGTGAGGACTACATCCGTACGGCTCGGGCGAAAGGGCTGCCGGAGCGAACCGTCGTGGTCAAGCACGGCTTGCGTGCGGCGTTGACCCCGATCGTGACGATCTTCGGCCTCGACTTCGGCCTGCTGCTCGGCGGCGCGGTGCTGACCGAGACAGTGTTCAACCTTCCCGGCATCGGGCAGTACGCGTATCAGGCGATCACCGCCAACGATCTCCCGAAGATCCTCGGTGTTGTCCTCGTCGCGGCGTTCTTCGTGGTGTTCATGAACCTGCTGGTCGACATCACGTACGCGCTGATCGACCCGAGGGTGAGGCGCGCATGACCGCCCCGGGTTCTGCGCACTCGCCGAGCGCCGATGCGGTGGACGTCGCCGCGACGGCTGCCGCCCCGAGTTCGGCGTTCCTGTCGGTACGCGACCTGCGCGTTCGCTTCACGACCGACGACGGCGTCGTGAAGGCCGTCGACGGCCTGACCTTCGAGGTCGACCGAGGCAAGACGCTGGGGATCGTCGGCGAGTCCGGCTCGGGCAAGTCGGTGACCTCCCTCGCGGTGATGGGCCTGCTCCGCGGCGCGAACATCGACGTC
>Ga0209014_10001060_pt1 | contig 16385 bp, 12 predicted proteins | sample BarGraNGADG00212_FD_184491 | JGI IMG/M metagenome (GOLD analysis project Ga0209014, IMG submission 184491) | Arctic peat soil microbial communities from Barrow, Alaska - Barrow Graham LP Ref core NGADG0002-212 (SPAdes) (version 2) | ecosystem: Environmental > Terrestrial > Soil > Wetlands >...
TGAAAGTATGGGCTCCTTACTGAACGCGCCCAACCTCTTCTATCACGCACTAGCATCTCTACACGCACCCGACTACCGCACCGAGAACGCCGGCGCCCTCCGCCACGACTGGCCTCGCATCCCCTTGCCCGCTGGTCGCGACGCCCTCCTGGCCTCGGCCGCGCTGGGCAGGCGTCTCGCCGCGCTGCTGGACCCGGAGCAGGCCGTGTCCGGGGTCACCGCCGGCACGATCCGTCCGGAACTGCGGGCCATGGGTCAGACGTGTCGCGCCGACGGCCGCTCATTGAACGCGTCCGAGGACCTCACAATCACCGCCGGCTGGGGCCACGCGGGCCAGGGTGGGGTGACGATGCCGGGACAGGGCAAGTTAAAGCCTCGGGCGTACACCGCAGACGAGATGGCAGCGCTGGAGGCGGGAGCGGCCGCGCTGGGCATCCCCGTTTACGCGATACTCCAGCTACTTGGGGAATCCACAGTCGACGTCTATCTCAACGAAGTGGCCTGCTGGCAGAACATTCCCGCTCGGGTTTGGAGCTACACCATCGGCGGCTACCAGGTGATCAAGAAGTGGCTGAGCTATCGAGAGGCTGCGCTATTGGGGCGAGCCCTTCGCAAGGAGGAGGCGAGGCACGTCACGGACATGGTCCGCCGAATCGCCTGCATCCTGCTGATGGAGCCAGAACTGGACGAGAACTACCGGTCGGTCAAGGCGAATGCCTATGACTGGCCTGGGATGTGAACGCAAGGCGACGCCTGGGAGCGGATGAAGTTCCGGGTGGACGCCCTGACGGCGCAAGGAGAAGCAGTTCGTCCTGAGCGGTGCTCGCATTCTGGGCGATGGGATCGTGGCAAATCCGCTTACCTTCCGGTCTTTGTGCCTCAATAGCGCGTACCAGGGCCACGCCTTCGGCTGTGGTACTGGATCGCTTTTCATTCATCGGCTCCACCTACGCCTCCTCAGCCCTGGTGATGCGTGCAAGCCACGCTTTGGCCTCGTTGTAGCCGATGAGGGCCTCGAAGGAGGCCTCCCGAATGTATTCGACCTTCCACCCCGCACCGAAGGCGGCTCTGATCTCCGCCTGGCTCACGCGCCTCGGCCCCCAAGAGCCCGGTTCCAGGTCACTGAAAGATATCATGAAGTAATCACCCCCCAGGCGCAGGACTTCTCCGAGGCTCAGAACAAATCTCGGACGATCCTCGTCGGAGAACACGTGAAACAGGCCGGTGTCGATCACCGTGTCGAAGGTCCTGCCGAGTCCCTCCAGGTGAAGGGCATCGAGGAGATGAAAGGTCGCATTGATGCCGCGCTGGAGGGCCTTGGCCTTCGCCCTCTCGATGGCGGCGGGAGCTGAGTCCGCTCCCCACACCTCGTGGCCGCGTTCGCCCAGGTACAGAGCGTTCTCCCCGGTACCGCACCCAACGTCCAGGACGCTGCCCCGGATCTCCCCGGCGCTCTCCAACTGGATGATCTCCCTCTGGGGCCGGCCGATGTCCCAGGGGGGAGTGCCCTCGTAGGCTTTGTCGAACCCGCTCATGGTGCACCCCTTCCGAATAACGAGTTGCCGAAGATGGTAGCCCGTGGTGGTGCCTGGGGGTCTACTCGCCCGGAAGCACCACGTCCCCTAGCCCAATCCTCACGGCTCGGACGGCCCGCTGGAGTACCCCTTCGGGCACAGAGGTCCCCAATGGCCCCTCGGCCAGGAAATCAAACTGAAGCGTTGTCACCTCTTCACAGTAGAGGACGCTATCATGCTCCAGCCCCCATCGGCCCCTGGGAATCGAGATATGGGTGGGTCCTGGCCGACCCCGAGAGAAGATGGGGATCACGGTCACGTCGTCGGCGTACAGGTTCCGCTCGTCGTCGCTGAGGATGAGCGCCGTCCGTGGCTGGTGGGGATCGCTAGGCTGGCCGGGCGTCCAGACACGCCATACCTGTCCTCGAAGCGGGGGTAACTGCCTCATAGCCTATTCCCTGTCCGGCTGCTCATACTTGCGTAGGAGATAGGGGAACTGAGCCGCCTGGATGTTCCGCCAACCCCTCAGCTCCTCTTCCTCTTCTGGAGATCGAGATGCCGAGAACTGCTCACGCAGCGCCATTTTCTGCCTGTACGCGATCCAGAAGCGCAGGGCCTCGTCGAACACCTTGCTGCGATCGACATCCCGATGATCCTGCACGTAGCTGTCTACTTCGCCGAGCAGGTCAGGGTCCACCGTTACACTCACCTTCTGTCGTCCGCGCATAGCTCGTCACCTTTCCAGGACTGTAATATGGCGCGAAGTAGGGCCTGCTATCGCATGAATTATACTACGAGCCAAATAAGGGCGTCTTCGGGCTCTGGGGTGATCGAGACCGCGCCAGTTGAGTAAGGGAAGGACGAGAGCCTGGATGCTGGAGGCCCTCGCCGCGAGAGGCGTGGCTACGCGATCCCCAGCAGCCGGATCAGCCCGAGGCTGAGCGTTCCCAGGAAGAGGATCGAGAGCACGACCGTGGCGAAGATCCTCGGGCCCACACTCCGGACCGCCGCGATATCCACCCCCATCCCGAGGCCCGCCATTGACACGACCATCAGTAGGCTGCTGGCCCACTTGGCGTCGACCGACACGGCATCAGGGATGATCCCCAGGCTCCGCAACGCTCCCAGGCACAGGAAGCCGGTGACGAACCAGGGGAGAAGGGTCGAGAGCTTTGGCTTCTGACCCTCAGCCGCGGCAGAGCGGGCGAAGATCAGCCCGAAGATAAGCACCACGGGGCCAAGGAACAGCACTCGCACCAGCTTCACCAGGGTCGCCACCTGGCCGCTCAGCTCGCTGACAGAGAAGCCCGCGGCCACCACCTGGGGCACCGCGTAAACAGTCGTTCCCGCCAGGACCCCATACTGGTAGAGGCTCAGCTGTAGCAGCGGGACTAGAAGCGGAAGGGTGAGCACCACAACCACCCCGACCACCGCGGTCAGCGCTATGGACATGCTTATGTCGCGTTTGTCGGCCCTGATGGTGGGAGCCACCGCCGCGATGGCGGAGTTGCCACAGATGGAGTTGCCCACGGCAATCAGGATGGATAGCTTCCGGCTGAGCCCAAAGGCCCTGCCAATGGCCATGCTGGCGAGGATGCCCAGGGTAACCGCGGCGGTGATCAGCAGCAGGACCCGAGGCCCGGCGTGCAAGATGTCGGCGAAGTTAATGGCGGCGCCCAGCAGAGCCACGCTGAACTCCAGCAACTGCTTGGCGGCAAAGGCCACGCCGGAATCGGTCGCCGCCGGCTGGCCCACCAGATTTCGAAAGAGCATGCCTATAATGATGGCCCATACCAGCCCCTCCAGCACGGCAAGGCGTTGCCCTAGGAGGGTGGCCGCCAACGCCATGGCCGACAGCAGGGCAAGGCCGGGCAGGTAGCCCAAGACCGGCCGCAGCGACTCCTTCGCAAATGCTATGGCTCCGGGTGCAGCAGCCACTCTACTCCCCCGTTTGCGATCCTATATCCAGGCTTGAGTTTATCAGCAGCTTTGCTATAATTCCAGTGCTCGTATCGTATCATCATCCAGTAGTCACAGTTATGGTTATCCCTCGTCATTCCGGTTGCTCTCGACGAAAAACTCCACGGCGGGAGGTTGAATATGAACCTGAACCAGTTAAAGGTCTTCTGTGAGGTGGTGGAACGCAAGGGATTCACCAGGGCCGCCGAGGCGCTGTACCTCACTCAGCCGGCCGTCTCTCGCCAGGTGCAGGAGTTGGAGCGCTACTACGGCGCCGAGCTTTTCGAGCAGATCGGCAAGCGGATCCACCCAACGGAAGCCGGTGAGACCCTCTACCGCTACGCCAAGGATATCTTCCACACCCTGGACGATCTCGAAGTTGAGATCAACCAGCTGAAGGGGCTGAAGGCAGGGCATCTGCGGATCGCCGCCAGTGCCACGGCTGGAACCTACCTGTTGCCCCCGCTGCTGGGCAAGTTCAAGCGCAAGTACCCGGGCGTCGAGATTACCCTGGAAATTCACAACTCCCAGCAGGTCGAGCAGAGGTTACTGGAGTACCAGCAGCTGGACCTAGGCGTGGTGGAGCGCCCAGTAAGCGAGGACGCGCTCCACTGGGAGGCCTTCGACAAAGACGAGCTGGTGGTCATCGTCTCCACGGACCACCCACTTGCCGGAAGGGAAACCGTTTCCGCGGCAGAGCTTCAGAAGGAGAGGCTGATCGTTCGGGAGCAGGGTTCCGGAACCCGGACCATCCTGGACGAGGAGTTCGGCCGTTTGGGGCTCCGAATGCGCCCAATCATGGAGCTTGGGTCCACCGCCGCCGTGAAGCAGGCGGTAGCAGCCGGATTGGGAATATCGGTGGTTGCCCGCCGAGCGATCAACCTGGAGGTTGAGGCGGGTCTCCTGAAGACCCTGACCTGTCCCGACATTCAGATGGTCCGGGATGTCATCTTCGTCCACCACAAGGACAAGCGTCTCTCCAGGGCGGCATCGGCATTCCTGGAGATCCTGAAAAAGGCCTACCCGGAAAGCCCGGACGGCACGGGCGATCTTCCGGCTCCACCGCGGTGAGCCGGTCCAGCCGCGGCTTCGCCCGATCGTTACTTGCCAACCGTGGGCCGGCGCAATTCCTTCCCCTCCAGCCCAGCCGTGTGGGATAATAGCCGGCGAATGGGGGCCCGATCCCAAAGTGCATGCTGACGACTTGGGCCCTCGCTTGGTCCCAACTCGATTTCGCGAGGTTGTCCTCAATGCCTCGTAGGCGAAATGGACGCTCCAAGGCGGCGGTTATCGCCGAGCTCCCGGTGCTTCCGATTCGGGACACCGTGCTGTTCCCTCACATGATGAGCCCTCTCTTCGTGGATAGGGATCGGTCTTTGCGCGCCATCGACGAAGCGATGATGCGCGAGCACACTGTGCTGATCGTCTCCCAGCTGAACTCCGACATCCAGCGCCCGAACAAAGAGGACCTGTATCTGATTGGGACCGAGGCGATCATCGGTCGCGTCCTCAAGATGCCGGAGGGCACCACGAGCGTACTGGTCCAGGGGCAGCGGCGGATAAAGCTCATGGACGTGGTGCTCGAGGAGCCCTACCTCCTGGCCACGGTCGAGCCCCTGGAGGAAGTGATAGTTGATCCCGAGCCGGGTGGCTACACCGTTGACTCGCTGATGCGCGCGGTTCTCGTGCTGTTCGAGAAGTGCGTCAAGCTGAGCCACACACTGCCCGACGACGTATACGTGGCAGCCATGAATGTGGACGAGCCAGGGTGGCTGGCCGACCTGGTTGGGTCCACCATCGACCTCCCGCTGACCGACCGGCAAGAACTGCTGGAGATGCTGGACCCCGTGGCCCGGCTTTACAAGGTGAGCATCCACCTGGCCAAAGAGCTGGAAGTGCTGGAGCTGGAGAACAAGATCCACTCCCAGGTCCAGAAAGAGGTGGACAAGTCCCAGCGGGAGTACTTCCTGCGAGAGCAGATCAAGGCGATCCAGCATGAGCTGGGCGAGAGCGATTTGATGACCCGTGACGCATCCGAGCTACGGGAGAAGATCGCGACCTCCGGCATGCCGCCTGAGGTGTCCAAGAAGGCCGAGACTGAACTGGAGCGATTGCTCAGCATGCCGTCGGCGTCACCCGAGGTGGCGGTCATTCGCACCTACGTCGACTGCCTGGTGAGCCTCCCGTGGACCAACCAGACCGAGGACCACCTGGACCTGGTTTGCGCCGCAAAGCTGCTGAACAGCAACCACCACGGCCTTTCCAAGGTAAAGGAACGCATTCTGGAGTACATGGCCGTTCGGAAGATGGCCGCGCAGTCCATGCGCAGCCCCATACTCTGTTTCGTCGGCCCGCCGGGCGTCGGTAAGACCAGCCTGGGTCGCTCCATCTCCCAGGCGCTTGGGAGGAAGTTCGTCCGAATATCGCTGGGAGGTATTCGTGATGAGGCGGAGATCCGGGGTCACCGGCGCACCTACGTCGGGGCCCTGCCCGGCCGGATAATCCAAACGATGCGCAACGCCGGCACATCCAACCCCCTCTTCATGATGGACGAGATAGACAAGATTGGCGTGGACTTCCGCGGCGACCCCTCGGCCGCGCTGCTGGAAGTGCTGGACCCGGAGCAGAATCGCGCATTCTCCGACCACTATCTGGACGTGCCATACGACCTCTCGAAGGTGCTCTTCATCGCCGCGGCCAACTCCCTGGACCCGGTCCCCCCAGCGTTGCGCGACCGCATGGAGGTGATCGAGCTGCCCGGCTACGTGGAGGAGGAGAAGCTTCAGATTGCCCGACAGTTCCTGGTGCCGAAGCAGTTGATGGAGCACGGCCTGGGAGCAGACCAACTCCACTTCACCGACAGCGCCCTGGTGCAAGTCATCCGCCAATATACCCACGAAGCGGGTGTGCGCAACCTGGAGCGGGAGATCGGCTCCGTCTGCCGGAAGGTGGCCAGACGGGCCGCCGAAGGCAGAAAAATCCCCTCCCTGATCACGGACCGCTCGCTTCCCCGCTTTCTCGGGCCCGAGAAGTACTTCTACGGCAGCGCAGAGGAGCGAGACGAGATAGGGGTGGCGACGGCGGTCTACTGGTCACCCAACGGCGGAGACGTAATGGCCATCGAAGTCGCCCTGATGGACGGCAAGGGGAACCTGGTGCTGACCGGCCAGTTGGGCGACGTTATGAAGGAGTCGGCTCAGGCTGCCCTCACCTACTCACGCTCCCGATCCCACGAACTGGGAGTGCGTCAGGGCTTCTACGAGCAGATGGACATTCATGTACACGTGCCGGCAGGCGGCATCCCAAAGGATGGCCCCTCCGCCGGCATTACCATCGCGACGGCGCTGATCTCCGCCCTCACTCACCACGCAGTCCGAAAGGACGTCGCGATGACGGGGGAGATCACCCTTCGGGGGAGGGTTCTGCCGGTCGGTGGCGTGCGAGAGAAGGTGCTTGCCGCCCACAGGGCGGGGGTCACCACATTCATCCTTCCCCAGAAGAACGTGAAGGACTTGGTGGAGGTCCCGGCGGCGGTCAAACGCCAGCTCCAATTCGTGCCGGTCGACCACATGGATCAGGTACTGCCCGTGGCTTTGGTAAACGGCGTCGAGCCTAGGCCCACACAGTAGGGCGATCACCAAACAACTGGAATTAAGGAGGCGTGAGCGATGGCGGGAAAGAAGTCGGGCAAGGACAAGCCTAAGAATGTTAAAGAGCCGATGAAGAACAAGGGACCAAAAAAGAAGTAGGGGATCTAGGCAGCGGGGGCTCGCGCACTGTCGCGACCCCCATTCACTTCTTCGGAAGCAACCGTGCCGACGATTATGCATGACCTCGTGGAGGGCATCAAGATGAGCGAAGAAGAGATGAGAAAAGGCCAGGGAGGCAGGGCCGCGGGCCCGGAGCCCGGGTCCGAACAGGTCGGGGCAACCGAGGCATCGGCGGCCGATCCGATCCATCAGCGATGCTCCTGCATGGTCCAGGCAGAGCACGCCGAGATCAACCAGGGGCTCGCCGGCATGGTTCAGGCGGAGCGTGTGGAGCTCAACCAGAGCGCGGCGCTGGCCGTTGTGGCACGAGATGCCACGGTGAAGATGGGCGGATCGCTGATTACCGCCGCCAGTAACCTCACCGTCGATAGGGGCGGGTCCCAGTGGCTGGTAGCTGGGGAGGCCCGCGTTCATCAGGGGGGCGCCGGCATAGTCGTCACGCGGCACGCCCATTTGACTGATTCCAAGGTAGGGATACTGCTGGCCGGGCGCGTCGACGGCAAAGTACAGGCGCTGATGAGCACCGAGTCGGCGCTTCGTTTCGGCGCGGCCCTGGGTGCCACGCTCGGGGTGGCCGTCCTGCTGCGTCGCCTACTGTGGGGCCGTTGACGGGTAAGTTAGCCAGGTGATAGACTTGCACCAGTCTCCGACTATCTATGGGAGATAGCTTAGGAGGGTTGCATGAATTCCATTCAGCCCACAAGCGAAGTGGAGCACGCGTCGGACCTCTTCGTCGCGATCATCGAAAAGCTGATGACTCAGCGTATGCTCGGCGAGAATTTCGACCAGCAGGTGACTCCGTCGCAGTTGGTGGCGTTGCGATACCTCTTTCTCAACGAGAGCAGTCTCATGAGCGACGTGGCCGAGGGGCTAGGTATCAGCTTCCCAGCAGCCACCAAGACTATCGATCGACTGGTGCGCAAAGGGTTGGCTGGTCGTTCCGAGGACCTCCGCGACCGCCGCGTTGTGCGAATCAGGCTGACCGAAGAGGGAAGATCCCTGGTGATGGACATCTACAAGGAGAGGGCGCGCCGCTTCTCAACGGTTATGGCGCGCCTTGACCCTGTGGCTTTGAGTTCCCTTCATCGAGGAGTGGAAGCCTTCATCACCTCGGCAATCGACGATGAGGAGACGGTTAGGTCCGTCTGTCTGCATTGCGGCAGCGAGCACCACGACAGCTGCCCTGTGAAGGTTGCCTTCATCAGACTGACGCGAGCCCAGGACGCCTTGCGACAGGCGTAGGTAACATCCCGACTTGCAGTCCCGGCCAGCCGACCTCTGGCCGGGACTGTTGCCTCTCTACTCCTTCCAGCCAGGCGCTCCGCCCCCTAACCGTTCCGCATATTTGGCGATGAAACTTCGGGTGTTTCGAGGGGTCCATTCCGCGGTAAGGGTGGTCGATTAGCTCGCTCGAGGTTGTGATAGTGACTCGACTCTCTGCCATCGTGGTAAGTTGGAACACCAGAGATCTCTTACGACGCTGCCTCGAGTCGCTCTGCGCGTCTTCCGGCGAGGGCGGCCAATTGGAGTTGCTGGTGGTGGACAACGGATCCACCGACGGCTCCCCGGAAATGGTTCGATCCGACTTCCCCGGTGCCACCCTCATAGCCAACGGCCAGAACCTGGGCTTCGCGCGAGCCAACAACCAGGCCATCGCCCGAGCCGAGGGTCAGCACCTGTTGCTCGCCAATACCGACACCGAGATGGTGGGATCGGCAGTCGCCGACATGGTCCGCTACGCCGACGAGCACCCGGACGTTGCCGTTGTGGGGCCACAACTCCTGAACGCCGACGGCTCGGTCCAGTCCTCTCGTCGCAGCTTCCCGACCGCATCCACCGCCTTCCTGGAGAGCACCGTGCTCCAACGCTGGCTGCCAAACCATCCGGCGGTGCGCCGATACTACCTGCTGGACAGCCCGGATGGGGAGACCCAGGAGATAGACTGGCTGGTGGGAGCGTGCCTCCTAGTGAGGGGCGAGGCGTGCCGCCAGGTGGGGCTGATGGACGAGGGTTACTTCATGTACTCCGAGGAGATGGACTGGTGTCGACGATTCTCGGATGCGGGCTGGAAGATCGTCTATCTTCCAACGGCCAGGGTGATCCACTACGAGGGCCAGAGCAGTGGCAAGGATCCATACCACCGCCACACCCGATTTCAATACAGCAAATGCCGCTACTTCGAGAAGCACCGTGGCCCCCGGTTCGCTCAATTGCTCAGGGTATTCCTGCTGGGAAACTACCTCTTCCTCTGGCTGGAGGACGCGGCAAAGCTGGTACTGCTGAGGCGGAATAGGTCCATGAGGAGAGAGCGGATGTCGGTACTGGCGAAGGTGCTCCGGTGGCAGCTACGCTGGGTGGCTCGATGGGGTAAGATAGACCCCTGATGAAAAGCATGGGAGCGCAGCACGCCCGTTTCGTAGGGAGACGCATGAGTCGCCTTTTCGCCTGCTTGGACGCCGGGGCGGGCGCGCCCCCGACTCATGGCCGTGGTAGAGCGATAGGCCAGCAAAGGAGGCCTGAGGATGGCTGCCGGGCCGAGGGTCCTGATGGTCACGGGCGAATATCCGCCCTACCTGGGCGGCGTTGGCGATTACACCGCGCTACTGTGCCGGCACCTCACTGAAGCCGGGGCGGCGGTGTCCGTGCTGACCAGTCGATTATCCGAGGCCCCCACCGTCCCCGAATCCGCAGGGGGGCCGGGGCTGTTCCGGCTCATCCAAAAGTGGGGTTACGGCTCCTGCGGAGAGATCGCATCCCTGGCCAAGAGGCAGGGGTGCCAGGTGGTCCACCTGCAGTACCAGGCCGCTGCCTTCGGCATGCACCCCTTCGCAAATCTGCTTCCCGCCTACCTGCGGGTCCGCCTGAGTGGGGTGAAAGTGGTGACCACTTTCCACGATCTCAGGGTCCCCTACCTCTTTCCCAAGGCCGGCCCATTGCGTGCTCGGGCGCTGAAGGCGATGGATTCCCGCAGCCACGCCTCCGTGCTTACAAACGAGCCCGACCTGCAAGAGTTGGGCGGACCTGGGGTCGGCCCAGGCGGCAAGACGGGGAAGAGATGGCTGATACCCATTGGGAGCAACGTGGACAACGCCCCGCCCACGGACTTCGACCGCCAACTGTGGCGGCGGCAGATGGGAGCGGACGAAGAAACCATGATGGTGTCCTACTTCGGATTCATGAACGACACCAAGGGGGTTGAGTTCCTGGTGCAAGCCCTCGGTTTGCTGCTGGGCAGAGGAATCCATCTGAAGCTTGTGGTGGTGGGAGGCGAAGCAGGGGACACGGACCCAACGAATCGTGACTACTCCAAGCGTCTGCTGCAGATGATCCAATCACGCCATCTTGAAGATCGGGTATACTGGACCGGATTTGTGTCCGCTGAACAGGTATCCGCTTCGTTGCTCTCGTCGGATATCTGCGCTCTCCCCTTCCGCGACGGCGCCTCGGTGCGGCGCGGTAGTCTGCTGGCTGCAATCCTCCACGGGCTACCCGTGGTGACCACCTTCCCTGAGAAACCGGAGCCGCTGCTGGTGAACGGTGAGAACCTGGCCATGGTGGAGAGGGATAGCCCCAGGGCCCTGGCCGACGCCTTGGAGGAGCTGTGGCGCGACCCCGCCGCCCGGGCGGGTCTCTCAGCCGGTGCCCGTAAGTTGGCGGAGCGCTTCGCCTGGCCAGAGATCGCGGCCCGGCACCTGGAGATGTACGAGTCATTGCTGAGCCGTTAGCCGGCCCCACTAGATCCCTATTGTTGAGGAATCACGTTTGGCAGACAGTGCATATATGAAGCCTCGGGGTGCGAGGTGGCTGGCCGGTGTCCTCGTTGCCCCCATCCTGGTAGCAATCATCACTCTGGTCGCGCTGGCCCTGAGACTCCACAACCTGGGGGTCCAGAGCCTCTGGGTTGATGAGGCGATGAGCGTCGTTTTCGCCTCCAAGCCCCTGCCGGATCTAATGCAGCTACTGGTTACAGACGACATCCACCCACCGCTCTACCCGGTGTTCCTCCATTATTGGATGGCAGTAGCGGGGAACAGCGAGTACGCGGCTCGCTTCCCATCGGCCGTCATGGGTACGATGCTGATACCGCTGATCTACATCGTGGGCAGACGGCTGGAGCAGCTGGCCGATCCCGAGTCTCGACCTATTGTCAGTCCCGTTGGATTCGTGGCTGCCATACTAGCCGCCTCCTCCGCCTTCTACATCGGCTACTCCCAGGAGGCGCGCAATTACATGGCAGTCACCCTGGTGGGGTTGCTCTCCTCATACCTGCTGCTGTGGGCGTTGCCCAGCCGCGGCCGAAGAATCTGGATAGCTTATGGGCTGGCCACCCTGGCCGCCCTATACACCCACTACACTGCCTCCCTACTGCTGCTGTTCCAGGCAGCATTTGTTCTACTCATGCGCAAACCCTACGGCGGCGCGTGGAAGCGCTGGCTGGTCACGGCTGTTGCGGTGGGAATAGGCTTTCTTCCGTGGCTTGGCTTCTCGGTGGCCCAGATCCAGCGCATCAGCGACTACTGGCCCGGCACCCTCCAACTGGAAGCGGCTCTGCGCACCTCCCTCCTGCAGTTCGTGGTTGGTGGGGGTGGCTCCAGCCTCCAGGGGATGGTGCTGCCGGCGACTATGGGGGGCGGCCTTCTGTTACTGGGAGTGCTGGCCCTGATGGCGGGCGGGTCCCGCCGAACACCCTCCCAGCCCGCGCTATTCCTGCTGCTTTACATGCTGATCCCCGCAGTCCTGATCTTCGGTGTTGCGTACTTCCGGCCGAAGTTCGACCCGCGCTACCTGCTGGTGATCACCCCAGCCTTCTACCTGACCGTGGCCTGGGGGATCGGCGCGATGTTGCGATCGGCTCTCCAGCCCAGCAAGCCGATGCTGCTCAGGGTGCTGCTCCCGCTCCTTGGAATCGCCGCCCTGGCAGCTTCCGTCACGGTCTCCACGGTTTATGGCGAGCCCAACAAGGTGATGCACGTTGGCGACGGCAGCGGTGCCTCCTCTGATTATGGCGACTATCGCGCCCTCGTCTCCTACCTGGAGTCCAAGGCCGAGCCCGGTGATGCCGTAGTGCTGATGATGAACAGCTACCACCCCTACGTCTACTACAGCACAAAGGAGATCCCCTGGTACCCCATGGAGCCTTTCGACGACACCGACGGGGCGATCATACTGCTCAACCGGATCGCACAGCAGCACAAGAGGCTCTGGTTCATACTCTGGCAGAAGGATTGGGTGGACCCCGCGGATTATGTAATGCACGCGATGGAGACGCAGTCACGGGAAGTCTCCCTGGATGAATCCTTCGGCGGCCTTGGCCTCCGACTGTTTCAGCTGACCCCGGGGCAGCCCTTCAGCTACTATCCCAAGATAGACCACAAGCTGGAGGCCCTCTTCGGAGGCAAGGAGCTGGAGTTCTGGGGATGGAACGTTTCGGCAGACACAGCAGCCGGCGGCGAATCAGTGCAGTACGATCTGCACTGGCGCCCCCAGAGGAAGATCGACGCCAATCTGAAGACGGTGCTGTCCCTGGTGGATGCCGACCACCACGTCTGGGCCCGAACGGACGAGATCATGGCGACGGCCCTCTATCCATCAAGTCGGTGGAGGGAGCAGGAGATCGTCCACGACCGCCATAAACTCACCGTTCCCCCGGGCACGCCGCCCGGCAACTACCAGGTGGAGCTTCACCTCTACGACCCTGCCAACATGAAAGAGCTCTCGATAGAGCGCTGGTCCGGGGCGAGCTTGAGCGCCAGCATCTCTCTGGGAACAGTCACCGTGAAGCCGACACCCGATACCGCCTTCCCACCAGCCACGCAGATGCCGATGGCCACCTGGGACCTGCCCGGTGGAGACCGCATGGAGTTGATAGGGGCACAGGTAAACCGGAACACGGCAAAGGCCGGGGAGACCGCGGAAGTCACCCTCCACTGGCGCTCGGCCAAACCACCACTGGCGGCATACGTGGTCAGGTTGGCGCTTCTGGACGAGAAGGGGAACCCCACCGAGGGGCAGCTGCTGCCGCTGGTGCAGGGTTATCCAGCCTACCAATGGCGTGGGGGCGAGGAGGTGGTCTCCAAGTACTGGTACACGCTTCCCACCGACCAGCCCGCCGGTAGGTACGGGCTCGCGGCGGCCGTCCTGGCGCTAGACGAGAAGGATACGGGGCCGAGCCGCTTCGCCCACGTCGCAAGTCTGGACGTTCAGGCCACGAAGGCGAACTTCCAGATGCCGCCGATGCAGAACGAAGTGTGGGCACGGCTCGGAGACAAGATTGCGCTGGCCGGGTTCGACCTGACGACCACCAGGGTGCGCCCGGGCGATACCCTGCGGCTGACACTCTACTGGCAGGTGGTTGACACTCCATCGCGGAGCTACAAGGTGTTTACGCACGTGATCGACGAGAAGAACAGTTTCGCCGGACAACACGACTCGATTCCTGTCTCCGAGAGCAGGCCGACGACAACCTGGCGCAAGGACGAGATAGTGGTGGACGAGTACGACATACCCATCGGCAAGGATGCCCAGCCGGGCAGCTACCAGCTCAAGGTAGGCATGTACCTCCCAGATGGAGACGAGCAGCGGCTGTCGATCACGAACGCCCAGGGGGCGCCGGTAGGCGATTCTATTACCCTGACCACCATAGAGGTCTCCCCATGAACGCCCGGCTCCACCCTCAGGATATGCCGGCGCCGATGGGGAGGCTGCAAGCCGTCCTGATAGCGCTTGGAGCAGGCGCCGTCCTTGGGATCGGAATAGCCTTCCTGAACCCGCTGTTCGCGCTGATGGGGATGCTGGGACTGGCATTCGTGGTGGCGGTCTTCGCCTGGCCAGAGTTGGGGCTGCTGGGATTCATCGCCACGGCCAACCTTCTGCCCTTCGCCGTTATCCCGGTGCGCTTCGGTTTCAGCCTTACCCTCGTGGACGTCATGCTCACCACTCTGCTGCTGGCGTGGGTTTACTGGATGGTGGCCCGAGGCCGCCCGCTGGTAGAGGGCACACTGAATGTCGCGGTGCTGGTCTATGTCGGCCTCGCCCTTACATCCTTCGTCCTGGGGCTCACCTACTCCATATCGCCGGAGCGCCTCAGACTCTTCATCAAGAGCATCAACAGCATTCTGCTTTTCTTTGCCACTATCAACTGCGTGCGCAGTGCGGTGTCCCTCAAGCGGATGATCCTAGCGCTCCTGCTGGGCGGGGTGGCAGCCGCCATCGTCGCCATCGTGCTGCTCTACCTGCCGGAAGCCACCGCCGCGGCGCTCCTTTCATCCCTGGGGGTTCTCGGCTACCCCACGGGGGCCGACGTCCTGCGGCCCATAGCCGACACGGACATCCTGAGGGCCATAGGCACCTCAGTCGATCCCAACGTACTTGGCGGGCTGCTCATGACGGTCTCTGCGATGCTGGTCGCCCAACTCTTTTCCCCGCGGCCCCTTCTGAGCCGCAGGCTGCTCTGGCCGATGGCCGTGATGGCGGTGGCCGCCCTGCTTCTAACCCACTCGCGCAGCGCACTGGGAGGGCTCGTGATCGGGGCGGCAATCGTGGGGGTCTTCAGGGATCGGAGGTTGCTGTGGCTGATGCTGGCCATAGCCGCCATAATGCCCTTCATCCCTCAGGCCGCGGTGCTGATGGAGAGGCTGGCCTCTGGCGTGAGCTTCCAGGATCGAGGCGCCGCCATGAGGCTGGACGAGTTCCGCGACGCCATCAACCTGATCGGTATGTACCCCTGGTTCGGGATCGGCTTCGGCGAGCCTCCGTCCATCAATCTCTACCTTGGGGTGTCCAGCATCTACCTGCTCATAGGCCAAGAGATGGGGCTGATAGGCCTCTCTGCATTCTTGTCCGTGCTGGCCATTCTGGGCTGGCAGGTGGCCTCCGCGCTGAAGCTGAACCGAGACGACGAGGTCGGCGGAATGCTGCTGAGCCTGGCGGCGGCGCTTGGTGCGGCCCTCTCGGCAGGCTTGCTGGACCACTACTACGCCAACATCCTCTTCCCCCACATGGTGGCGCTATTCTGGCTCTACTTGGGTCTTGCCACCGTGGCGGTCCGCCTATCCAGGGAATCGTAGGGGCGCGGCATGCCTCAACCGGGGGTTGGGCGAGACACGTGTCGCCACTTCAGGAATCACGCTACCGAGGGCCGGCATTTCTGCCGGCCCTCGGTAGCGTGATCGCCGCGAATCTACCTTTTGAACGACTCCGGCACCTTGAGCACCGCGCCCGTGGCCGCGGAGGTGACCAGCGCAGCGTAGCGTGCCAGGTAGCCGGTCGTGATCTTCGGCTTCGGCGGCTGCCACTCCGCCTTTCTCCGCTTCAACTCATTTTCGGAGACCTTCATGTCGAGCCGCTTGTTGGGGATGTCGATCTCGATCACGTCCCCGGTTCGAACGAGGGCGATCGGCCCTCCGTCCGCAGCCTCGGGGGATATGTGGCCGATGGCCGCCCCTCGGCTCGCCCCTGAGAAGCGCCCATCCGTGATCAGCGCCACATCCTTGTCCAACCCCATGCCGGCGATAGCGGAGGTGGGCATCAACATCTCACGGAAGCCGGGCCCGCCCCTGGGACCCTCGTATCGGATCACCACCACGTCGCCCTTCACGATCTTGCGGGCCATGATGTCGGCGAAGGCTGCCTCCTCGGAGTCGTACACCTTGGCGACACCCTGACGGGTCAGCATGGAGGGGTCGACCGCCGACTGCTTCACCACAGCGCCCTCCGGCGCTAAGTTGCCAAAGAGAATGGCTATGCCGCCCTCGGGGCGATAGGGCTCCTCAAGCGAACGGATGACGTTCCTGTCGGCAACCTCGGCCTGTTCAATGTTCTCCCCAACAGTCTTGCCGGTGACTGTCATGGGGGTCTTGTGGACGAGGTCGCGACGGCTCAACTCCTTCATCACTGCCTGAATGCCACCCGCCTCGTCCAGGTCCACCAGGTAGTGCTTGCCGCCAGGGCTCATGGAGCAGAGGTAAGGGGTCCGGCGGCTGATGGCGTCGATCAGAGACAGGGGAAGCTCTAGGCCGGCCTCGTAGGCGATGGCAGGCAGGTGCAGCACCGTGTTGGTGGAGCCGCCCAGCGCCATGTCCACGGCCAGGGCGTTCTCGAAGGCCTCGGGGGTCAAGATGTCCCGCGGCGTGATCCCCTTCTC
>Ga0209014_10001063_pt1 | contig 16360 bp, 12 predicted proteins | sample BarGraNGADG00212_FD_184491 | JGI IMG/M metagenome (GOLD analysis project Ga0209014, IMG submission 184491) | Arctic peat soil microbial communities from Barrow, Alaska - Barrow Graham LP Ref core NGADG0002-212 (SPAdes) (version 2) | ecosystem: Environmental > Terrestrial > Soil > Wetlands >...
TAAGCTGCGGGGTGAGCTTTCCCTGTTCTTCGATTGATTTGAGGATTGCGTCGCGCCGTTCGTCGACCGTGCGCAGTTTTTCCAATTGTTCGATGATCAGGCGGAGTTGTTCCTCGTCCAATGTACCGGTGGCTTCTTTGCGGTAGCGAGCAATAAACGGCAGTGTGTTACCAGCATCTAGCAGCTCGATGGTTGCCGAGACCTGGGCAGCCTGGACATTCAATTGTTTGGCAATGATTTGAGCGTGAGTCATTTTCGAATTATAATTCAGCCTTTCAACTTCCTGAAATCCCCCTCACGGATCGTGACGCCGATTTGATCCAGGTGCTCCAGCAGCGCCAGGGCATACTTCCGGCTGGTATTAAACATGTCCCGGAATTCGGCGGCGGTGATTGCGGCGTTTTTTTGGATGGACTCTTGAGCGGATTGCACCATTGTCTCATAATCCTGCTTGCGGAAGACCACTTCCGGTGAGACCTGCGCCAGAAATCCCTGGTCAAGCAGGGCGTTATATATTTCTTCGCCAATTTCTGCCTGGCACTCTTTGACCGATGGGGTGGCGTAGGGGTTCTGAGCAAATCTGGCCAGCAGCCGGTCGACCTGGGCTTGCTGCTGGGGGTTGAAGCGCGGTTTGAAACCGGGCAACAGGACCAGTGCGCCGATTTCTGCCAGTTTCCCTTCGCTCACCCACATCTTTAGGGCCGCGTTAAACAGGCGGGTCGGAAAATATTTCAGCCGGCTCTTAAGTTCCTCGCGCGGCATCCCTTTCCGGAATGGGTAAGTCTTATGAAATTGTTCGACCTCAGCCAATGAACGGGCAGTTTCCGTTTCCCAGCGGGCTGCTGCAACTACCAGCAGTTCGCTGGCAGGTTCAGGCGAGCCTGGCTCAAGCTGCACCAGCAGGTTGTTTGCCAGCAGCTCCTGTAAAGCCACCACAGCCTGGTCAGTGGACAGCCTGGCCCGGGTGATGATTTCTTTGACACTGGTTGGTCCGCTGGCCAGGCTGGCTTGAAACAGTACTTCAGCCGGGCTGCCCTGCCGAAGCGATTCCAGCCGCTCGAGTACCTGGAGGTCGAAACGCTTGTGCCGGCCAGCAGGATGCGGGTCTACGATCAGGCCGCCGCCCAGGGTCTCACCAGGCGAAGGGCGGCGCAAGATGTAGCGGTCGCCCCGCACGGCTACCACCGGGTCGCGCAGCTCAAGCTGCAGCCAGCCTTCTTCGCCAGGTTTCAGTTCATCCGTTCCCAACAAGCGCAGGCGGGCTACAACCTCCGAAGCCAGCACGAATAATTTAACCTCGCTGTCATGCTTCAGCGATGACGAAGCATCCGGCAGCAGGCGCACCCAGGCATCCAGGCGGCCTGTGGGGGTATATTTGCCCGGTGTAATCAGCACATTGCCGCGATTTACCTGGGCCACATCGATTCCGGTGATATTGACTGCCGTACGGCTGCCGGGTAGGGCCATTTCCTCTTTCTTCTTATGTCCCTGCAAGCCGCGCACGCGGCCCCGCAGCCCTTGTGGCAGGATTTCTATTTCCTCGCCCAGCTTCAGCCCGCCATCCACGAGTGTGCCGGTAACGACCGTTCCAAAGCCGGAAATCGTGAAAACCCGGTCGATGGGCAGGCGCGGCCGTCCTAGGTTGGGGCGGGCCGGCTGCTGCTCAAGCACGACCGCCAGTTTTTGTTTTAACTCTTCCAATCCCAGGCCGGTGCGGGCTGAAACACGCACCAGCGGAACTTTGTCCAGCACCGTGCCCTGCACTGCTTTGCGAACGTCTGCTTCTATCAGGTCCAGCCATTCGGGGTCATGGACCAGGTCGCACTTGGTCAGGGCGATGATCCCGGCCGGGATTTGCAGGATATCCAGGATTGCCAGGTGTTCGCGGGTCTGCGGCATCACACCTTCATCGGCGGCAACCACAAACAAGGCGGCATCGATCCCGCCCACACCGGCCAGCATATTTTCGATGAAATCGCGGTGCCCGGGAACGTCCACAATTCCAACAGGCTCACCATCTGGCAGGTTCATCCAGGCAAACCCCAGCTCGATGGTCATCTCACGGGCTTGCTCTTCCTTTAGGCGGTCGGGGTTAATTCCGGACAGAGCCCGCACAAGGGTCGATTTTCCGTGATCCACGTGGCCTGCAGTACCGATAACGCGCATGGTCCTTCACCTTTAGAGACCCCTACCCTCGGGATGGCTCAAACGTCTTGGCGAACTCTTCCATCCATTGGTGAGCAGCAGCGACGACGCTCTGCAGCCTTTTCTGTTCTTCTTCAATCAACAGGTGCAGTTGGTCGCGCAGCTCTAATGACATATCTTCCATCAGCAAAAGGCGCTCGTTGTATTTCTCAAACGTGCGGTTAAATTCACGCTGCTGTTCTTCAACCGAAAGTGAATAGTTTGTCCAACGCTTTTGATCGTCGGCTTTGTAGGAAACCCATTCCTGCCGGAAGCGATCTTCAACCAGGCGCTGCATTTCAGTAATCTCGTTCGTGCGCCGTTCAAAACGCTGGGTGATGTCATCAAAAGCTTCCTGCGAGCGTTTTACGGCGCGTTGGGTGGCATCCAATGACTGCAATTGAGCGTCCAGGTTGACGGCTTGTTTGATGATGTCTTCAAATTGGGACTGCATCTCTTTCCAGGTGCGGTCGCGTTCAACCTGCCAGAGGGTCTGCTTATCAATAAAGCTCGTTTGGGCAGCGCGGCGCTCGGTTTCGGCGGCTTGCATCTCGCTGATCCGCAGCTCAAGCTTGCGCTGGCTTTCGCCTACCAATTCCACCTTGCCGCGCTGCTCGTCCTGCCGTTTACGTAGGCCCGCCAATTCGCCCTGTAAATCTGTCAGGCGTTTATTATCGGTCCGCTGTGTCTCTTCCAGGATGCGCAGCGCCCGTTTGAATTCTTCATCGGACCGCTTGTATTCTGTGATTTTCTGGTCGACTTCTTCAACCAGGCGCGACAGGCGGAAATCTTCATCGACGCGGGCCTGGATACCCTTTTTCAGGTCAGGAATCGGCTCAAGTCCTTTACGCACCTCGCCAACCGCCTTGTTGAGTGTGTCAAGATCGCTGCGCCGGGTTTTTTCTGCCTCGCGCTCGCGGTCAACGCGCTGTTTTTCAATCGATTCCAGGGTGCGGGTGGTTTCCACCCGGATCTGCAAAATATTTGTCTCAATCTGGTCGAAGCGGCTCAACTGTGACGATGCCCGGGCCAGGTCAGAGCTCAACTGAATAAGCTGCTGATTAATGGGCGGCAGGCCGATTTCCAGGTTGGCCAACCTTGCTTCCAGAGAATCGAGGGCGGTTTTATCTTTGCGGCGTTCGTTTTCCAGCCAGCTTAAGTTCGATTTAAGCTGCTCGACTGTTGACTCGACATCCATCGTTTTACTCCTGATCGATCGAAAAGGATTGTTCAGGCCCGGTTTTGAGCAGTTGCCAAAAAAACAAATGAACAGATACTAGTATACCAGACCCCATTTTTTTACTTAAGGTGCGTATATACCTGGATTAAATCCAGCATGCCGGGCAGAAATACGCTGGGAAGCAGGCCGATGAATAAAATAGCCAACATCCCGAATGAGAGTAAAAAGGCCGGCAGCGGTTTTTCACCAATTTTCCAATCCGGCTGTTGGTTACTGGCCATGATCGCCAGCAGGCGGAACCCGCCGCCCCAGAAACTCAGGCTGCTGATGAGGATCCAAACCAGCAAGGGTAAAGATTGGCCGGCAACAGCCTCGATCAGAGCCTGGCGGATCGGAAATTCTGCCAGCAAGGGCAGTCCACCCAGCGAAAAATAAGCCGTCAGTAGTGAAACCGAAGCAAACGGCAGCCGGCGTAGGCTTCCTTTGATTCCATCCAGGGTGGTTGGCGCCCCGGACTGTTCAAAAATGGCCAGGGAAAAGGAAAATAACAGCAGGGCAAAAAAACGAGGCAGAAGGGCCGTCGCAAAGGCCTGAAGTCCAATCGTTGTGCGCAGTCCCAGCGCCAGCACGGAGAAACCGCTTTCAAGGATGACTGCGTACCCAAACGCTCGTTTTAAATCTTTTTGGAATGCAGCTCCCAACCCTCCGATTACCACCATGATTGTACTGACCAACTGAAAAATGGCCGGCAAATTCTGGTTATCTCGCAGCCATGCAAAGCTGTCTAAAAACCCCAATGCCATGAAGAGTGCAACACCCGGTAAAAAGCTGAGTACAAACCCGGAGGCGTAAGGGTGAGCTTCTCCGGTCAGCAGCGGCACCCAGGTGTTGAATGGAAAAACAGCCAGCCAGAATGCAAACCCCAGGCCAAATAAAACTGCCGCCTGAACCAAAAGGCTCGCATTATTCGGGTTCGTTTCGATGGCACTGGCTGCCCATCCAGCCAATAAAATAAACGGCAGCGCCAGGGTTTGAAAAATCAGGTAGCGCAGCGCGCCCAGGCCTACCGGCCGGCCGGGCGGATTGAGCATTGGGATGCTCAGCAAAACAGCCATTTCGATCAGCAGGGCGGCATAAAGAAATGGCTGCACTGCCTGAGCAGCTACCAGAAGCGCGATCATGCCCATACCAACCGGCCAAAACAAACGGCCGGGTTTAGCCACACTTGCCCCAAAAAACCAGGCGAATCCCAGGGCATAAATCAGGGTCAGTAAGGCGCGGTGGCCGTTATCAAGGACAAAACGGCGGCCCAGAATGACAATTTCCGATGAAATTTTAAACGATAGTGGGCCTATTTGAATGAGGCTGTCGATTGGGGTCTGCCAGGCCAGCAAGGCCAGGAACAGGCACAGGCTTGCTGCCACCGCAGTCGCCAGGGCCGCCCGGCGCATGATAAATAAAAGCACCACCGAAAAAACGATCGGTAGACCGATCCACAGCAGGGGTGCATTCATTGATCGATCTCCATGGTTGGGGCGGCTGTCAGGTAAGCACCGACCAGGGCCAGCGCCAGGTTGATAGCTGCCAGCAAACCTGCCACCAGTACCGATACCTCCAGGGAAGCGTATAAGATCTCAAAACCGGCCAGGAAAGTCAGCAGGCCGATCACTACCCTGGCCGGCTGTTGATTCATACCCATTTGCAGCAGGCCCATGCTCATTAATAGCAGGCAGCCCAGGCTGGTTGCCTGGCTGACGTTGGTCATGCTCATAATGACCGGGGATACGGAAAAAATAACGATCCACACCAACACGGCAGTCAGGGTCCGAAAAACTCGCCCGGAAAGAGGCACGGCGGCCGTTTCGCCAGGGCTGGCGCTGCCCTGGGTGGTTGCCAGTACGGCACTGGCCATTAACCCGACAATCAGCTTGACGGCTGCCATGCCAATCGGCCAGCTTAAAGTGACCAGCCAGAACACTGCCAGATATTGGATTGAAAGTGCGATTTGCGTACCGCGCCAACCGAAGCCAATTAACAACACCAGTGAGCAAACCATCAGGATAGGCACGGCCACAATTGCGTATTGCGCCAGGTTCATGGCTTGTTGATCCCTGAAAGAAGGGATAAGAGCAGCGCCAGTAAAACAAACACCCACAGCACCCCGCCTTCACCTTCCAGGAGGTTGGTGAGTACCTGGAACAGGCTTTGAAATACCCGAAAGAGAAACCCAAATGAGATGTACAGCCAGTCCAGGCGGAAAATGACTGCCATTACGCTGGTTACCCTTTTACCGATGATCACCAGCCAGCTTTTTTCGAGCTGGCCTTCCGGCATGCGGGGGCGCACCCGCACGTACCAGAAGCCAAAAACCAGCGTCAGAAGGACGGAAATCGAACTGGCCCATACGTTGCCAACCGTCAAAGACTGCGGCCAGCCAATGAACGCCAGCAGCCAGCCAGCCAGCCCCAGCAGGTAAAGTCCAGCTGGATACAATACTTGAATCCAGCGCTCCATTGGTGCAAGGGGGTCGGCCGGTTTTAGAACATGGCGGATGAAGCCGGCCATTAAAAGAAAGTGGGAAATCAGAAAAATAAAATCGGGAGTATTGATGGGTGGGATAATCAAACCACTCCAACCACTGGCAGTTGGAGTGAAAGGTAAACCGCTGAATGCCAGCAGGCTCACCAGCGGCGGAATGATTGTCAGCCGTTCGCGGGCTGAGTATAGAAACAAAACACTACCCGATAGAATGAGGGCTGTTCCCCAGGACAGGCTCCCCAGCGGGTAGCCGCGGATGCTGCTGGCCACGCACATGCCTGCCAGGGCAATCATCCAATAAGGGCGCCCGTTAATTTCGTTTTCAGCCGACAGCCACATCGCCGCCCCATAAAGGCCTGCCAGAGCGGCAAAAATGAGCAGGTAAGGCGAAATTTCTGGCGGAACCACGCTGCCAGGCAGGTGACCAAGCACCACCAGGCTTGAGGCGGGCGAAGCCAGCCTTAACAGCGTTCCCAGACCGCGCCTTAGGGGGACTTCAGCGGTATACGGCAGGTGCAGCGGCAGTACCCCCAGGCGCAGCCCGGCTGCAATCAGCAGGAAGATCCCCGATGAAGCCGGTGGATCGACAAGGATCAGAGTTTGCCCGCCCGATTGGCTGACATACATGGCGATGATCAGAAAGAAAGTGCCAGCCAGCCGGGCAGAAAATGATAGCACTGCTTGCAGGCTCATTTGCGGCTTATTGACCGTCCCCAGGATCAGCATCAGCTCGATCAGGTCCACAATCGTCCACGCCAGGGCCAGCGCCAGGGGACTGCTTGCCATGATGGCCAGGATGGCGGTGCCAGACACCAGCAGGCAGCCCGCCCAGTCTGCCGGTATTGAGTGCAGCGCCAGGCGGCCGGACGCAGTCAGGATGGCGGCAGCCGCCAGGCTGGCAATCGCAAAGGCGTACGGCCAGCTAACTGTATCCAGTTGAAAGATAATTGCCGCCGGCATGCCCGGAAACGGCAGCCAGTTCGCAAGCGCCAGGGCAGGAGGGGGATTCCAATGAAAGCTCAGTACGAGACCTAAATTGGCCAGGGCTGTAGCCACCGCCAGCAGGTAGGATGTGCCAAACCTCGGTTGAAACCTTTGGACGATCAAGATTGCAACCGATGCGATGGTTGGTAACAGGACTGGCAGCAGGATTAACACTTTACAGGATTGGGGAGAACGGGCGGCGTTTGATAAATTGGCCCATGCCGGCCTTACCCAGCCAGCGTTCCTGGTCAACGATCAGGCGGCCGCGCAGGAAAACCTTATCCGGATAACCGGTCAATTCCCAGCCCTCAAACAGGTTGTAATCGGTGCGGTGCTGGGCATGCGCCACTCCATAAGTCACGTGTTTTTGGGGATCCCAAATTAAAATATCTGCATCAGCGCCCGGCATCAGGGTGCCTTTGCGTGGGTACATGCCAAAAATTTTAGCCGGATTGGTACAGTTGAGGGCTACAAATTGGTTGGGTGTGATGCGCCCGGCGCCTACGCCGTGAGTCCAGATGATTGGCAGGCGGTCTCCCACACAAGGCAGCCCGTTCGGAATCTTTGTGAAATCGTCTTTCCCCAATTCTTTGCCTGGAATGGCAACCGGCTTTCCTTCATATTGGATCGGTTTCGTCCCGTCGAAGAAGAACGGGCAGTGATCGGTTGAAATCACCTGGATGAAACCCTTGGTTATCCCTTCCCACAGGCGGGTATTATCGGCTGCCGTGCGCATTGGCGGCGAGCAAATCCATTTCGCCCCATCCGGGTGGCGCAGGTCATCTATGGTAAAGAATAAGTACTGCGGGCAAGTTTCGCCCATCATGGGCACCCCTTTTTCACGGGCATATTTGAGCTGGTCAACTTCACCGGCCGCGTTCATGTGCACCAGATAGAACGGTGCTCCGCCCGCCTGGGCGGACATGGCAGCCCCGCGCAGCCCGGCCTCAACCGCACCCCAGGCCGGACGGGTGAGGGCGTGCCATTCTGGGGTCTTATGACCCGCAAGCAGCGCCTCAGAGACCAAAATATCGATGACGTCGCCGTTTTCAGCGTGCATCATGGTCAGCAGGCCGTGCTCGCGGGCGATGCGCATGACCCGGAAGATATCGCCATCTGCCAGGCGCAGCCGGCCGTTATAAGCCGTAAATACCTTGAGGCTGGTAATCCCTTCGTCCACCAGGTGCGGGATACCTGTCTCAACCGTCGGCGCCAGGTGGGTGATGTTCATATGGAAGCCAAAATCGATGGCGGCCTTCGCATCCGCCTTGGCATGCCAGGCATCAATGCAGGCCGGGAGTGAATCGAAGTCCTGTGAAATAAAATCGATCACCGTGGTGGTGCCGCCAAAAGCAGCCGCTTTGTGACCGGTGTAGTGATCGTCCGCCGAGACGGTGTTGAACATCGGCAGGTCAAAATGGGTGTGAACGTCTACTCCACCCGGCATCACCAGCTTTCCGCCGGCATCGACTACTTCTGCGTCCGCTGGCAGGGTCATATTTTGCCCGACCCGGCTGATTTTTTCGCCTTCGACCAGGATATCCGCCTGAAAAGTTTCGGAAGCGGTAACCAGGGTACCGTTTTTAATGATTAAAGTCATAGACGTCTCCAATTTCGATTGTACCAGTAATCATTAAACCATAGCCGCGTTATGTTCTGAGCGGTCAGTCAGAGCATTAAATTTCCCAGCAATGCCAGAATCACAGGGTCAAAGGCGGTTTCGGGCAGATCTTCTGGTTTATATTCACCGCCTTGCAAAGCCCGCTCCCGCAGGCTGCGCCATAGAATTTGCCGTTCCTCCGACCGCACCACCAGGTCGTTGATGGACTGGGCCTGTGGGAATAGCTCTCCGGTGGTATAGAGAAAAGTTATCCGCCGCCAGCGGCCGGCTGGAATGGGGTGAGGCAGGGTTTGCAGCGGGCCAAGAGCCAGTTTGTAATACTCATCATTTGCGCGCGGATGGTCGGGCTCGTCCCGGAAGAGTTCCCGCCGGGTGGTCAGCTCGTGGCCGCGCACTTCGGCAAAATGATCAATCTGCCAGCGGTGTTCCGGCCCAAAATCGCCGGTCTGGTAAAACGCCAGGGCGTCTACATTGATCACTTTGGGAGCGCGGCGCAGGGGAATACGGTACCAGCCCAGCAGGCGGGCAATTTCCAGGTCTCGCCGGTTGGGCATAATGGCGACCAATACCAGAGATTCAGGCGAAGGATATGCGGGCATGCTCTAATTTTATAGCAGTTTTATAAAAGATACCCATTAATTTTTTTCGCCCCGTATTTCGGGGCGAAAAAAATAGTAAATATTTCTTTGAGTGTTTTGTCGGCGGCGGAGCCGCCGACAAAACACTCAAAAGTTGATTTTTTGGATAGGTACTAAAGGTTCTTGATCAACCCGACCCGTTCGTTAAATTCATTGATCAGGTTGTCGATCTCCGGTACCTGTGACTGGATGTCGGTCCAGTAATTGGGATCGTACCACTGCTCTTGAATTTCACGATAGGACTTGCCCTGCTGTTCCACCCAGGTGAAGTACTTTAGGTTGTGAACCCGCTTGCGGTCCGGGTAGCTCAGTTCTTCCATGGCGTCGGTCGTGACTCCATGCAGGTAGCTGGCGTATACTTCGGCTGCATCGTAACCGGTGAACTCACCCATGCTCTCGCGCATTTCCACCATCCGGCTGCCGTACAGTTCCATCGAATCGGTCAGCACGCACAGTACGATATCATTCTTGCCCAGCTCGTACCACTTGGCAAATTTGACTGCTGAAAGCATGTTCGCGATACCAGAGAAGCCTAACAGGTCAAGTTTGGATACCAGGGCCTCGGGGACGCCCTTGCGCACCAGGTATTCGCGGCCGGCCGGTTCATTGAACAGGCGCATGATATTTACCACCGCATCATCATCAATGTCGATGACCATGTCGGAATTTTTGACGTTGTGAATCCACGGGACGTGCTTGTCGCCAATACCCTCGATGCGGTGAGCGCCAAAGCCGTTGCGCAGCAGGGTGGGGCACTGCAAGGCCTCGCTGGCGCCGATTTTACTGCTCGGGAAGACCTCTTTCAGGTAATCGCCGCAGCCGATGGTGCCGGCGGAACCGGTGGTCAGGGTGACGCCGCGATAGGCATCGTTCGGTCCCATCTCAGCCTTGAGCACTTCTTCCATGGCGTGACCGGTGACCTCGTAGTGCCACAGGTAATTGCCGAATTCCTCAAACTGGTTGAAGATCATCAGGTCCTGCCCGCTGGCGGCCAGTTCTTTGCACTTATCGAAGATTTCCTTGACGTTGCTTTCACTGCCAGGGGTGGCAATCACTTCGCTGGATATTTTTCGCAGCCAATCGAAGCGCTCGCGACTCATGCCTTCGGGCAGGATGGCGATCGATTCGCAGGCCATCAGGGCCGAGTCGTAAGCGCCGCCGCGGCAGTAATTGCCGGTGGAGGGCCAGACGGCTTTCTGGGTGGTTGGGTCAAACTGCCCGGTTACCAGGCGGGGCACCAGGCAGCCGAAAGCTGCGCCGACTTTGTGAGCGCCGGTGGGGAACCATTTGCCTACCAGGGCGATCACACGCGCCTCGGTGCCGGTCAGGCTTGAGGGAAATTCGATGTAATTGACCTTTCCGTATCCGCCGCCTGAGATGATGGGTTCATTGTGCCAGTTGATGCGGAATAGATTGCGCGGATCCACGTCCCACAATCCAATGCTGCGTAGCTGCTCTTTGACCCGCGGCGGAATCAAGGCCGGATTTTTCATCTGGGCAAAGGTTGGAACAATAATGTTGCGCTCTTTGGCGCGCTGTACAGTCCGCTTGAGGCGGTCTTCGTGGATGGTTAGATCAATTTTAGCCATTTTCAACTCCTGTTTGAAGTGTCTGGTTTCGATATTTTTCCCGGCCTGGCTGGTGAAAATTTTGGTGGATTATTCTTTGTCATCCGGTCCCTGGCTGACAATATAAAGCGGCCGGCCTTTTACTTCGTCATAAATTCGCCCAATGTATTCTCCCAGGATGCCAACACAAATCAATTGCACGCCCCCAAGGAACAGCACCGCAATCAGAGTGGTTGCCTGTCCAAAGAAGGCCCCGTTCCCGGCCAGGCGACCGATGACGACGATTGGAATTGCAATGATGCTGATGAGGGCTGCGATAAATCCCAGGTAGGTCGCTACCTGCAGCGGGAAATAGGAAAAGCCGGTGATGGCATTGAGCGCCAGGCGGAACATTTTACGGAACGGATACTTGGTTGACCCGGCAAAACGTGCCGCCCGCTTGTAGGGTACACCGGTCTGTTTGAAACCAACCCAGGCGGACATACCGCGTAGAAAGCGATGTTTTTCGCGCATACTGTTCATTACGTTGACCACTTTACGGTCCATGAGCCTGAAATCACCGGTGTCCAGGGGTATTTTGACGTCCGTAATTTGGTAGATCAGGCGGTAGAACAGGGAGGCGGTAAACGTCTTGAACCAGGTTTCACCTTCCCGTTCGGCCCGCACTGCGTACACAACCTCGAAGCCTTCTCGCCACTTTGCGATCAAATCCAGGATGACTTCCGGCGGATCCTGCAGGTCTGAGTCGATGATTACTACCGCCTGGCCACGACTGTAATCGAGCCCGGCCGTGACCGCGATTTGGTGGCCGAAATTACGCGCAAAGATGATAGGGCGCACCCGTTCGTCTTGTTTGGCCAGGCTGCGGATCATATCTGTCGATCCGTCTTTTGAACCGTCATCTATCAGCATCAGTTCCCAGGGTTCGCCAGTGGGTTCCATAACCTCTTTTACCCGCTGGTATAAAACCGGAAGGCTTTCTGCTTCGTTATAAACAGGGGCGATGATCGTGAAGGTAGGTTGCATCGGCTTTTCCTTTTCGAAAGGGTGATCCCGGATGAGAGATAAGTACCTCTAATGAGATTGGTCCAGGTGTTTTTTTAAGGCCGATAAGGTAGGTTCGATAATGGGAGCCGGGGCAACTGCCTGCATTGCTGCCCGCGTATCTTTGAGACCGCTGCCGGTATTTATAACGACCACCGGCTCGTTCTTTCCAATAAAACCCTGCTGCAGCGCTTTGACCAGCCCGGCGTAGGAGGTAGCCCCTGCCGGCTCGGCAAAGATGCCCACTTTACCCAGAACTGCGATGGATTTAATAATATCATCATCCTTTACGGTCAGGTAGGCTCCGCCGGTTTGCGTGGCGGCGCGCACGGCCCGTACCCCGTCGCGCGGCAGGTCGACCGAAATGCTGTCGGCTATGGTGGTCGCTGAGACCGGGGTAATCGTCTCGGTACCGGCAAAGAAGGCATTGGCGATTGCAGCAGAACCTTCGGATTGGATACCGAACAGGCGCGGCATTACGGGCAGCCAGCCGAGTTCGTGCAGGTCTTTGAAGCCTTTATGAATGCCAGAGATAATGTTGCCATCCCCCACAGAAACGAAAATGTTAATTCGTTGAGAGGGGTCGGGCAGACTACAAATAACCTGCTCCCAGATTTCCAGGGCAGCTGTCTTTTTTCCCTCGGCAGTGAAGGGATTGTAGCCAGTGTTGCGGCAGTACCAGCCGAATTCCTGTGCGGCCTCGATAGTCAGGTCAAAGGCCGAGTCGTAGTTGCCGTCCACCAGGATCACCTGGGCGCCGTAGATCAACAGTTGGGCAATTTTGGCCTGTGGAGCAGATTTGGGGGCAAAAATGACCGCCTTTTGCCCGATTGCAGCCGACATTCCTGCCAGGGCGGCCCCGGCATTGCCGGTTGAGGCCGTCACCACCACTTCAGCGCCGATCTGGCGGGCACGTGCCACCACCACCGAGCTGGCGCGGTCTTTAAAGGAGGCGGTCGGATTCCGGCCTTCATCCTTGATCCATAAATGTTCCAGTTGTAGATTTTTCATGAGCGCCGGGGGCGTATAGAGCGGCGTCCAACCGGCAGCGCGCAGGGGGGTACCCTCACCACCCGGATCTGCTACCGGCAGAAGCGGCAGGTAGCGCCAGAGAGAGGAATCGGTGCGCGAGGTGATGTCTTCTACCTGGAAATGCTGGCGAATGGAGGCGTAATCCAGGATTACATCCAGGTTGCCACCATCTTTGGGACAGGTGTAAGTCACCTGGGTTGGCAGGTATTCCGTGTGACACAATGAACAGCGATATCCAACAAATTCTTTCATGTTTTTATCCTATTTATTAAACCAGATCATAATCGGAGATTATAATATAAAAGTAGTTGTCAGACAATAGAGGTGAGGCGTAGTGTTTTTGTGCCCCGCTTTTGCGGGGCACAAAAACACTTCATCTTCTCAATAAATGGGGGTATGTAGTATTTTTTTTGCCCCGCAAAAGCGGGGCAAAAAAAATACTACGCCCCACCTTATTGAGAAGTCCTTACTCATTTTCAAACGGTACTCCCAGGGCGGATGGGGGTGAAGTACGCATGGAGCGCAGCAGGCGTGAGAAAAACCGGCGGGTTGGCTCAGGCATTCCGGCCAGAGTTCGCTCGACCCATTCGGCATTGCCGATATTTACCAGCAGCAGAGTCAAGATCATCAACGGGAAGGGCGCCACTTGCAGCACCTGGGAGGGGATGTTTGGCATGATTGGCTGCAGGTAATTTCCCAGCCACTGCAGGACCGCGAACAGGTAGGCCCCTGTGGCTGCCCGCAGTGGGTTCCAGCCGCCAAAAATGGTGATCGACAGGGCGATCCAACCGATGCCATCCAGGCCGGATATGGTGCCTTTCCAGCCGGCTTTGACGCTTAACGAATAGATCGGTCCCGCCATGCCCACCAGGGCGCCGCCAATGAACGTGTAAATGTAGCGCATGCGGTTGATATTGGCGCCGCGTACGAAAGCGGCAGCCGGGCGTTCACCGATCCCTTGCAGCATCAGGCCTTGCCTGGTCTTGAAAATCCAGAAATAAGCCAGAGCAATCAATAAGAAGCTGGCATAAACGGTTGCATCTTGTTTGAACAAAAGGGTGCCCAGAACGGGAATTTCTTTCAGCAGTGGAATGGGGCTCGAGGGAACCGTCGGCCCTGAAGCACCCATGATTGGACTTCCCAGGAAATAAGCCAGGTCGCGGCACATCAGGGTCAGGACGAAACCAACTGCCACCTGCGACTGCTTGAGGGCGATGCTGGAAAACGCCACAATCGAGGCCACCAGTCCACCGACCAATCCTCCGGCCACGAAGCCCAGGAATACACTGTTGGTTGCAAAGGAGACGGCGAAACCGGCCATAGCGGATAAGAGAATGGTGCCATTGACGGACAGGTTGATTACCCCGGCGCGCTCGGTAATGGTCTCTCCAACCACGGCAAATATGACCGGCGCCGCTGCCGCCACCACTCCAGCCACGCCTGCCAATACTATGTCATTATTATAAAGAAAGACGCCAAAGGCAACCAACAGGCCCAGGCCCACCAGCGCCAATGCATATTCCCAGATACGTCCTTTTTTAAACATACTAAACCTCCTAAGGTTTAGAGAATTCGTCGAAGATGCCTACTCTTTTTTTAAGAACCGGTGGCGGACGCCTTCCACCAAAATTACGATCAATACCAGTGCTTCTTGCAGAACTCCACCCAGGGAGGAATCCAGTTTAAGCACAATAGGGAGTTGGATGCTGCCAGTGTTCAGGATTGCGAAAAACAATGCCACCGGAGCCACCCAAATGGCATGATAGTTGACCAACATGGCTACCAGCAGGCCGAGGAAACCGTAGCCCGAAGAGATCGATGGGATCATGCGATGGTAGACCGCTTCCACTTGGAGCGCTCCGGCTAACCCGGCAAACGCCCCGCAAATTAAGAATGAGGCCATCATATAGCGGGTGGTTGGGATTCCCAGTAAAAAAGCAGCCCGCATATTTTTGCCAACTGCCTTAAGCCGTAATCCAAAATAAGTGCCGTTGAGAAGAACGTAGATGATGATGATACCCACCACCCCGATGATTACCGGCCAGATGCTCAGGCTGGTCTGTCCGATGACAGGCATGGACAGGGCATCCGGAAATGGTTGGGTACCGCTCATTGAGCCAATTCCGGGCCGCTTCCACGGGCCGAAGATCAGCCATAAAGTAATCGCCGTGGCAACAAAGTTCAACCCCAGTCCCCCGAAGATTTCACTCACGCCGCCGTAGATTTTTAACCAACCCACGAGAGCAGCCCACAAGGCGCCTCCCAGGATGCCGGCCAGGATACCCAGGATCAGGATGATGGCGGGTGATACGTTGGTGTCTTGCAAAGCCCGCAGGACCCCGGTCGTAAAAATGGCGCCCAGGGTGATCTGGCCTTCAATCCCAATGTTCCACAACCCGGCCGCAAAAGTGATCAGCAGGCCCGATGTTACGATTAATAGCGGCACCCAGGCCACCACTACGTGGGCAATATTATCCGTCGATCCAAAAGCGCCATCCAGAATATTATTAAAAACCTCAAACGGATTGGCGTTGGAGACAAGAATGATGATCGATGTAAATATCAGGGCCAGAAGGACGGCTCCAACTCGTAAGCTCAGACCAAGCCAGCGGGAATTTGACTTGAACATCAACGCTCCTCTCGTTCCTGGAAGCCTTTTCCACCAATTAATTGTCCCAACTTCTCGACCGACGTATCAACCGACTCGATCGGTTGGGAAACTTTTCCACCAAAAAAGACCAGGATACGGTCGCTGTAAAGCATAAGTTCTTCCAGGTCAGAAGACATAAAAAAAATGCTGGTGTTTTGCTTGCAGCGTTCTTTAAGCTTGCCCCAAATCCAGATGGACGATTCAATGTCCAGGCCGCGAGTGGGGTGTTCGAGCAGCAGCAGTTTGATCTCAGGGCGCAGCAGTGCCAGCAGGGCGCGCTGCTGGTTTCCACCCGACAGTTCCTCGACCAGGCTGGCGGGTGTGCCTTTGATGAAATACGATTTAATCCGCTCCTGGGTGATTTTCAGGGATTTACTGCGATCTATGATAAAGCCGTTGGTTTGATCCGAAAGAATGAAATGCTCCGAAAGCGATAGGCCCGGAATCAGCCCTTCCTCCAGGCGTGAAGCCGGTACGTAAGAAATTCCTGCGTCCAGGAAGGCGTGATAAGGCCTGGCGGTCAGATCCCTTTTCCCCAGCAGGATTTTACCGCCTACCGGGCGCATTAAACCGCCCAGAGTACGCAAGAACTGGCGCTGGCCCGAACCTTCCATTCCGGCTAGCCCAATCACCTCGCCTTGTTGGGCGCTTAAATTAACGTTTTTAATGTGCAGGCGAGAATCTTCGATTGAAAGATTTTCCAATGTCAGGGTTGCATCACCGGATCGAGCATAGACACGGTTGTCAATGTTAATTTCCTTCCCGAACATCATCTTGACCAGGTCTCTGGTCTTGTAAGGGGTACGGGCTTCGCCGACCACTTTGCCGCTCCGGAATACAGCCACCCGCTGGCACAAGCCTTCCACTTCTTCGAGCTTATGCGAGACGAAAATAACGGTCATGCCCTCCGCGGCCAGTTTG
>Ga0209014_10001064_pt1 | contig 16331 bp, 8 predicted proteins | sample BarGraNGADG00212_FD_184491 | JGI IMG/M metagenome (GOLD analysis project Ga0209014, IMG submission 184491) | Arctic peat soil microbial communities from Barrow, Alaska - Barrow Graham LP Ref core NGADG0002-212 (SPAdes) (version 2) | ecosystem: Environmental > Terrestrial > Soil > Wetlands > Peat...
GTGCGGCGCTCTCGCCGTGGACGGCATGCTCCGTCGCACGACGCTGCCCACGCGATGGGTCTGGGTGAGCACGCTCGCCGCGATCGTGTGCTTCGCGGTCGTCGCTCCGAGACGCGACGCTCCGCCCGCCGCGCTCAAGATTCCCGTGACGCAGGATCGCATCGCCGCGGTCGTCACACCGCCACCGGCGACGAGTGGCTTCGCCGCGGTTTTCGAGCGGGGTCGCGAGGCGGTCAGATCTTCCATGACAGGGCTCATCGCGGGCGCGAACAAGCGTCTGTCTGCCGCGGCCGTGCTTTGGCTTTCGATAGCGTGGGGTGTGATGAGCGCGATGATGCTGGCCGTTCTCGTCATCGTGAATCGTCGCGTCAATCGAGAGCGACGCGCGTGGCCGCACGCCGAGGTGTTCGGCACGCCGGTGCGCATCACGCCGGCGGTTGGCCCCGCGGTCATCGGCCTCTCGACGCCGGAGATCGTGGTGCCGCGCTGGCTGCTCGAACGGAGCCCCGATGAGCAGCGTCTCGTGATCGTGCATGAGCGCGAGCATGTCGCCGCGCGCGATCAGCTTCTTCCTGTCGGCGGACTCGTCGTCGCAGCGATTCTCCCCTGGCATCCAGCGGTCTGGTGGGCCCTCTCGCGCCTGCGTCTCGCCATCGAGCTCGATTGCGATGCTCGTGTGTTGAACCATGGGGTGCAGCCTCGGCCTTACGGAGCGCTGTTGATCGACATTGCCGGCCAGTGCGCCGGATACCGCGCTGGCGCGCTCGCGCTCGCGGACAGGACCTCACATCTGGAGCGGAGATTGCTCGCCATGAAGAACACCCAGCCGCGGTTCACTCTCGTTCGGACGGGCGCGCTCGGCGCCATTGCCATGCTGTCGATCGTGATGGCATGTGAGGCGCGACTCCCGACGTCGGCGGAAGTGGACCAGATGGATGTGGCGAGCGCGGAGAAGGCGGTCGTGCAGGCGAAGCTGCTCGACGGAAAGGAAGCGCAAAATGTTGTCTACAAGATTGACGGCGTGGTCGTGACTGCGGCCGTAGCGCATGCGATGAGCTCGAAGCACATCGTGAGCGTCAGTGTATCGAAGTCCGGCACGGCACACATGAAGGGCGATAGCACTGCGTTCGCGGTCGTGAGCGTCAGCACCTCCGACACCGGCAGCGGCATTCAGGGCGGGCCCATGAAGATCACCTACAATAACGGCACGCAGCACGGAACGATCGAGACCGCGCATGGAACGCTGACAGGCTCCAAGGGCTTCACCGGCCTGCTGTTCGTCGATGGCGTGCTGGCACCCGAGGGATCAATGGCGAAGCTCTCGCCGAACGACATCGCCAGCATCGAGGTGATCAAGGGTGTGGCGGCGGCGAAACTCTCGACCGATCCCGCGGCGGCAAATGGCGTGATCAGGGTCACGACCAAGCACGCCAGGCAGTAGAACAAGAAAGTGCAGGTCCTTTCGTTTCACTCAGGACGACAAACTGGGAAGGTGCAGGTCCTTCGTTGCACTCAGGACGACAAAATAAGTTGTCGTCCTGAGCGCAGCGAAGGACCTGCACTCCTCCTTAGCGCAGCATTGCCTTAGCGATCGTGTTGAGCTGCATGTTGCTCGTGCCCTCGTAGATCGCACCGATCTTCGCGTCGCGGTAGAACTTCTCCGCCGGATAGTCTGTCGTATACCCATATCCGCCGAACAGCTCCAGTGAGACGGACGTCACGCGTTCGGCGACCTGGCTGGAGAACAGCTTCGCCATGGCGCCCTCCATGGCGATGTCGTGGCCGGCGTCCTTGAGCCGCGCGGCGTTGTAGACCATGAGCCGCGCCGCCTCCGTCTCCGTGCGCGCCTGCGCGAGCTGGAACTGAATGCCCTGAAATTCGGCGATCGGCTTTCCGAACTGATGGCGCTCCTTCACGTACGACGTCGCCGCCGCGAGTGCACCCTGGCTCACGCCGATCATCTGCGCGCCGATGCCGATGCGTCCCTCGTTCAGCGTTTCGATCGCGACCTTGTAACCCTGTCCTACCGGGCCGAGCACGTTCTCGGCGGGCACTTCGACGCCATCCAATATGAGCTCGGTCGTGCTGGACGCTCGGATTCCGAGCTTGTCCTCCTTCTTGCCCACGGAGAAGCCGGCGAAATCCCGCTCGACGATGAATGCGGTGATTCCCTTGTATCCCGCTTGCGGGTTCATGGTCGCGAACACGATGTAGATCCCCGCTTCGGCGCCGTTCGTGATCCACATCTTGCGGCCCGTGAGCACCCACGCATCGCCGCGCTGTTCCGCGCGCGTCGCCATGCCGAAGGCGTCGGAGCCCGAGCCGGGCTCGCTGAGCGCGTAGGCGCCGATGGTGTCGCTCGTGAGACGCGGCAGGTACTTCGCCTTGAGCGCGTCGCTGCCGTAGCGCGTGATGGGATAGTTGACGAGCGTGTTCTGGACGTCGATCAGAATCGCGGCCGCCGCGTCGACTTTGCTCACCTCTTCGACGGCAAGCGCGACCATGAAGAGCGATCCGGCCGCTCCGCCATACTGCTCCGGCACCTGGATGCCCATGAGCCCCATCTCGAAGTATTTCGCGATGAGCTCGGGATCGATCTTGCCGGCCCGCTCCATCGCGGAGACTCGCGGCTTCACCTCTTCAGCGGCAAAACCGGCGACCGCGTCGCGGAAGAGTTCCTCGTCGTCGGAGAGGATGGTGAGGGCGGGATGCGAGACGACGGAATCGGTGGACATGAGTGCAGTCAAACCGTGATGGAGGACGCTGACGCCGACTGCGAGATTGCACCGGCGACGCTCCTGTTAGCCTCAGACGGAAAGCTACACCATTGTCGTCGTGGGCAAAGCGAAGGACCTGCACCTGTCTTTCTTTGCTGCCTGAACACAACCTTTGCATTGTGTCATTCAATGTTGCACACTAGGCGGGTTTCCCACCACTGAGGATGGCAGCATGCATTCGCGTCTCACGTCACTCGCCGCCGGCATCGCACTGGCCGCGGCGTCTCCACTCGCGGCTCAGCAACAATCCGGGGCGGCGGGGGCGGCGGTCGATCTGACCACCAAGCTCACGCTCGATCCCAAGACTCGTACCGGCGTCCTCCCGAACGGCCTGCACTACTACGTGCGCGCGAACGCGTATCCGGCAAAGCGCGCCGAGCTGCGTCTCGCGGTAAATGCCGGCTCGATCCTCGAGGACGACGATCAGCGCGGCATGGCCCACGTGATCGAGCATATGGGCTTCAACGGCACGACGCACTTCAAGAAGAACGAGCTGGTGAGTTATCTGCAATCGATCGGCGTCCGATTCGGCGCCGACCTGAACGCGTATACGAGCTTCGACGAAACCGTCTACATGCTGCAGGTACCGACCGACACCGCGCGTATCCTGGAGCAGGGCATCACAGTGCTCGAGGATTGGGCGCACGGCCAGCTCTTCGACTCGACCGAGGTAGCGAACGAGCGCGGCGTGGTCGTGGAGGAGTGGCGGTCGGGCAAAGGAGCCAATGACAGGATGCGGCAGCAGTATTGGCCGATCCTGTTCCGGGGCTCCAAGTACGCCGACCGCTGGGTCATCGGCACGCAGGAAAGCATCATGTCGTCCACGCCGACGGTGCTTCGCCGCTTCTACCACGACTGGTACCGCCCCGACAACATGGCGATGATCGCGGTCGGTGATTTCGACCCGGCGCAGATGGAAGCGCTGATCAAGAAGCACTTCAGCGGCATTCAGCCGGTCAGGAATCCGCGGAAACGGGCGCTGGCCGACGTCCCGGGAAACAAGGCCCCGCTCGTCGCCATCACCACCGATAAGGAAGCGACGAACACCGTTGTCCAGTTGATGTTCAAGCTCCCCAAGGAGGAAACGCGGACAGTCGGCGACTATCGGCGCATGCTCACGAGCCGGTTGTACGGCGCGATGCTCAACGGGCGGTTCAGCGAGATGGCGCAGAAGCCGAACGCACCGTTCGCGCAGGCCTTCGGCAACAAGGGCACCTTCGTCCGAAGCGTGGACGTGTTCCAGGTGCTCGCCCTGGTAAAGGACGGCGGCGCCGAACGCGGCGCCGAGGCGTTGATCACGGAGACGCGCCGCGTCGACCAATTCGGCTTCCTGCAGTCGGAGCTCGATCGCGCCAAGCAGAACATGCTGCGGACATACGAGCGGGCGTACGCGGAGCGTGACAAGACCGTATCGGCGCAGATCGTCTCTGAGTACGTCGGCAACTTCCTCGACGCCGAACCGGTTCCGGGGATTGAGGCGGAGTACCAGCTCGCGCAGCGGCTCGTGCCTGCCATCACGCTCCAGGAAGTCAACACGCTGGCGAGCACGTGGATCACGGATGAGAACCGTGTGATTCTCGTTCAAGGCCCGCAGAAAGATGGCGTCCAGATGCCGACGCAATCGGAAATGTTGGCGGTGATCGACCGTGCCTCGAAGGCGCCGGTCACGGCATACACCGAGAACGTCACCGCCGGAGCGCTGGTCGCAAAGCTCCCGACACCGGGCAGGATTGCAAGCGTGCAGAAGCCCAACGGCGCCGGGATCACCGAATGGAAGTTGTCGAACGGCGCGCGGGTCCTCATCAAGCCCACGGACTTCAAGGCCGACGAGATCCGGTTCGGGGCGTACAGCATGGGCGGATCGTCGCTCGTGTCCGACGCCGACTACATGTCGGCCGCGATGGCCGCACAGATCGTATACACCAGCGGTCTTGCCACCTTCAACCGCGTCGATCTCGGCAAGAAGCTGAGCGGGAAATCGGTGAGCCTGCAACCGACCATCGGGGGAACCACCGAAGGGCTGTCGGGCACCGCGTCGCCAAAGGATCTCGAGACGCTCATGCAGCTGGCGTATTTGCAGTTCACCGCACCGCGTCTGGACACGCCGGCGGTCACGGCGTTCCAGAACCAGTTCAATACGATGCTCGCCAACCGCGGCGTCAGCCCGGAGGCGGCGGTATCCGACACCTTCTCCATGACGATGTCGTCCAACCATCCGCGCGCGCGCCCGTTGACAGTGGCCACGTTCGCCGAGGTGAATCCGCAGCGGGCTTACGACATCTATCGTGACCGCTTCGCCGATGCGAGCGATTTTACCTTCGTGTTCGTTGGAAATGTCGATACGGTCGCGCTCAAACCGTTGGCGGAGCAATATCTCGCGACATTGCCGAGCACCGGCCGAAAGGAAACGTGGAAGGACGTCGGCATCCGGCCGCCCACGGGCGTCGTGGAAAAAGTCGTTCGCAAGGGCACGGAGCCGAAGTCGATGACGTTCATCGCCTTCACGGGACCGATCGATTTCACGGAACAGAACCGGTTCGATCTCCAGGCGCTCGTCGACTTGGTGCGCATCAAGATCATCGAGACGCTCCGCGAGAAGATGAGCGGAACGTATTCTCCCGGGATCATGTCCTCGAGTACGAAGATTCCACTCCCGCAGTACACGATCACCACGTTCTTCAGCTCGTCGCCGGAGAACATCGAGTCGCTGTCGCGCGCCGTGTTCGCGACCATCGACACCCTGCAGCGGAACGGGCCGTCGCAGGTCGACGTGAACAAGGTGAAGGAGGAGCTGATTCGTGGCCACGAAGTGGAGCTCAAGCAGAATGCATACTGGATGTCATACATCCTGGCCAAGGATCAGAACGGCGAAGACGTCGCGTCCGCGCAGGCTCAGTACGACGCGATGATCAAGAAGCTGACGGCGGCACAGGTTCAGCAGGCCGCGAAGCAGTTCTTCAACATGAAGAATTACGTTCGCGTGGTGCTCGTGCCGGAGGGGCCAAAGCCGACGCCGTAACGGACCGCGGAGGCGAAATGACCAGCGGGCACCCGATCGTCGGGTGCCCGCTTGGTTTATGTGTCCAGCATGACCACAAACTGGTTGCAGTAAGAGCCTACGGCGCGCCAACCAACGGAAGTTCGACGAAACTCGCCTGTCCGGGCGCGTGATAAATTCGCTGCGTGGCCTTTCGATAGTCCTGCGGCTTGGCGAAGAAGATGTTGGGAACGAACGTCTGCGGATTGCGATCGTACAGGGGAAACCAGCTCGATTGCACCTGCACCATGATTCGGTGTCCAGGCAGGAAAACGTGATTCGCCGTGGGCAGTGCGAAGCGATACTGGAGCGGCGTATTGGGTGCGATTGCCTTGGGCGTCTCGAGGCTCTCGCGATACCGGCCGCGGAAAATGTCCGCCGATATCATGAATTGATAGCCACCCATCGCCGGCTGACTGGCCACTTCGTCGGGGTAGACGTCGATCACCTTCACGACCCAGTCGGCGTCGGTGCCGTCGGTGGACGCGAACAGGTTGGCGATTGGCTGTCCGCTGATCTTCAGGGGCGTGGTCAGCACATCCGACGTGAACGCAAGCACATCAGGGCGCCCGGACGCTTCGCGCTGATCGTCGGCCAGCCAATTCGGCCACGTGAGGCCATTGTCATAGCCCACCGGCTGAATAGGACGCGCGCGGAAGGGGACGGGCTTCGAGGGATCTGACACGTATTCGTCGAACGCTGCGCCGCTCGTGGGGGAAACGGTAAAGCCGGCCTTCAATCCGGCCGACAGGTAGAGCGGCGTGGGACGGATCGCGCAGCCGCTCGCGCAGCCGGCTGGCCAAGACGGAAGGCGGCGCCACGTGTTCGTGCCCGATTCGTACGCCGTGACGGGCGCGACATCCGCCTTGGGCGCGTCATTCCTGAGATAGTGATCCAGGAACGGGCGCAGCACTTCCTTCTGAAACGTCAGCGAGGTGTTGCTGTTGAAGCGAATGGCGCCGAGCGTGCTGCCGTCTTCGATGGCCTGACCGTGATGCCAGGGACCCATGACGAGGAAGAGCTTGTCGTTGTTCGCGTCGTTGGGCTTTAGCGCCTTGTACACCGCCATGGCACCGTAAATGTCTTCCGCGTCCCAGAGACTGTGGACCAGCATCGTCGGCACCTTCAGCGGCTGCGCGGCGAGGATCTTGTCCATCGCCTGGTCGCGCCACCAGGCATCGTAGCTCGGGTGCTCGGTGATCTTCCGCCAGAACCCCACCTGATCGAGTCCTCGGCGACGACCGAGCTCACCGGCCGAACCGGCCTGCATGAACATGTCGTAGTCGTCGAAGTTGCTCGTGTACCACTTCTCGTCGGAGGCGCGCGCCGCTTCCTGTTCGTAGATGTACGGCATGTTCTGCTGACGGAACGCGCCGTTGTGAAACCAGTCGTCGCCCATCCAGCCGTCCACCATCGGGTTCATCGGCACGGCCACCTTGAGTGCCGGATGCGGATTCACCAGCGCCGTCAACGAGAGGTATCCGTTGTATGAAATGCCGAGGATGCCAACCTTGCCATTGGATTCCGGAATGTTCTTCACCAGCCAGTCGATGGTGTCGTACGTATCGGTGGCGTGATCGACGGCCGTGGGGTTCAGCGGACCGCGCATGGGACGATTCATCACGTAATCGCCTTCGGATCCGTACTTGCCGCGGACATCCTGCACCACGCGGATGTAGCCGGCGTCGACCACCATGTCGGCCGCATTATCGTAGCCGTTGAGGTTCGGGCCCAGGTGCGCGCTCTGTGCGTGTGTGGTGAGAGCGCTGGCGTTGTATGGAGTGCGAGTGAGGAGAATCGGCGCGTTCGCGGCGCCATTCGGCACCAGGATCACCGTGTGCAGCTTCGTCCCATCGCGCATCGGGATCATCACCTCTCGGCGCACGTAGTCAAAGCCGAACCTGCTCGGCTGCACCTTGGCCGGCGATTCGCTGACCAACGTATCGAGGCGGGTTGGCCGGACCTGCGCCGCGGCCGATGGAGCAAAGAGCCACGCGAATGCCAGCATGGGCAGCAACGTGTGGTGCGCGCGAACAGGACGGACGATCGTCATGGAAATTACCTCTGGAAGATTGCTCAGCGGAGCGACTACGGACGCGGTGTCGCGCCTTCGCCATTCGTGAGGCGATACAACAGTAGCGCTGCCCGCTTGGTTTGCACAGGAAGCATGCGGAGATCGGCTGTCTCCTTGTCGCTGTGATCATCGTGTCCCGAAAGACCGATGCCGTCGATCTTCATCGGCACGATGCTGGCGACGAAGGACACGTCGGCTGCGCCGGCGCGTGACGGATCGACGCCCTCCACTGGACCGCTGCCCAGATCTCTGCTCGCACGATCGTAGAGCGCGAGGAGTCGGCGGTTACCGTCACTCGGCGCCATGGGTGGATAGCCGTCGTCGAACGAGATCTCCGCCGTGGTCAGCGGGAGATGCTTCGCGACGATCTCGCGCATGGCCTTCGTGGTGCGCTCGAGCTGCTCCGGCGAAATGGTGCGCATGTCGCCGGTGACGACGACCTGCTTGCTGATCACGTTGTGCTTGCCGGAAGCCCGTCCCTCACTGCCGGTGCTGTCGATGGTGAGGGATGATCCGCCGAGTATGAGACCAGGGCTGAAGGCGAGGAGTGGCTCGCCGGAGAGCTTGGTATAGAACTCGTTGAGAATGCGCGACGTCTCGAAGACTGCCCCCGCGCCCATGTCGGCATGAAAAATCTGCGACGCATGGCCAGCATTGCCGCCGGTGCGCAGTGTCCACTCCGTCGCGCCGCGACGAGAGATGACAGCTGTCTTCGGATCACCGGCGCCGTCTTCGAAACCAATGGCGACCGTTGCGTCCTTTGCCGCGTCGACGAGCGTGCGCCGCGCCGCACTGATGGGACGTCCCGCGTCCTCTTCGTCGCCGTTGAAGACGACCGTCACGTTCATTGGCGCCAACGCGCCCGCGTCCTTGATGGCACGGAGTGCGGCGAGGATGATCACGTCACCGCCCTTCATGTCGATGATGCCGGGTCCTTTCGCAGTGGAGTCGTTCACGCGCTCGAACTTCTGAAACGAGCTGCCTGGCTCGAACACCGTGTCGAGATGTCCGATGAGCAGCAGCTTGGGGCCAGTGCCAGGATGCTCGGCCACGAGGTGGCCCGCGCGATTGAACGGTGCGCCATCGACCCATCGTGTTCTAAAGCCGAGCGAATCGAACTGAGCGCGGAGGACGTCACCGACCTGTCGCACGCCGGCGAAGTTCTGGGTGCCGCTGTTGATGTTGACCAGGCGTTCGAGCAGCGCGAGGGTGGTTGCGTTATGTGCGTCCACGGCGCGCGTGATGGAGCGTTCAGTCGTCGAGAGACCAGTGGGCTGAGCGGTGGAGGTGACGGGTCGGGCTGCGGCCAGAAAGAGGGCGGCCAGGCAGAGACGGATGGATGAAGTCGGCATAATCGAAGTTAGCGCCGAATGCACGCAGCCCAACCACTTTTCGTGTCAGGCCACGAACGGGTCTCTGCCTCAAATGGCACACAGTTGAGTCGTTGCACTCCCTCGTCGAACCACCGCTCGAGGCTGGCCCGGCGACGGCCCTTGGGCAACAGAAGTGCGTCAAGGCGGCGCGCGCCCTGGCCTTGCGCGCGCTCCCCCGCCGCCGGATGATAGACCCGTCGCGGCGCCACTTCTCTCAGATTCCGAGTCACTCCCATGATCTCACGAGTTCGCCGTTCAATCCTCGCGTCCGGCCTCGGCCTCGCGGCGCTTTCGCATCCTCTCGACGCCCAGCGCGCCTCCGTGCTTGCGCCGCCCACCGTCGATCCCGCGCAGACCTCCGCGCTCAGATTCCGCTACATCGGTCCGGTGGGCAACCGCGTCGCCTCCGTCACCGGTGTTCCCGGCGACTTCAATACCTACTACGCCGGCGCCGCGTCCGGTGGCATCTGGAAGTCGGTCGACGCCGGAATTCACTGGTTACCGGTGTTCGACGACAAGGACGTCTCGTCGATCGGCGCACTCGCCGTTGCCCCGTCCAATCCGAGCATCGTCTGGGCGGGCACCGGCGAGCCCTGGATCCGCAGCCACATCTCGCTCGGCAATGGCGTGTACAAGTCCATCGACGCCGGCCGCACGTGGACCAAAATGGGGCTCGACGCGACGGGTCGCGTCGGTCGCATCGCGATCGATCCGGTGAATCCCGACATCGTCTTCATCGCCGCGCAGGGCCACAGCTACGGACCGCAGCGCGAGCGCGGCATCTACCGCACGAAGGACGGCGGCCGCACCTGGGAGCAGGTGCTCTTCGTCGACGAGAACACCGGCGGCATCGACGTCGTCATGGATCCCTCCAACTCGAAGAAGCTGTTCGCAGCCACGTGGCAGTTCGAAATTCACACGTGGGGACGCGAGAGCGGCGGGCCCGGCTCCGGTCTCTATATGTCCAGCGACGGTGGAACGTCGTGGACTCGGCTTCGCGGCAACGGACTGCCGACGCACGACGTCGGCAAGATCAGCGTCGCCATCGCGCGCACGAATCCCAATCGCGTCTATGCGCTCATCGAGACGGGCGACGGCGTTCCCGTGCACGGGCAGCCCACCGACAACGGTGAGCTGTGGCGCTCGGAGGACGGCGGCACCAACTGGCGCGTCGTCAACTACGATCGCAATCTCGCCTGCCGCCAGCCGTACTACACGCGCACCGTCGTCTCCACGGACAATCAGGACGAGCTGTATTTCCTCTGCGCAACCTTCAGTCGTTCGCTGGATGGAGGCGCGACAAGCGCCGCCGCTGGTGGTCGTGGTGGCCGCGCGGGCGGCGCCGCCACCGGCGACAGCGCACGCGTCAGCCCTCTGGCAACGCCCGGCGGCGATAACCACGACATGTGGATCGATCCCACGAACGCCAACCGCATGGCGGTCGCGAACGATGCCGGCGTTTCCATCTCGACGACGCGTGGACGCAGTTGGCTGCGCCAGAATCTGCCGATCGCGCAGATATATCACGTCACCACCGACAACCGCATTCCCTACTACGTCTACGGCAACAAGCAGGACGGTCCCTCGTATCGCGGGCCGAGCAACAGTCGCACCGGCGGACAGATCGCGCGTAGCGAGTGGCACGGTGTCGAAGGCGGCGAGAGCGGCTGGGCGACGCCCGATCCGGTCGATTCCAACATCATCTGGTCCACCGCATCGGGTTCCGGCTCGCGCGGCGGCATCGTCATACGCTACGACCTCCGCACTCGGCAGGGACAGAACGTCGAAGTCTATCCGCTGAGCACGGGCGGCCATCCCGCCGCCGAGGTGAAGTATCGCTTCGTGTGGGACGCGCCGTTCACGATCTCACCGCACGATCACAACCGCCTCTACACCGGCAGCCAGTTCGTTCACATGACCACTGATGGTGGCAAGAGCTGGCGCGTCATCAGCCCCGATCTCACCCGCAACGACAAGTCGAAGCAACAGATCTCCGGCGGGCTCACGCCGGACAACATCGGTGTGGAGTATGGCGACGTCGTCTACGCCATCGCCGAGTCGAAGGTGCGCGCGGGTATCATCTGGACGGGGAGCAACGACGGCCTCGTGCACGTCACTCAGAACGGCGGCACGTCGTGGACGAACGTCACGGCGAACATCCCCGGCATTCCGACGTGGGGCTCGGTGCGTCACATCGAGCCGTCGCGCTACGATGCGGCCAGCGCGTACATCATCGTCGACGCGCACCAGGAGAACAACCGCGATCCGTGGATCTACAAGACAACGGATTTCGGCAAGAGCTGGAAGCTCATCGTCAACGGCATTCCGAAGTCGCCGCTCAGCTACGCGCACATCATTCGCGAAGATCCCAGGCGTCGCGGCCTCCTCTACGCCGGCACGGAGAACGCGCTCTACCTCTCGTTCGACGACGGCGAGCACTGGCAGAAGCTCCAATCGAATCTTCCGCCCGCGCCGGTCTACGGCCTGATGATTCAGGAGCAGTTCAACGATCTGGTCGTCGCCACCTATGGGCGCGGATTCTTCATCCTCGACGACCTGAGTCCGCTACAGCAGCTCTCGCCGGAGATCACAACGTCGAGCGCGCATCTCTTCGCGCCGCGGCCGGCGTATCGATTCACGAATGTCACCGGCAACTATTCCACGAACGACGATCCGACGGCGGGGAGCAATCCACCCTACGGTGCGGCGATCAACTACTGGCTCAAGTCGGCGGCGCCTGTGGTCATCGAGATTCTCGACGCGGCGGGCAAGAGCGTGCGCACGATCAATGATTCGACCACGCGCGCTGGGCTGAACCGCACGTATTGGGATCTGCGCAACACGACGCCGAAGGCGCCGCGCCTGCGCACCAAGCCGATGTACAATGCCGAATTCACGATGAACGCCGACGGCACGCGTGACGCGCCGGGAATGGGATCGATCTCCGTCCTCATGCCGCCGGGTAAATACACTGTGAAGCTGACGGCGAGCGGCCAGACGTTCACGCAGCCGCTGGAGGTGCTGCGCGATCCGAATCAGGCGGAGACACTCGCCGACATTCGCGCTTCGGCCAACGCGCTGCTCGCACTTCAGAAGGATCACGCCGGCGCCGGCGAGATGCTCAACCAGATCGAGCGCGTGCGATCACAGATCCAGGCGCTCGGCTCGGCCGACGTCCGCGCGGCCGGTGATTCGCTCGAACACAAGTTCATGGACGTCGAGGGGCAGTTGGTCGACTTGCGCATGACCGGTCGTGGACAGGATGAGGTGCGCTGGCCGGTGCAAGCGGCGGGGCAGCTCAATTATCTCGCCGGCGGCATTGCGGCGTCGGATTTCGCGCCGACCACGCAGCAGCGTGAAGTGCAGGGCATACTGGCCAGGAACGTCCGTGCAACGCGTGGGGCGCTGGATCAGTTGCTCGCCAAGGATCTGCCCGCGTTCAATTCGCTGTTGCGTGCGAAGGGGTTGAAGATCATCACGGTTGAGACGGGAGTAGTCTTCTAAGGACGATTTGGCCTTTTGATGACACGGTCCCGGAGCGGCCTACAGCCCTGCCGCTCCGGTGCCGATGCTCTCTGTCTGGCCTCCAACCGGAAAGGACGGAGAGGAGGAGGGGGACCGCCGGGCGGTCGTCTCCCGCGAACCGCTCTCCGTGCCGGAAATTGCCATTGCGGAGGCCATCAGATAGTACGATATTTGCGAGGAATTGTGAGGCAGATCATAAATATTGTGTGACGCAGGTCGCGCGGCGAGGAGAAATAGCATGTTGACACCTGGCGGTCTGGATCGTCCATCATTCGGAACCAAATGTCTGCAGTACGCGCCTGGGCTCCATCCATGTGGACTACCGATGCGACGCGTTTCCCTTACTCTCAGCTCGTGCACGACCGCCCGCCGCGCGTTCCTCATCGCGGTGGTGCCCGCTGCCCTGCTCACCGGTGTGGGCGCGCGTCTCGGCGCCCAGGACACGACCAGCGTGCCCAAGCCCGCGCCGTCGATCCCTGCCCCCGCGCCGACGACCGGCCCGGTGACCACGCCGTCGTCGATCCCCGCCGCGCCGGAGACGGCGCCCGCGTCAACACCGGCGACCACTATCGCGACGGCGCCAGCCAATAGCCCCGTGACGTCTCCGGCCGCCAGCCTGACTTCGACGGCGCCGTCGGAGCAGCGCATCCCGATCAGGAAGGAGCCCGTGACGGCTCCGGCCGCCAGCCCGACTTCGACTCCTCCGGCAGCAGTGTTGCCGACGAGCGCGCCCGTCTCGGGCGCAGCGGAGACAAGTCCCGCCGCGCCGCCGATCACGCCGGCGATAACCCCGGTGACAAGTCCGGCAGTCACCCCCGCCGCAGATCCCGCGGCCTTGGCCGCCAGCCCGACTTCGACTCCCCCGGCAGCGGCGTTGCCGGCAACCGCTCCAGCGACGGCCCCGGCCGCGACACCGGCGTCCCCCGAGACGGCGTCGGCCACCGCGCCCGCCACGACGAACGCGCTGGTGCCGAACGTCCCGATGCCGAACGTCCCGGTGCTGAACGTCCCGGTGCTGAACGTCTCGGCGCCGAGTCCGGCAGTCACCCTCGCCGGAGATCCCGCGGCCTCACCCGCGACGATCACCGCGCCTTCGGTCACGCCGGCTAGTACCGCAACCTTACGCCAGACTGCCAGGCCGGCGGCCGCCGCCGACAGCGATCTGGCGAACGAGTATGTGCAGCGCGCCGTGACGCTGTTCGAGGAACACAAGATCGAACCGGCGCTCGCTGAGTACCGTCGCGGCATCAACAAGGACCCGCTCGATCAGGATACCTGGTACGGGCTCGCCGAGACACTCCACGAGATCGGCCGCGACAAGCAGGCGCTCGAGGCGTACGCGCTGGCGCTGACGTTTATCACTCACGCGCCCGAGCTGCGCGCGGTCTACGCCGAGCTGCTGATCAGCAACAAGAGGAACGCCGACGCGATGGCCGTGCTCCAGAAGGGGATCGAGATCGATCCGGAGAACATCGGGCTGAAGGTGGCGCTCGGCACGGCCGCGCTGTTCGCGCTCGACGACTCGAGCGCATCACCGACGACGACCTCGGCGAAGGCAGTGGCGGCGAAGACAGAGCCCGCGCCCGCGCTCGCGGCCCCGGGTGCGGCGACCGCGGCCCCGGGTGCGGCGACCGCGGCCCCGGGTGCGGCGACCGCGGCCCCGGGTGCGGCGACCGCGGCCCCGGGTGAGGTGACCGCGCCCACGGGTGGCGCGAAGGCGGCCGCGCCGACGGCGAAGAAGACGACGCAGATGAAGCGCAAGAAGCTGTGCAAGCTGTTCTGTACCGTGGCGAAGCCGAAGTAAGGCCAAGCCGATTTCCGCCTGGAGTCTCTGGCCGCGGTACCGGAAGACGACTCCCGGTGCCGCGGCTCCGTAGTGTTGGGAGAGGACGTCCCGGTATCGTGACTCGTCGCGTCTCCAGCGCGTCCTACTCCAGAGAATCCATCCTCCGCATCGAACGAAAAGGGTACGTGAGCGCACTGAAGATCTGCTCCACCTGCAGCACCGAATATCCGGCCAATGAGCGGTTCTGTCCTCGGGATGGAACAGCGCTGCGCACGCAGAGCGGTGCGGCAGACCTCGTGGGCTCGATCATCGGTGGCTATCACGTGCTCAAGAAGCTTGGCGAGGGGGGGATGGGCCAGGTGTATCTGGCCGAGCATGTGAAGATGGGGCGCCACAGCGCGGTGAAGGTCATGCACGCCGCGATGGTGCACGACGCCGACGCGATCGGACGGTTCAACCGCGAGGCGGCCAACGCGAGCCGGATCAATCATCCGAACGTCGCTGGCATCTACGACTTCGGTGAGACCTCGGACGGACTGGTCTACCTGGCGATGGAGTTCATCGAGGGGGAGACGCTCACCGAGATCGTGAAAGCGCATGGCGCGCTGTCGCCCCAGCGGGCGGCGGGGATCACGCGGCAGGCCGCCGAAGGGCTGTACGTGGCGCACCACATGGGGATCGTGCACCGCGACGTGAAGCCCGACAACATCATGGTCAGCAAGGACCGCGATGGGCTCGACCAGGTGAAGGTGGTGGACTTCGGCATCGCCAAGGCGTCAGGGAGCGAGTCGCAGAAGGTGACGCGCACCGGCATGGTGATCGGCACCCCCGAGTACATGAGCCCCGAGCAGCTCGCCGGCGACAAGCTCACCGGCGCCACCGATCAGTACTCGCTGGCGCTCGTCGCGTTCAACATGCTGACGGGCCAGCTCCCCTTCCCGAGCGAGACGACGCAGCAGTCGATGATCATGCGGCTGACGGAGAAGCCGAAGAAGCTCGGCGAGATGAAGGCGGACGTGAACTGGCCGCCCGAAGTGGAAGCGGTGATGGACCGCGCGCTGGAGCGCGAGTCGTCGAAGCGGTTCGCCACGGCGCGCGACTTCGGGCGCGCGCTCTTCGAGGCGGTGAAGGAGATGCCCGTGCGGCCCTCCGGTGTGGGGGGCACGCTGGCGATGGAAGCGCCCGCTGCGGTGCGTCCGGTGACGAAGGCGATCGCACCGGCGCGATCGGCGCGTCCGGCGGCGCCGGCGAAGCGCCGCACTCCAATGCTGATCGGCGGCGCGGTGCTGGCGGCCGCGGTGGTCGCCGGCGTCGTCTTCTTCATGCGGCCCGGCGCCAAGACGGCGAGCGCACCCGCTACGGCGATAGCACAGGCGCCCGCGAAGGCCGTGGCCGCGGCTGGAACGCCAGCAGTCACCCCACCGCCCCCCGTCGTCACGACCGGGCCGTCGCCGGCACTCGCCGATGGCATCCGCACGGCGACGAAGCTTGCGACCAGCGAATCCACGGCGCGCAGGGCGCTCGATGAGGCGACACGGTTGGACGGCCTGGCGACTTCCAACGAGGACAAGGTCAGCCTGGCGATGATCCGCGCGCAGGCCTACGGGACGCTCGGCCAGGACGTCAAGTTGTGCAAGGCGATGCGGGACGTCGCCGCGATCTCGAAGGGCACGTCGCACGAGAGCCAGCTCAAGAGCTATCTGGCGATCTGCGCCAAGCTGTAGGACGCGACGGAGCCACGCGGATCCGGCGTACCGCC
>Ga0209014_10001065_pt1 | contig 16324 bp, 14 predicted proteins | sample BarGraNGADG00212_FD_184491 | JGI IMG/M metagenome (GOLD analysis project Ga0209014, IMG submission 184491) | Arctic peat soil microbial communities from Barrow, Alaska - Barrow Graham LP Ref core NGADG0002-212 (SPAdes) (version 2) | ecosystem: Environmental > Terrestrial > Soil > Wetlands >...
GACGGCCTCGAGATCGTCACCACCGCGACGCTCGGCCTGGTGCTGTATTCGGACGCCGGGGGCGCGGCAGGCGCCGGCGAGGGCGCGGCCTGACCGGTCCGGTTCCGCGCCGGCTGCCACGATGCGTCACCATCGGGCATGTGCCAGGTGCCGCTCCGCTCCCCCACCCCGCCGTCCCGCTCACCCGCCCCGCCGTCCCGCTGACCGAGGCGTCGCTCGCCGTGGCGGTTGACGCGCTCGCGGCGCGGGACCCCGACCTCGGCGTCGTCGTCGCCCGCTTCGGCCGGCCGCCGCTCTGGGACCGGGAGCCCGGGTTCCCGACGCTGGTCCACCTGATCCTCGAGCAACAGGTCTCGCTCGCGTCGGCCCAGGCCGCCTTCGACCGGCTCCGGCTCGCCGTGGATCCGCTGGTCCCGGCTTCGTTCCTGGGGCTCGATGACGCCGAGCTGCTGGCGATCGGGTTCAGCCGCCAGAAGGCGCGCTATACGCGGGCGCTCGCGACCGCCCTGGAAGCGGGCGAGCTGGACCTCGACTCGCTGCCGGACCTGGACGACGCGGCGGTCGATGCCGTCCTGACCGCGCTGCCGGGGATCGGGCCGTGGACGGCGACGATCTACCGGTTGATGGTCCTCTGCCGGCCCGATGCGTGGCCGGTTCACGACATCGCCCTTGCCCAGGCGATCGCCGAGGTGCGTGCACTCCCCCGCCGGCCGGCCGCGGACGAGATGCACGCGCTGGCAGAGGGCTGGCGGCCGTGGCGCGCGGTGGCCGCGAGGATCCTGTGGCACCACTACCTCTCGGTGCGGGCCCGGAGCTGACGAGCGCCGGGACGCGGACGTCGGCAAGCATGATCGCCCAGATCCGCCCACATCTGGTGTGGGACCGTATCCTTCGCCCATGCCGCTCTACCGCCTCGAAGACCAGCTGCCGTCCCTGGACGCACCCATCGTCATCGCCGCCCTCGATGGCTGGGTGGACGCGGGCTCCGCCGCCACCAGCGCCGTCGCCGTGCTTGCGGAGCATGCAACCCGGATCGCCACCTTCGACGCCGACGCCCTGTTCGACTATCGCGCCCGCCGCCCGGTGCTGGAGATCCGTGACGGGCGGCCCAGCTCGCTGGCCTGGCCGGAGCTCGTCCTGCGCCACGCCCGGCTCGGGGGGCGGGACATCCTGCTCCTCTCGGGCTCTGAGCCCGACGACCGGTGGCATGCCCTCGCCGATGCGGTCGTGGAGCTGCTGGTCCGGCTCGGTGTCCGCGGCTGGATCAGCCTGGGCGCGATCCCGGCGGCCGTCCCGCACACGCGTCCCGTCCCGATCCTGGGAACCGAGTCGATCCCCGGCCTGCTGCGTGGTGGCGTCCACGCCGGCCCAACCGGGTTGATGAGGGTTCCGGCTGCCGCCCTCTCGATGCTGGAGATGGCGGTCTCGGCGGCGGGGATCCCGGCCGCGGGGTACTTCGCGCAGATCCCCCACTACGTGACCGGTGAGTACGCGACGGCCGCCGTGGCCCTGCTGCGTGCCGTGGAGCGCCACCTGGACGTGGAGCTGCCGCGGAGCGACCTGTCCGACGAGGCGCGGGCACTCCGCGTGCGCCTCGATGCGGCCGCCGCGGCCGACGAGTCGACCCACGCCTACGTCGGGCGCCTGGAGGCGATGGTGGACGAGTCACGCCAGCCGGAGGGCGACGACCTGATCACCGAGATCGAGCGCTTCCTCCGGGACCGGAGCGGCGGCGAGGGGTAGGCCCAGGCGGCGCGGTAGGCCCAGGCCGCGCGCGGTAGGCCGGCGGCGCGGGACGCCCAGGCCGCGCGCGGTAGGCCCAGGCGGCGCGCGGTAGGCCCAGGCGGCGCGGTAGGCTGGCGGCGCGGGACGCCGGAACCGGACGCCTAGAAGCGCTCGCGCCGGACCATCACCTTCTGGCCCTTGATCGTGGCCGCGCGGAGCGCGCGGATCACGTGGTCCGCGGCGGCCTCCGGGACCTCCACGAGCGAGAACCCGTCGGCAATCTGGATCGCCCCGATGTCCCCGCCGCGCAGGCCGGCCTCGTTGGTGATCGCGCCGACGAGGTCGGCGGGGCGAATCCCGGCCGCGCGGCCGGCGCCCACGAACAGGCGCGTGATGCCGCCGCCACCCGAGCCCATGTTGGGCGCACGCATGATGGGACGGCCCTCGGGGTCATGCCAGCCGGACAGGCGGAACCCGCGGCGGGGGCCTGCGTGCTCGCCGGGACCTGCGGGACGGGGCTCATAGGACCGGCCCTGGCCGGGGCGCGGCTCGAGCGGACCGTCCTGGTCCGGGCGCGGCGGGTACGGCTGCCCCTGGCCCTGGTCCGCACCGAAGGGAGGCGGGGCCCCGAGGCCTGGCCCGGCGGGTCCCGGACGGAACCGCGGATCGCGGGCCGGCTGCTGCGGGTAGCGCTGCTGCTGGTAGGGCTGTCGCTGCTGGTAGCCCTGATGCTGCGGGTAGCCCTGCTGCTGGTACTGCGGCGGCGCGTTGTACGGGCCGCGGGGTCCGGGGCGGTCCTGCCCGTACCCCCGGTCCTGCCCATACCCACGGTCCTGGGTGAACGGCCGCTTCGCCGGGCCGCGCGCTCCCGGACGGTCGAACGAAGGCAGCGTCGCCTGCGCAAGCTCGGCGGTGTCCTCCGCACCGCGCGCCTCGGCATCCGCCTGGCTGATCGCAGCCAGCGCGATATCGACCAGGTCGAACTCCCCGGTCAGGGGCTCCACAACGGCCCGGTAGCGATCGAATTCGCCCGCCACGAGCGCCTCGCGCAGCTGTGCACGCAGCCCGTCCATCCGGTGTTCGCGCACGTCCGAGATGGTCGGCAGGCCGGCGATCTCCAGCGGCTGGCCGACCGCGCGCTCGATGTCGCGCAACAGCCGGTGCTCGCGCGGCTCGACCAGGGTGATGGCGACGCCCTCGCGCCCGGCCCGCCCCGTCCGCCCGATCCGGTGGATGTAGACGTCGGTCGACGACGGCACGTCGTAGTTGACGACATGGCTGATATGCCCGATGTCGAGGCCGCGGGCGGCGACGTCGGTGGCGACGAGCACGTCCAGCGCCCCGTCGCGGAAGCGGCCCATGATCCGGTCGCGCTGCTCCTGGGACAGGCCGCCGTGGAGCGCCGCCGCGTCCCGGCCGCGGCCGGAGAGCGCCTCGGCCAGGTCGTCGACCTCGCCCCGGGTCCGGGCGAACACGAGGGTCGCGGCTCCGTCCTCGAGGTCCAGGATACGGCCCAGCGCCGCGAGCTTGTCGGCGCGCCGGACGACGTACGCCACCTGGCGGACGCGGGCCTCCTCGCCCTTGGCCTGGGGCGTCTCGTGGACGCGGACCCGCACGGGATCGTGCAGGTGGCGCTCGGCGAGGCGCGCGATCTGCCCGGCGATGGTCGCGGAGAAGAGCCCGGTCTGGCGCACCTTCTTGAGCGCGCCGAGGATCTTGTCCAGGTCGTCGGCGAAGCCCATGTCGAGCATTTCGTCGGCCTCGTCCAGGATGACGGTCTCGACCTCGTCGAAGCGCAGCGTGCCGCGATCGAGATGGTCCACGGCCCGGCCGGGGGTCGCGACGACGACGTCGACGCCGCGGGCGAGGCGGGCGAGCTGCGTCGTGATCGGCTGGCCGCCGTAGATGGGGACGACGCGGACGCCCAGGTCCTTGCCGTAGCGGTGGATGGCCTCGGCCACCTGCATCGCGAGCTCGCGGGTTGGGGCGAGTACCAGCGAGGACGGGCGGCTGCCGCGGCCGTCTCGGGGGACACCGCGGCCGTCGACCGGGGTGCCGGCCTGGCGGGCCTGCTCCATGCGCCGGGCCAGGTGCTGGAGGATCGGCAGGGCGAACGCGGCGGTCTTGCCGGTCCCCGTGGGTGCCTCGGCAAGCAGGTCGCGGCCAGCCAGCAGGGGCGGGATCGCCGCCTCCTGGATGGGCGTGGGCTCCTCGTAGCCGAGGCCGGCGAGGGTGCGGAGCAGCCGCTCGTCGAGGTCGAGCGCGGCGAAGCCGGCCGGCGCGGGATCGGGCGCGGGGTCGGGCGCAGTTTCGGCCAGTTCGGCCGGGTCGGCTGCTGGATCGGGCGCCCGGTCGTCCGCGGGGTCGGGCGCGGGGTCGGGCGCCTGGTCGTCGCGGATCGCGTCAGGAGTTGGTTCGGGAGTCGTTTCGGGAGCCTCGGCGGGCTCGGGGTTCTCTTCGTTCACCCGTAGAGGGTAGCCCCGATCCGCAAACCGGCCGACCGCGTCCCGGGTTTCCGGCAATCGCGATTGGGACGGGAACACGTCCCGATATCCGGACAGGTTCCCGTCTCGAGCGCGCGTGTCACCGGATCGGAGGCGAGGAGGGCCAATCCGGCCGGACTCCGGGAACCGCTCCCGGGTGAGTGCCATCTGCCGGAAACGCGACGCTCCGCGCCGGGCGCCGGGCGCGCGCCGGACCGCCGCGGCGTCGGCCGGTCAGCCCGGTAGCACCGTCTCGCCGCGCATCAGGAAGCGGTCCACCCCCTGCGCCGCCATCCGCCCTTCGCGGATCGCCCAGACCACCAGCGACTGGCCGCGCACGCAATCGCCCGCAGCGAACACGCCAGGCACCGTCGTCATCCGGTCGGGCCCCGTCCGCACGTTCCCGCGCGGGTCCAGCTCGCACCCGAACGCCCTGGGCAGCGCGGCCTCGGGCCCCGTGAAGCCGAGCGCCAGCAGCACGAGGTCCGCGGGCAGCACCTGGGACGTGCCCGGCACCTCGCGCATCCCGGGCCGCCCGTCCGGCCCCGCCGGGGAGCTCCACGAGACGTCGCAGATCTCGATCCCGGCCACGTGCTCGTTGCGGCCGATGAAGCGGCGTGTGGTCGTGGAGTACCGGCGCGGGTCCTCGCCCCAGAGCGCCTGCGCCTCCTCCTGCCCGTAGTCCAGCCGGTAGACCTTCGGCCACTCCGGCCACGGGTTGTCGGCGGCGCGCGTCTCGGGGGGCCTTGGCATGATCTCCAGCTGGCGCACGCTGCGGGCGCCCTGGCGGATCGCCGTGCCGACGCAGTCCGTCCCGGTGTCGCCGCCGCCGATGACGATGACGTGACGGCCGGACGCGTCGATCGGCGCCCCGGCCTCCGCGCCGCCGTCCAGCAGCCGCCGCGTGTTGCCGCGCAGGAAGCTCATCGCCAGGTGGATCCCGCCCAGCTCGCGGCCCGGCACGGACAGGTCCCGCGCAAGGGTGGAGCCGGTCGCGAGGACCACGGCGTCGTGCTCGGCCAGGAGCCTGTCAACGGAGACGTCCGCACCGATGGTGACGCCGGTCTCGAAGCGGACACCCTCCTCCGCCATCAGGCCGGTGCGCCGCGAGACCACGTCCTTGTCCAGCTTCATGTTCGGGATGCCGTACATCAGCAGCCCGCCGACGCGCCCTGCCCGCTCGTACACGGTGACCAGGTGCCCGGCATGGTTCAGCTGGTCGGCCGCCGCCAGGCCCGCGGGGCCGCTGCCCACCACGGCCACGGTCCTCCCCGTCCGCGTCAGCGGCGGGTTCGGCGTGATCCAGCCCTCCGCCCAGGCGCGATCCGCGATCTCCTGCTCGATGGTCCTGATCGTGACCGGGTCCCCGTTCAGACCAACGGTGCAGGAGCCTTCGCAGGGAGCGGGGCAGACCCGGCCCGTGAATTCCGGGAAGTTGTTCGTCCGGTGCAGGCGGATCGAGGCCTCCTGCCACTGGCCGCGGTACACGAGGTCGTTCCACTCGGGGACCAGGTTGTTGATCGGGCAGCCGGAGGCCATCCCGCCGATCAGGATCCCCGTGTGGCAGAACGGGATGCCGCAGTCCATGCAGCGCGCCGCCTGCTCCCGGAGCTCGCCGCCGTCGAGGTGTGGGTGCTCCTCGCTCCAGTCGTGGATCCGCTCCAGCGGCGGACGGCCCGGCGCCGAGCGGCGGGCGAACTCGATGAACCCGGTCGGCTTGCCCATCAGGAACCGCCGACGCGAGCGAGGTCCCGGGCGTTCTCCTCGAAGGCCGCCATGGCAGCCGCCTCCGGGTCCAGCCCCGTGGCCACCATCCTGGCCTGCGCCTCGAGGACCCGGCGGTAGTCGTTGGGGACGACGCGGACGAACCGCCCGGCCACCTCGTCCCAGCGCCCGAGCAGGTCCGCGGCGCGGACGCTGCCGGTGAGCTCAAGGTGGCGGGCCAACAGGTCGCGGACCTCGGCCACATCTTCGTTTTCCGCGCCGCCCGCGCCGCCCGCGCCGTCGACCAGCGGCGCCAGGGTAACGAGCTCCGTGTTGCACCGGGAGGCGAACGTCCCGTCCTCGTCGTACACCCAGGCCATGCCCCCGGACATGCCCGCCGCGAAGTTGCGCCCGGTCCGGCCCAGCACCAGCACCCGGCCGCCGGTCATGTACTCGCAGCCGTGGTCGCCGGTCCCCTCGACCACCGCGGTGGCGCCCGAGTTGCGGACCGCGAACCGCTCGCCGGCCACGCCCCGCACGAACGCCTCGCCGCCGGTCGCGCCGTACAGCGCCACGTTGCCCGTGATCACGTTCTCGTGGGCGGTGAAGGCGGCGTCCGGCGCGGGGAAGACAACAAGACGCCCGCCCGATAACCCCTTGCCCAGGTAGTCGTTCGCGTCGCCCTCCAGCCGCAGCGTGAGGCCGGGTGGGATGAACGAACCGAAGCTCTGCCCCGCCGACCCCTGGAACAGGAGGTCGATCGTCCCGTCCGGCAGCCCGTCCCGGCCCCAGCGGCGGGTGACCTCGGAGCCGAGCATCGTGCCCACCACGCGGTTGACGTTCCGGATCGGCAGCGTGGCCGTGACCGGAAGCCCTTCCGTCAGGGCCGGGGCGCACAGCGCGAGCAGCGTGGTCGCGTCCAGCGACGCCTCCACGTTGTGCTCCTGCGCGATCGTCCGGTGGCGCGGCCGGTCCGCCGGCACCTCGGGCTGCGCGAGGATCCGGGAGAAGTCCAGGTTCCGGGCCTTCCAGTGGTCCAGCGCCGGGCGCATCTCCAGGCGGTCCGAGCGGCCGACCATCTCGTCGATCGTGCGGAAGCCCAGGCGCGCCATGTGCTCGCGAACCTCGCGGGCGACGAACGTCATGAAGTTGACGACGTGCTGCGGGTGCCCGGCGAACCGCCTGCGCAGCTCCGGGTCCTGGGTCGCGACGCCCACCGGGCAGGTGTTGAGGTGGCAGGCGCGCATCATCACGCAGCCCAGCGACACGAGCGGGGCTGTGGCGAACCCGAACTCCTCGGCGCCCAGGAGCGCACCGATCACCACGTCACGGCCCGTCTTGAGCTGCCCGTCCACCTCGACCGTGATCCGGCTACGCAGGTCGTTCATGAGCAGGACCTGGTGCGCCTCGGCGAGGCCCAGCTCCCACGGGATGCCCGCATGCTTGATCGAGGTCAGCGGCGACGCGCCGGTCCCGCCGTCGTGGCCGGAGATGAGCACGACGTCCGCGTGGGCCTTGGCGACGCCCGCGGCCACGGTCCCCACGCCAACCTCGGCCACCAGCTTCACGCTGATCCGGGCCTCGCGGTTGGCGTTCTTGAGGTCGTGGATGAGCTCCGCCAGGTCCTCGATCGAGTAGATGTCATGGTGCGGGGGCGGGCTGATGAGCCCCACGCCGGGCGTGGCGTAGCGGGTCTTCGCGATCCACGGGTAGACCTTGGAGCCCGGCAGCTGCCCCCCTTCGCCCGGCTTGGCGCCCTGGGCCATCTTGATCTGGATCTCGCGCGCGTTGACGAGGTATTCGCTGGTGACCCCGAAGCGGCCGGAGGCGACCTGCTTGATCGCGCTGCTCCGCGAATCGCCGTTCGCCATCGGCTCGTAGCGCGCCGGGTCCTCGCCTCCCTCGCCGGTGTTGGACTTCCCCCCGATGCGGTTCATCGCGATCGCCAGCGTCTCGTGGGCCTCGCTCGAGATCGAGCCGTAGCTCATGGCGCCGGTCTTGAACCGGCGCACGATCGACTCGACCGACTCCACCTCGTCGATGGGCACGGGGCGCAGGGCAGGGCGCAGCTCAAGGAGCCCGCGCAGGGTCGCGAGCCGGGACGACTGGTCGTCCACCAGGGACGTGTAGTCCTTGAAGGTCCCGTAGTCGCCCGTCCGAACGGCCTTCTGCAGGGTGTGGATCGTGAGCGGGTTGAACAGGTGGTACTCGCCGTCCGTCCGGTACTTGTACTGGCCGCCCGGGGGGAGCTGGCGGTGGACGATCGGCCGCTTGGGCGGGTAGGCGCGGGCCTGGCGCAGCTGGGCTTCCCGGGACACGACCTCGATGCCGATGCCGCCGATGCGGCTGGGCGTCCACGTGAAGTACTCATCCACGAAGTCCCGGTTGAGGCCGATCGCCTCGAATACCTGGGCGCCGTGGTAGCTGTGGACGGTGGAGATGCCCATCCGGGAGATCGCCTTGATCACGCCCTTGACGACGGCCTTGCGGTAGCGCTTCTCGGCCTCCGACGTCGGCCCCGCGATGATCCCCAGGCGGACCTGGTCGTCGATGGTCTCGAACGCGAGGTACGGGTTGATGGCCGATGCGCCGTACCCGATGAGCAGGCAGAAGTGGTGGGCCTCGCGTGGCTCGCCCGACTCCAGGACGAGCCCGACGCGGCCGCGGGTGCCGGCGCGGACCAGGTGGTGGTGGACGGCCGAGACGGCGAGGAGCGCCGGGATGGGCGCGTCGGTCTCGTCGTGGCCGCGATCCGAGAGGAGGACCTGGTTGTAGCCCTCCTCGATCGCCTCGGACGCCCGCTGGCGGAGGTCCTCGATCGCACGCCGGAGGCCGGCCCCGTTGTCGGCAACCTTGAACAGGATCGGCAGCGTGATCGTCCGGAAGCCGAGCGAGGCCGGGCCGCCATCCAGCGCCCGGATCTTCTCGAGCTCCACGTTCGAGAGCACGGGCGACGGCAGGGCCAGCTGGTGGGCGGCGTCGTCGCCCGGCTCCAGGAGGTTGTCCTCGGGCCCGATGGAGCGCTCGGTGGCCATGATGATCTCCTCGCGGATCGCGTCCACGGGAGGGTTCGTGACCTGGGCGAAGAGCTGCTTGAAGTAGTTGTAGAGCAGCTGCGGACGCTCGGACAGGACCGCCAGCGGCGCATCGTTGCCCATGGACCCCACCGGGTCCGCGCCGCTCTCCGCCATCGGGTCGATGATCATGCGGACGTCCTCGGCCGTGTAGCCGAACACCTCCTGGCGGCGGAGGACGGACTCGTGGTCCGGTTCGTGGACGTGCGCCGGAGCCGGCAGGTCCTCGAGGTGGGCGAGGGACCCGGCGACCAGCGCCTCGTAGGGCCTGGCGGCCGCGAGCGCCTCCTTGAGCTCGTCGTCGCCGATGATCCGGCCCTCGGCCATGTCCACCAGGAACATCCGGCCGGGCTGAAGACGACCCTTCGCCACCACGTCGGCGGGCCTGATGTCCAGCACGCCGGACTCTGACGCCATGACCACGCGCCCGTCACGGGTGACCCAGTAGCGGCCGGGGCGGAGCCCGTTGCGGTCCAGCGTGGCGCCGATCCGGATCCCGTCGGTGAACGCCAGCGACGCCGGGCCGTCCCACGGCTCCATCAGGCACGCGTGGTACTCGTAGAACGCCCTGCGGGCGGGGGACAGGGAGGGGTCCCGGCTCCACGGCTCCGGGACCATCATCGCCATCACGTGGGCAAGCGATCGGCCGGACAGGTGGAGGAGCTCGAGGACGTTGTCGAGGATCGCCGTGTCCGAGCCGTCCGCGTCCACGGCCGGGAGCACCTTGGGCAGATCCGTGCCGAAGACCGAGGACCGCAGGCGGGACTGGCGCGCGAACATCCAGTTGACGTTGCCGCGAAGCGTGTTGATCTCGCCGTTGTGGCTGATGTAGCGGTAGGGGTGCGCGCGGGCCCAGGACGGGAAGGTGTTGGTGGAGAACCGCGAGTGGACGAGGGCCACCGCGCTCTCGTATCGCGGGTCCAGCAGGTCCGGGTAGAACGTCAGCAGCTGGGACGCGTTGAGCATCCCCTTGTAGACGATGGTCCGGCAGCTCATGGACGGGACGTAGAAGTCGCCGCGGCCCGGGTGCGCGCTCCGCTGGACGGCCTTCTCGATCAGCCGGCGGGCGACGTAGAGGCGGCGTTCGAAGACGAGGTCGGCAGCCTCTCCGAGGGAGAGGTCCGCGGGTCGGGCGATGAACGCCTGGCGGATGACCGGGCGGCTGGCCGAGGCGGACTCACCGAGGCCCATCGGGTCCGTGGGAACATCGCGCCAGCCGAGGAAGGTCAGGCCCTCGGCCGCGAGGACCTGTTCGAAGAAGGCCACGGAGGCCGCCCGGCTGGCGGTGTCACGCGGCAGGAAGACCATCGCCACGCCCTGGCCACCGCCCGCGGGCAGGTCCAGGCCGGCTTCGCGGGCCGTCGCACGGAGGAACGCATGCGGGACGCCGGTCAGGATCCCCGCCCCGTCGCCGCTGTTGCGCTCCGAGCCGCTGGCGCCGCGGTGCTCGAGGTTGACCAGCACCGTGAGGGCGTCCCGGACGATGCCGTGGGACGGACGCCCGGCGATATCGCACACGAATCCGAACCCGCAGGCGTCGTGCTCGGTGGACGGCTCGTACAGGGTGCGCAGCTCGGGCAACGCGGTCCTCTCCCTCAGGGGTTGGACTGGGCAGCGTAGGTTGCGGCTCCGGGCGAGACACGCCCCGCGGCAGTGATCGTTCGGTTGCGGTTCGGGGCCCGATTGATCCCCGGGACACCCGGGTCTCCCGGGATGCCCGCCGTCCGGCCCCGACCGGGTATGCAGCGGGGCGCGAGAGACGGATACTGGGGGCGATGCGACGCGTGGAGGCCGAGGCGCTCGTCGGCGCCTCGCGCGACGAGGTCTGGCGGCTGTACGACGACATCGCGGGGATGCCTCGCTGGGTGCCGTTCGTGCGCGAGATCGTGTACGTCTCGGGTCCGGCTCGGGTGGGCACGGTCTTCCGCGGGCGAGGCCGGCTGCCCGGGCTGCCGGGGGCGGAGCAGTGGGAGATCGTCGAGTACCGGCGCCCGTCAGACCGGGTCCACGTGACGCGCACGCGGGGCCTCGAGGTGACGCTGGCGCTCCGCTTCGAAGCGCGCGGCACCGGGACGCTGGTCCACCATGCCGCCGAGATCCGGTCTGAGCTGTGGGGGCCGCTCGGCTGGCTGCATGAGGTGCTGGCGGGCGCCCCAGTGGCCTGGAGCGTGCGGGCCGCCGCGGCCGGAGCGAAGCGGGCCTTCGAGGGCGATCCCCCGCGCTGACGCGGGCTCCCGAGGCTCCCGGCGCGGCGAGCGCAGCGGGAGCGGCGGCCCCTGCGGGAGCGCCGATCGGCTCTGGCGGCCGACGCCGCTCCTCTCGAGACTTCGCGCCGAACCGGAGCGGCGAGCGACCCCGTGAGGCCGTCCCGGGCCTGGCCCGTTGGGGGGAACCCGGGGGGCCGGGCGGCCCGTCCCGATGCTTCCGCGTGAGCGACTCCGCGGATGCAGGGTGCTGAGCCCGGGCCCCGCTGACCCCCGCCCGGGGCGCCGGGGATACCCTTGCGGCGATGAGAGCCCCAGACCCCGCCCGCCACATCCCCCTCGACGGCACCCGCAACGTCCGCGACGTGGGCGGCTACCCGGCCGCCGGCCGCCGGCGCATGCGCTGGCGGACGCTGCTGCGCTCCGATGAGCTGACCCGGTTGCCGGACCGGACGTACGACGCCCTCGTGGACCTCGGTCTCCGCCAGGTCGTCGACCTCCGCTGGCCGGAGGAGCTCGTGATCTCGCCCAACGCGTTCGAAGGGTCGCCGGACGTGCGCTACAGCAGCGTACCGCTCCTGGCCGACGACCCGACGCCGCACGCGGGCCTGGCCGGGATGTACCGCCATGTGCTCGATGCCCGCGCGCCCCAGCTGGCCGAGGTGGTCCGGGCGCTGCTGGCCGACGGAGGCCTCCCGGCGGTCATCGGCTGCGCGGCGGGCAAGGACCGGACCGGCGTGACGATCGCCCTGCTGCTGGACCTGTGCGGCGTGCCGCGCGACGTGATCATCGAGGACTACGCGATGTCCGCGGCGTACTTCGCCTCCCCGGTTGCCCACATGGAGCTCGACGACTGGCGCCACGGCAGCCTGATCGTGGACAGCCCGCCCGAGTTCATCGCCGCCGCCCTTGAGCACCTGGACACGGAGCATGGGGGAGCCCGCAGCCTGCTCCGCGCCCAGGGCCTCGGCGACGCCGATCTGGACGAGCTGGTCGCGCACCTGACGGAGCCTGACCAAGCCTGATCCCGGTCGCGTAGCATGGACCGGACGGACCAGAAGGGCCGCCCACGCGCGAGGTCGCCTGTGATGGTCGCACCCCTCCGCCCGGACCGGCTCGCTCGCCGCACCGACCCGGCCCAATTCGCCTTCGCCACCACCGCGGACCTGCCGCCCCTGCACGAGATCGTCGGGCAGGACCGCGCCATCGAGGCCCTCGCGTTCGGCGTGGAGATCCGGCAGCCCGGGTTCAACCTCTAGCCGTAGGGGCGCGAAGCCGCAGGGCCCCGTACCATCGCGGCATGCCCACCATCAGAACGGCCGTCGAGCTGCCCTTCCCGATCGAGGACGTCTTCCGCGTCGTCACGCGAATCCCCGATCTCCCGCGCTGGCTGCCGGAGGTGGTGGCCGCCGAGCTGCTCGACCCATCGCTGCGCGTCGGGAGCCGGGTCCTGCTCAGGCTCGGGCCGGCAACAGGGGGCGCGGAGATCACCGGGACCGTCACGGGGTTCACGGCACCGTCGGTGCTGGCGATCGCAGGATCGGGCGGGCCCCTCCAGGTGAAGGTTCGGACGCGGCTGGAGGCGCTCGGCGATGCGTCCACGCGCATCACCCTGGAGCTTGACCTGTCCACGCCGCCCTTCCTCGGGTTCATCGCCAAGGAGGCGGAGCGCCGCATCGCGGCGGAGCTGCCAGCGTCGATGGCGCGGTTCCGCACGCTGATGGACGAAGAAACGGGGATGGACGCAGAAGCGGGCTGACCGTTCGCCGCGGGCTCCGCGGTTGGCTGGACGCCCGCTCGCGCGCCGGGTCTCCGCGCCTTGCCCTGGACCGTCAGCCCTGGTAGCCCGGGACCGTGACCTCGATCAGCGGGCTGTGCTCGACCATCACGTCCAGGTCCGCCCGCCTCCAGTTCGCAGCCACGCCGGCCAGCAGCTCGCGGCGCTCCGCCGGGTCCGTGATCACGCGCGCCGCAGCCTCGATATCAGCCACCGCGTGCGGCCCCTTGAGGTGGATCGTCAGGGCCGGGTTCTCCGACACGTTGTGGAGCCAGGCGCGCGTGCGGCCCGGCATCGGCATCCCGCTGATCACCAGCCGCCCGCCGAGGTTGTGCATGAAGATCTCGATCCGCCGGGCCTCGCCGCTGCGTCGGCCGGTGGTGGTGATGTCAATGACCTGATTGTGCGCGAGCGCGGCACGAATGGTGTCGTCCAAGGGAAGCTCCGTTGTGGGCGGCGGGGTCCAGCCCGCGGGTCAGTTAGTTGCATACGCAACCATACCCTTGAGCCCGCATGGTGGCAAGGATCGATCTCGGGGGCCCTACACTCCCCCGTGATGCTCCGGACCGTCGTCGCCACGCGCTACGTCACGCCCCTGCGCGAGGGAGGCTCCGTGCCCGCGCTCGTCGAGGCGGATGACGACGGCCTCTACGTCGTCAAGCTGCTCGGCGCGGGCCACGGCCGCAAGGCCCTGGTGGCCGAGCTGCTCGCCGGCGAGATCGCGCGCCACCTGGGGCTGCCGATCCCCGACCTCGTGCTCGTGGAGCTGGACGCCTCCCTGGCCAGGGCGGAACCGGACCAGGAGATCCAGGAGCTCCTCGCACGCTCTGCCGGGACGAACTTCGGCCTCGACTTCCTGCCGGGCTCGCTCCCGTTCGCGCCGGCCGTGGGGCCGCGCCCGGACGCCGTCCTGGCGGCGGACATCGTGTGGCTGGACGCGTTCACGACCAACGTGGACCGCACGCCGCGCAACCCGAACCTCATCGTCTGGCACCGTCGCCTGCACCTCATCGACCACGGGTCCGCGCTCTACATCCACCACAGCTGGCAGGACCCGGACGCGCACGCCCGGCGACCCTTCGTCCAGATCCGGGACCACGTCCTGCTTCCCTTCGCGGGCCCCATCGCGGAGGCGGATGCCAGGCTGGCGCCGAAGCTGGACAGGACGGTGCTGGAGGCGATGGTCACGTCGATCCCCGACGACTGGCTGCAGGCCGAGGCCGGCCTCCCGGACCCGGGTGCCCACCGGCGGGCCTACGTGGAGTACCTCATCACGCGCCTCGAGGCGCGACAGGCGTTCGTGGAGGAGGCCGACCGTGGTCGAGTCGCCTGACGCCCCGGGGCGCAGCCCGTTCGAGTACGCCATCGTGCGGGTCGTGCCGCGCGTCGAACGCGGCGAGGCGTTCAACGCCGGGATCGTCCTGATGTCGAGGGCCCGTCGGTTCCTCGGTGCGCGCGTGGAGCTTGACCAGGGCCTCCTGGCGGCGATGTCGCCCGACTGCGACCCGGAGATCGTCCGCGACCACCTGGTCTCGATCGTGGGCATCGCGGACGGCGATCCCGCGGCCGGTCCGATCGCTGCCCTCCCCGCGCCGGAGCGGTTCCACTGGCTGGTGTCGCCTTCGTCCACGATCATCCAGCCCTCTGCCGTCCACACGGGCCTCACGGCGGACCCGGCCGCGACGCTCGAGCACCTGTTCCGGACGCTCGTCCGCCGGTAGCACGGGCGACGGACGGCCCGGCCCGCCAACGGTAGGGGGCCACTGGTGGGATAGACGAAGGCCGGCGCACCCGGATGATGGCGATGGTGCGTCCCGTCACCTCCTGGAGCCCTGCCCTCGATGCCGCAACACCGTCGGGCATCTGGGTCGCGGACCCGAACTATCCTGGCGAGCTCCGGCAGATCGCCTGGGACGCGAAGGCGCAGGAGTTCGTCCCGTACCTGTCCGGGTCGACGGCGGCTGACAGCGACCATGCGTATGACCTCATCGGCCTGCTGGGCAAGACGTCACTGATCGACTGGGGCGCTGTCGGGGCGCGGTGGGCGCAGCTGGACGCGGGCACGATCGGCGACGACCGCTTCCCGGTCGGCTTCGTGACCATCGAGACAACGGCGGCCGACGGGACGAAGACATGGGACGACCTTCGGTCCGGCCCGATCGACTCCAGCAGCCCGCACCTGGATTTCTCGATCTCGAGCCCGGGTGACACGATCCGGGCGAGCTTCTACAACGACACCACGTACATCGGCTACATCTCCAACGGATCGGCCGGGGTCGTGCCCCTTGGCTACGGCATCAACGACCTTGGCGTCTACATCGAGTCGAAGTTCGGCGACAAGTGGCGGTTCGTGGACTTCCAGCGGTTCGAACTGGTGGCACCTGCACCGTCAGGGATGCCGACCGGCGCGCCGTCCACGCCAGCCGGAGCCCACCGTCGACTGCTCGAAGAAGCCGGAGGGCGGCGTCGCCGGGCTCCAGTGGTCCCTCCACTGCGAGAGCATCGGCCAGCCCATCCTGCCGCAGGAAAGGCCCTGACCAGCGTCAGGCGAGGCAGTCCGCCCGTGACGCGACGGACGCGACGGACGCGTCGGCGCCAGCTCGGATCAGTGGCGGAGGTACCGCCAGAGCCTGGGGTCCAGGTCGTCGTACGTCCTGCTGCCGACCAGGAGGCCCGCGAGCAGAGTCAAGAGCAACGCGATGAGGATGAGGCTTACGAGGATCATGGTTGACCTGCCGAGAGACGCTTGGCGGGGGCCGGCCACACTCGGCCGGCTACCTGTTCGCGCCAAGTGTCGCTCATTCGGATCGTTGGTGCAAGTTGGCTATCCTCGGTGTTCCGTAGGTAATCGGCCAGATTGTCTCATCGTTCGTTAGGCGACGGTAGATGGTACCGCTGCGACATGCGGCCGATGCACGCGGTGGCCCTGTCATCTGCCGCCCCCCGTGGGGCTTCGGGATCCCCGACTGCGGCGCCGGCCTACGACCCGGTCGCGGCGTCTTCGCCTCCGCCCCGCCGGAAGTACAGGGCCACGCCGATGGTCGCGAGCATGAACGTCAGGGATGCCGTGTTCGACAGCATCATCGGCAGGTTCCCCAGCGCCACTCCGTAGGCCGTCCACAGGACGAAGCCCACGCTCAGCAGGGTCGGGTAGCCGATCGAGTAGTCCCGGCTCGACCGCGTCTGGAACATCCGCCGGACCTGGAGGACCGGCGACACGGCCATGAGCAGGCCGGCGATGAGCGCAGCCAGACCAAGCGCGTCCGTGACGTTCATCGGCCCGTACCCTGTGGCGGCATCTCCGCCTTCATCGCGCGCTTGACGGCGAACGCCCTCTGGACGGTGACCGGCTGATCG
>Ga0209014_10001066_pt1 | contig 16320 bp, 18 predicted proteins | sample BarGraNGADG00212_FD_184491 | JGI IMG/M metagenome (GOLD analysis project Ga0209014, IMG submission 184491) | Arctic peat soil microbial communities from Barrow, Alaska - Barrow Graham LP Ref core NGADG0002-212 (SPAdes) (version 2) | ecosystem: Environmental > Terrestrial > Soil > Wetlands >...
CCGCTCGGCCTCGGCGACGGCTTCGACGCGATGATCACCGGCGAGCCGATCCGGATCGATCCGGGACCAGTGCTCGTCTCCGCTGCGGCAGACATCCTGGCTGGCACGCCAGCTGCAGTCGTCTCGGCCCGTTTCCACCATGCGGTTGCGGCGATGGTGCTGGAGCTGGCCCGCCTGCAGCGCGTCGACACCGGGCTCTCGACCGTCGCGCTATCGGGCGGGGTCTTCCTGAACGCGCTGCTCACCACCCTCTGCGAGAAGTCCCTCGACGCCGACGGGTTCCGAGTCCTCAGTCACCGCCGAGTCCCACCCAGCGACGCCGGAATTGCGCTGGGCCAGATAGCGATTGCTGCACGCCGTCCGAATGCCGATCCATCCACCGCAACCCGAAGGAAGTACCCGTCATGTGCTTAGCGGTCCCCGGCAAGGTCATTGAAATCTGGGACACCGAGACAACCCGAATGGCGAAGGTCGATTTCGGCGGAATCACCAAGGAAGTCTGCGTGGCTTTCGTGCCCGACATCCAAGTCGGCGAGTACACGATCGTGCACGTCGGTTTTGCCTTGCAACGACTGGACGAGAAATCCGCGTTGGAGACGCTCGCCATTTTCGCGAGCTTGGGTGAACTCGAAATGGAGTTCGGCGACCCGTGGGATCGCGCAGCAGTCGAGGCCGGCGTCGCCGGCAAGGCACAGGAGGCGTCGTGAAATACCTGGAGGAGTTCAGCGACCCCGAGCTGGCCAAGCGGCTGCTCGACGATATCCACGCCACCGTGACCCAGCGCTGGGCGATCATGGAGGTCTGCGGTGGCCAGACCCACTCGATCATCAGGCACGGCATCGATCAGCTCATCCCGGAGACCGTCGAGATGATCCACGGGCCGGGCTGCCCGGTCTGCGTCACGCCGCTGGAGCTCATCGACAAGGCGCTCGAAATCGCCTCGCGTCCCGACGTCATCTTCTGCTCGTTCGGCGACATGCTCCGGGTCCCTGGAAGCGGGCGCGATCTGTTTCGCATCAAGAGCGAGGGCGGCGACGTCCGCGTCGTCTACTCCCCGTTGGATGCGCTCAAGATCGCCCAGGACAACCCAGACAGTCAGGTGGTCTTCTTCGGCATCGGCTTCGAGACCACCGCGCCGCCGAACGCAATGACGGTGTTCCAGGCGAAGCAGCTCGGCATCAAGAACTTCAGCATGCTCGTCTCGCACGTGCTCGTTCCACCGGCCATCGAGGCGATCATGCAGGCGCCGAACTGCCGGGTGCAGGCCTTCCTTGCGGCCGGCCACGTGTGCAGCGTCATGGGCACGTCGGAGTACCCGCCGTTGGTGGAGCAGTTCAACGTCCCGATCGTGGTCACCGGCTTCGAGCCGCTCGACATCCTCGAGGGCATCCGGCGGACCGTCCACCAGCTGGAGAGCGGGCAAGCCTTCCTCGACAACGCCTACGAGCGTGCCGTTCCCGCGCAGGGCAATCCTGTTGCTCGTGCACTTCTGGAGGACGTCTTCGAGACGACGGATCGAGGCTGGCGCGGCATCGGCGTGATCCCGAACAGTGGCTGGTCACTCGCACCGAAGTACCGAGAGTTCGACGCGGCCTACCGTTTCAGCGTCACCGACATCGCGACTGAGGAATCGAGCATCTGCCGAAGTGGCGAAGTCCTCCAGGGCTTCATCAAGCCCCATCAGTGCTCGGCGTTCGGCAAGGAGTGCACGCCGCGCAACCCGCTCGGCGCGACGATGGTGAGCAGTGAGGGCGCCTGCGCGGCCTACTATCTGTACCGGCGCCTGGAGGCGGCTGCGCCGCTCGTTCCGACCGCGGACGGACGACGGGAGGTTGCCTCCATTGGCTGAGCTGCTGGATCTACAAGCGTGGACCTGCCCGGTGCCGTTGCGGGACAGCCCGACGATCGTGATGGGCCACGGCGGCGGCGGCCAGATGTCGGCCGAGCTGGTGGACCATCTCTTCATACCGGCGTTCGGGGGCCCTGCGCCAGGAGGCCTCGCCGACTCCGCCGTCGTGACGCTGGGTGGTTCGCGCCTCGCGTTCTCGACCGACAGCTTCGTGGTGCGCCCGCTCTTCTTCCCGGGCGGATCGATCGGGCACCTCGCGGTGAACGGCACAGTAAACGACATTGCGATGAGTGGAGCCACTCCGGCGTACCTGTCATGCGGCTTCATCCTCGAAGAGGGCACCGAACTCGCAGTCGTCGGGCAGATCGCGCAGGACATGGCGGAGGCGGCGCGCATCGCCGGCGTCTCGATCGTCACCGGAGACACCAAGGTCGTCGACTCCGGGCACGGCGACCAGGTCTACGTCAACACGGCCGGCTTCGGGCTCGTACCGGACGGCGTGGATATTCGTCCCAATCGCGCCCAGCCCGGGGACGTCGTCATCGTGAGCGGCGCGATCGGGGTGCACGGCATCGCGATCATGAGCGTGCGCGAGGGACTGTCGTTCGGGTCCGACCTGGTCAGCGACTGCGCGGCGCTGCACCCGCTGGTCGCCGCCATGCTCAGCGTGACAAAGGACCTGCATGTGCTGCGCGACCCCACCCGCGGCGGGTTGGCCACCTCGCTCAACGAGATCGCGGTCGCTGCCGGCGTCGGAGTGAACCTGGTAGAGAAGTCGATCCCGATCCCGCCCGACGTCGCCAACGCCTGTTCGCTCCTCGGCCTCGACCCCATGTACGTGGCGAACGAGGGAAAGCTCGTCGCCTTCGTGCCACGTGAGTTGGCCGACGAGGTGCTCGAGGCGATGCGAGCACATCCCCTCGGGGCGGAGTCGGCGATCATCGGCGAGTGCAGCGAGGAGCACCCCGGCATGGTCGTCGCGAAGACAGGCTTCGGCGGCACCCGCGTGGTTGATACGCCGCTGGGAGAGCAACTCCCCCGCATCTGCTGACCCGAGTCGAGCCGTGCGGCGGGCTAAGGGTCGGCGCGCAGGCGCGCAGGGCTGTAGTCGTCGTGCCAGACCCCGTCACCGAGACGCTCAGGGTCGTAGCAACAACTCGCCGGCTGCGACCTCGCAGGCCTCCGTCAGAACACTCACGACGGGGACGGTCCCATCCGTCCTAGCTGGTGCGGACGGGGAGGCCCAGCAGGCTCGAGTCAAGCTGGGCGCGGGCCCGCACTCCGGCAGCAGCCGCATTCACGATCATGTCAGCATCGTCGGGGTGATCCTTCGCAATCTTCACCTCTGCAGTGTCGCCTTCCCGGTTGGCCATCAGCCAGTCGTAGAGCAACCATTCCAGCGCGCCAGCCAACACGGTCGGGTCGGCATCCGGATCGCTGGCCGTCGCAGTCAGCGCGCGCAGGGCCTCGCGATGCTCGGCAACCGCGGCTTCCTTGTTCACTCCGGAGCTGTCGAACAGCAGCATTGACAGCGTCAGCGGGAAGCGTTGACCTTGTTCGCTCTGCACCACCCAACGACAACCGCGCCAGGCCGCGTCCGGATCAACGACGTGCAACTGTCCCCGACCGGCGACGACCCCGATCGCGGGGTCAGCCAGCGTGCCCGCCAGCGGTGACGGTCCGGCCATGCCCAGCGCCATCCGTGCGCTGATCGCGAAGATCTGCGCCGTCCCGACGATCTGACCGGCTCGCACTTCGATCGGCAGGCCGAGTGCGTCGATCGCCATGGCGTACTCGGCGGTCAACCGATCGAAGACGCGGTGCACATCGCGGACGTTGCGTTGGTCCTCGACCGTCTCGACTGGCCGGCCGCCGCCGAGAAGTTCACCGAAGCGCCCTGCGACGTCGATCAGTGCGTCGTCCATGGCGGAGAGGTGGGTCGGTGGCAACCGCTCCGGCTCGTCATCGAGGAGCATCAGATCCGGCAGCTTGACCGGCGCCCCGTTCTCGTCGCGCCAGAAGAAGCCGATCTGATCCTCATCCTGCGCAATTGACGGCCTCACTGCGGGTCCCGTCGCCACAGGACGATGCGGTTGTTGCCCGAATCGGCAACCGCGAGAGTGTCACCACGCAGCGAGGTGCCATAGGGCCAGCAGAGAGTGTCCCGGCCGACGAGATCCCAGCGGTTCTCCCCGTTCGCAGAGAAGGTCGCCTGAGCAAGAACCGCGTTGGCGCTGTACTCGGCACCGGCTGCGGGCAGGTCGTCCCACAGCAGGATCCGGTTATTGGCCGTATCCGCAACCGCGAGGCGTCCACCGTCGATGTCGACGCCGTACGGGAAGCGCAGCGTGTTCCGATCCTGGGGTGCGTACGGAAGCTCGGAGGCCGTTTCGAAGTCGAGTTGCCCGCGCACGAAGTCGGCGTCCCGATCGGCGTCCGGATGCGGCTCCCAGCCGAGCAGCCGGTGGTTCCCGGCGTCCGCGATCAACAGCAGCTCGTCGGTACCGGCGATGCTGTGCGGCCACCGGAAGCTCGACGCACCGGCTGGACCACCGCGGTTCTCCTCGTGATGGTCGGCGTCGCCCTGCCCCAGGACAATGTCCGGAGCGATATCGCTCGTCGGCACCCCACCGGACCAGCCGAGCACGCGACGGTTGCCGGTGTCGGTGACGTACATCCGACCGCCGACGACATTGACCCCGAACGGCCAGTACAGCGTCCCCCCGGCGCAGTCACCGCCGCGATTGGCCTCGACGTGGTCGAGGTCGTCCTGGCCGAGGATGAGATCCGGCTCCGGGTTACCCGACGTAGGAACCGAGCCGTAGATCAGGATCCGGTGATGCCACGCGTCGGCGACGATGAGCATCCCGTCGTGGACGAGCACTCCGGTCGGCAGGAACATCCCCGTGCGGGTACTCGTGCCGCCAGCCGCAGGTCCTTCGCTGACCGCGTCCGGCTGGCCGAGGACGACGTCGCACGGCGCCTCGTCGGTGTCCGGTATACCGTGCCAGATCATCACGCGGTGGTTGCCCGTGTCGGCGGCGACCAGGATCTGCTCACCGCCGAGGTCGCCGAGATGGACCCCGCGCGGTGCGTACAGCCAGGATGCGGTTGGATGCGCGGCAGGAAGCGCCAAACCACCGGGGGCCGGGGCGCCCAACCAGGTCGTCGCACGCCAGCCACCCGAGACGTCGATCTGCGGATCCGCGACCTCGATCGGCATCGCCTTTCGGGCCGCGTTCTGGAACTGAACGCGACGGACTACCGGCGCACTCATTTCCCTACCCTCACCCACATCACACCGTCGTCGATGCGCAGCGGGAACTGCTCGAGCGCGGCGCCCGGCATGCTGGTGCAGTCCCCGGAAAGGGCCTCGTAGCAGAAGCCGTGCCACTGACAGGTGAGCGTGCCGGTGGTGACGTCCAGCTCGGCATCGCCGAGCGGCAGGCCCTGGTGCGCGCACTCGTTCAGATACGCGGTGATGCTCGAACCGATCCGGACCAGGATCACGTCGATCCGGGCGCCGCTGAGCGTCGTCAGCTGCAGTTCGGTGATTCGACCGTCCGGGACATCCGCTGCGGGCAGCGTCTTGACCCAGCCGTCCTGAGCGAGTTGTTCCGGAGTTTCGTCGGCACGGCGCTTGAGTGCGGAGAGCGGGATGAGGGTCGGCGTCGGCTCGCTCGGTACGACCTCGACGCCGGTCACGATCGAGACGCCGGCGACGAGTGCCTGCTCGACGGTGTCGCGCATCGTCACCGACGACATCGAGCAGCCGTTGCAAGCTCCAGAGAGGCGAACGTAGGCGATTCCCTCCTCGATGCGGACGAGCGTGACGTCACCGCCGTGCGACTGCAGCCCGGGCCGGATCGTGTCGAGGGCGGTCTGTGCCTCCACCATCGGATCGGCGCGAACAATCCCGTGCAGCAGGAAGAGCATGTGCACGAGCGGATCGTCGACGAGGTCGAAGAGGGCCGCACGTCCGCCCTCGTCTTGCTTGAGCCGTCGCACGATGGTGACCAGCGCGCTGCGATGCGCAGCTTCGATCGCTTCACGCAGCGCCTCGACGACCTTGCGGTTCTGCCCGTCGAGCGACTTGGCGGCCAGCAGTGCATCATCGACCGCCTTCGCCAGATCTTCGAAGGACGGCTCCGGTGGGATTGCCGCCGCCGGCTCGGCAGCGGGACGCGGGAGTGTCGTCGTCATGCGTTCTCCCCTGCCATCACCGTGGTGCGCGCGATCTCGTCGAGGAGACCACGCACCGAACTCGTCGCGTCGTACTCGTGGAACTCCTCGAAGATGAACCGCGCTTCGACGAGCTTGCCGCGGGCGTGTTCGAACATGCCTAGGTGCGCGAGCGCATTGCCCTGGTTCGCCAGCACACGCGCGTAGCCGAGCGGGTCCTCGTGGCGGTCCCGCGCGACGAGCACTGCCTCATACAGTTCGACCGCCTCGACGAGGTTGTCGGCCTGGTGCGTCGACGGTGCATAGACGAGCGCGTTGGCAAGGTTCAACTGCGCGCTCGACCACTCCTGCGGGTAGGCCTCAGGCGTGTAGATCTCCAACGCCGCGCGCAGCGAACCCACCGCGACGCCGAGACGAAGCTGGTCGGAGGCCTCCACCATCGGCATCGTCAGGTAGGCCGACGCAAGGTTTGCGTGCGCCGCGGCAAAGAGATGCGGAGCCAACTCGGCACTGATCATCTGCAACGCGCTGTGGTAGTGGTTCACCGCAGTGGCAAGAAGATCGCGACGATCGCCGGCCTGTTCATGCAACAGGGTGGCGAGCTCCATGTGCAGTTCCGCGCAGCCCACAACGAGGTCGGTGTCGACCAGGACGGCGATGCCTGCCGTCAATGCCGCGGTTGCCGCAGGGATGTCTCCGGCCGCCCGGCACACCTGCGCTGCTGCGCCGTAGAGAACACCAGCCAGGGCCGGGTAGCTCTCACTGGCCGCCTCGATGGCGCGTTCGAGCAGGGTGGCCGCCTCGCCGAACCGCTCGGCATCAACAGCAGCTGCAGCTTGTGCAGCCAGCGCGAGCGCAGCCACCTCACCGGTCGCGCCCTCCCCGCTCGGAGGTACATCGGTACGCCCGAGGCCGAAGAGCACGACATCGACCAGTGGGGCGAGCTGCGGCCCGAGCTCGGACCGCAGCGCGTCCGGGTCGGCAGCGTCCGGGTCGATGACGAACCGGTTGTACCGGCTGATCAGGTCGTCCCCACAGAGCACCGCAAGCGCACCCGCAGTGTCACCGGCGAAAGCCAACTCGTGACCGCGCAGTTCATCGGGCCACGGCGCCGGAACCCGGCCCGCCAGCAATGCGGCGCGCGCCTCGTCCGGCGTCGCGGTCGGGAGGAGCAAGTAGCCGAACGGCAAGGGAAACGCCCCAATCGGCATCGGCCGTTGTCGCAAGCGAGCTGCGTTATCCATGGATCGGTCCTCCGATGTCACGCTCAGCACCACGCTTGATGAGGCTGGCGCTGATCGTGGCCAGGTTCTCGGTGCGGTAGGTCTGAATCCGGCGCCGGACGATTCCGTCGGCAAAGACGACGACGATGTCGACTGCCCACTGCCCGCGGTCCGGGACCACGACGCTCTCCACGCCCAGCGCCCGCTCGATGTTCACCGAACGCGGACAGTGGCTCGGGCGATCGTCGCTTGGCTCGGACGTGACGCCAGTGTTGTCATACGCGGTCATCGCAGTCACTGCGCCTGCGCCGCGCTGCGTTGCCGATCTTGGCTGCGAACTCGCTCTTCGCTCGGACTACGACTGATCCGCAAGGCGCCGTTCTGCTCGTCCCAGCGCGCTCTGCAGATCCCTACCGGAACGTCGTCGTTGAGGACCTCCCGAACCAGGATGGCGCGGTCGCCAGCGACGTTGCGGCGCTTGAGCAGTAGCCCTCCGTTGCCGGTTCCGCGCAGGGGCATCATCCAGATCTCTTCGACGCCGTCCACGGAGCGCGGCGTGATCACCGCGGCGTCTCCGGCGAAGTACTCACCGGCGATCGTCGAATCCACACGCAGGTAACCGTCCGCGGTGAATTCGACCTCGACGAACGCACCGTCACGGAACGCTGGTTCCTTGCGAATGAGGCTGAGCACCCGGAGCATGCCTTCGTGGACAATCGACCCCAGTTCGGCCCCAGGTGAGAAGTCCGCGACCTCGATCAGATAGACGGTCACATCGCTGGGATAGGCGTCGGCGAGCAGCCACCGCCCGAAGGCGAGTGCGTTGTCCCACCGGAACGAATGCGTGTGCAAGCCGGAGAGGGGCGGCAGATCCTCCACCTCGGGACCAGGGATCTTGAAGACGGTGCCGGGCTCCGCGCCAGACGTGCAGGCATCCACGATCAGCACTCGTTCCGCGCCGCGCATCTGGAAGGCGACGTCCATGCCAGCCGTACCCCCGTCGACCAGACGGACGTCAGCCGGCACCCCGCCGTTCCACAGATGGCGGATGAGGATCGGCCCTACGCCGTCCTCACCACGCAGCAGATTCCCGCAGCCGACCACCAACAACGCACACGTCGACTCGCCTCCCGGCGACTCGACGTGTGCGACCGAATGTGTCACAAGTGCCTTCCAAGAAGCGTGCCGCTCATCCGGCAGCCGACGGGCGCCGGTGCCTAGACCGAACCGTTGATGACGAACTTGCTCAGTTCGCGACCCTTTCCGTCATAGGCATGCACGGTGCAGACCAGGCACGAATCGAAGCTACGCGCTACGTGGCCTAGTTCGACAGGGTCGTTCTGATCCACGATCGGTGAACCGATGAGCGCCTTCTCGATCGGGCCGACGTTGCCGGCCGCGTCGCGAGGCCCGATGTTCCACGCGGTCGGCGTGACGACCTGGTAGTTCGCGATTTTACCGTCCTCGATGACGATCCAGTCCGAGAGCGACCCACGGGCTGCCTCGGTGGAACCGAAGCCCCTGCCGGAGGCGTGTTCGACCGGCTTGGTGTAGAAGCTCTCGTGCAGCTCGATCTCGTCGAGCCACTGGCGCGCCCACTTGAAGTACTTGGGAGCCTCGTGCATGCGCGCCAGCTGACGCACCATCACCGACGGCCCGATCTTCTGGATCATGTCCAGGAAGAGCGGGTCGTTGTCCTGGTGCGGGAGTGCGTCGGGGCCGGCGGCTGCAACACGCCGGGCCAACGGGCCCGCTTCCAACGGAATGAAGCCGGCGCCGGGGGCGTCGTAGCGCGGCGACTTGGCGAAGCTGTACTTGCCCTGGTCGCGGCCCACGGCCGGGTCGATCGGCTTGGTCTCGCCGTCGAACGGATGCCGCGAGACGGAGCCTTCGTAGAACGAGTGCGCCACATCCTCGGTGACGCGGGCCTGATCGAACTGGCTGTACTGGCCGTTGGCGTAGACCGCGCCGCGACCCATGAGGGCATCGTTGCGGCCTTCGATGGTCGGGTTCTCGTACAGGTCCGGGTTCGGATACGTGCCGGTGGCGAGGTAGTTGCCGACGCCCTGGCCGTACTGGTCGAGGCCGACGTCCATGCAGTAGCGGATGAAGAAGCCGCAGTCGCTGTCGTGCTGCGACGGGTTCTCGTCCACCCAGGCCAGCACGTCTTCCCAGGTCTTGTTCTCCAGCCAGCGATCGACGGAGCAACCCAGCCAGTACTTCTCCAGCCAGTTGTCCTTCCAGTGCTCGAGGATCGCGATCGAGCGGGTGATGTCCGAGAGCGTCGGCGCACACATCACACCGCCGGGAACCATGAACGAGGAGTGCGGCCACTGACCACCGAAGATCGCGTAGACCTCGACGGGCTTGCCGGAGAGCACCACGCCCGGGCCGTAGCTCGTGCCGACGTACGGCGCAAAACGACGAACCGCCTCGTCGTACAACGGCGACTTGGCGTAGTTCTTGTTGGTGAGGTCGATGGCGAACAGCGCGTAGAAGTAGCGCGGGATGCTCTGCAGCGTCTCGCAGGCCTGGGCGATGTTGCGTACCCGGGTCGCGTTCGGCGGTACATGCGTCTTCCACGCCGTGTCGAGCGCGTACACCGATTTGTAGAGGTGGCTGCCTCCGCAGATGCCGCAGATGCGTGGCGTCACGATGAGGCCGGCCTGTGGATCCTTGCCCTGCAGGATGATCTCGAAGCCACGGAACATCGCGGCCTCGGTCCACGCCGAGGTGACGACACCATCCTCGATGGTGACGCGGACGTCGAGGTCACCCTCCACACGGCCCAAGGGGCTGACGAAAAGATCTACGGCGCTCATCGGTTGCTTCCTTCCTGAGGCCTGTGCGTACTCAGGCTTGCTTTCGGTTGGCTCGTGGGCGGGGCCGGGGTGGAGTGCTCAGACGACGAACATGTCTTCCTTGGACCACTGCGGCGCGGCAATCCGGGCAGCCGCCGCGTGGGCCATGTAAGTGAGATGATCAGTGCCTTCAGGCACTTCCTTCGGAATCACGCCGCTGACCTTCTGGGTCTTGAAGACGGTCCCGGGAGCGAGGTCGAAGAACGGGTACTCCGGCTCGGTGCAGCCGGTGCACGGCATGCCGGCGCGGGTCTTGGACGACTGGCGGTTCCAGAGGATGCGGTTGCACGGCGAGTGGGTCATCGGGCCACGGCAGCCGAACTCGTAGAAGAGGCAGCCAGTGCGGGTGCCCTCACCGAACGAGGTCGTCGACTGCTTGTACTCGAAGAACTGCACGCGGGTGCAGCCCGTCTGGGTGAAGGTCTTGAAGAACGTCTCCGGCCGCTGCAGGTCGTCGAGGGCGATGTCCCCGGTACGACCCGTGGCCAGCGCGACGATGATCTGGGTGATCCAGTCCGGGTGCGCCGGGCAACCCGGGATGTTGATGACCGGGAGGCCGGCCTTCGATACGAAATCGGGGCCGAGGAAGCCGCCCTTCTCCCGCTTGTGGAACTGCAGGCCGGTCGAGTCGGTCGGATTCGGCGACATCGCCGGGATACCGCCCCACGTAGCGCAATCGCCGATGGCGACGACAACGCCCGCCTGCGCACAGAGCTCGGTGACCCACTCCTTCATCGGGCGGTCGGCGAACATGTCGTAGCGGCCCGAGCCGTTGGGGCCCTCCATCACCGTGCCCTCGAAGACGAAGACGTCCAGCGGCGTGGTGCCGTCGGCACAGTCGCGGAACAGCTTCTGCGCGTTCTGGCCCAGTTCCAGCCCGAGCGAAGGGTGCCAGAGCAGGTTCAGCCCGAAGTCGGTGATCAGGTCAACGACGTTCGGCTCCTCGGCATTGAGGAAGGAAATCGTGTTGCCGCTGCAGGCTCCGCCTTGGAACCAAAGGACCGACGCCATCGGTTCTCCCTTCCTATCAGGACTGGTTGGAATGCTTGGGGTTGCCTGCCGGAGCGGTAGGCAACTGCTGGCCGAGTGCTTTGGCGACCGAGAAGACAAAGCCCATTGCGCGAGAGACGTCGTCGTCCTTGAGAACCCTGAGCAGCGCGCGTACCCCGCGCACGGAAGCGCCCTGGGACTGCTGGGCACCGGTCACTGCGGCCCTTGCCACGGCGGAGCCGAGGTCGATCACCTGAGGGTCGACGATGTCCGAGCTGAGCAGCCGCTCGAGCATCGGCAGCATCTCGAGCAGCTTCGGCAGCATCTCGAGCAGCTTCGGCAGCATCTCGAGCAGCTTCGGGGCGGCGTCACTGAACTGCTTCGCGGCGGCGAGCAGACCTGCGACGTCGAACGATTGCTCCAGGCCGGCGAATTCACGCATCCCGTCGGAGAGCGAGTCGGTGATGGTGTCGCCACGACTCACCAGTCCGCTGAGGCCGGTGACCACCACGGCGAGCAGATCGACGTGATCGAGGATCTGGTTCAGAGACTCCGCAGTCTGCGGGTCGTCAAGCCTGGCAGCCAAGGCGTCGCCTGGAGTTTGAGCCACTTGCCCGAGCACTGCGACCACGACTGCCCCTTCTCTCGAGACCGCTGGGTGTGATCCCGACCATATGTAGCTCGCCGACAGGTGCCTATCGAATCTGCGATGGACATATGCCGATTGCGCAGCGAGTCTGTAGCTAGGTGGCGGCGCCGAAGTCAGGCTGACGGCCGTGGCCGAGACGAGGGAACATGGTTACGACCCGCATCAAGGCCCGTGGCGTCCCGCCGTCGCTGGCTGCCCACGAGCTCTTCACCACCCAGGACCTGGCCGAGGCCACTGCTCAACTGGGCAAGGTGTTGGCGCCGGCTTTCCTGGTCTCGGCCGATCCGGAGAACCCGGACTTTGCCGTGTCGATGCACGGATTGCGGCTGCACGACATCAGCCTGCTCTATCTGGACATACGGGGCGGCGGCACGATCGTCATCGCGCATTCGGGCCCGTACTACGCCGTCCACCTGCCGATGAACGGCTTAGCCTCGGGCACCTGCGCCGGGCAGGCATTCGAGGCAAGCCCGATTCGCGCGGTGGTGACCAACCCGGTTGATCCGGTGACGCTCACTATCCCGGCTGACTCCCCCCAGATCATCATCAAGATCGAGCAGGACGCGATGATCGGCTGCCTCACCCGAATGCTAGGCCGAGCACCTGGGCAGGACCTCCACTTCGACGCAAGTCTCGACCTAGCGAGCGAAGCCGCGAACCGCTGGCACTCGGTGGCCACGCTGCTACAGACCGAGATCTACTACAGTGGCTCGCTGACTAGCGCCGGGCTCGGGGTCAGCGCCCTCGAGGACTTCCTGATGAGCACGCTGCTGCTGCAGCAGCCGTCATCCTGTCGCGAGCTGTTGCTGCACGGCATTGCCGCCCCTGGGCGGCGAACCGTGCGCCGCGCAATGGACTACATAGAGCACCACCTCGCCGAGCCGATCGCCATGCAGGACCTCGCTGACCACGTCGGCGCGAGCGTGCGATCGATCCAGCAGGGATTCCACGAAGAACTGCACATCAGCCCCGTCGCGTACATCCGTGGCAGACGGCTGGAGCGGGTCCATGCCCAACTGGTCGACGGGCAACGCTCCGAAGGCGTGACGGTTGCCGAAGTTGCGGAGAACTGGGGTTTTCACCAACTCGGTAGCTTCGCCGGCATGTATCGCGAACGCTGGGGCGAGTCCCCGTCGGAGACGCTGCGTCACTGACTCAGCCTTGCCAACCACCGACACCGGCGTAGCGTCAGCGCGCACGACCTATCTCGAGCGGGGCGCACGTGCACGAACTGTCGATCTGCCGCTCGATAGCCGACATCGTCAACCGCCATGCCAGCGAACGGCGAGTGGAGACGATCCACCTTCAGGTCGGTCAGCTGCGCCAGATCGTTCCGGACACGTTGGTGTACTGCTGGGGCCTGGTGAGCGCCGACACCGCCTTGGACGGTTCCGTGCTCGACGTCGAGCGGATTCCGGCGCGGCTCTCCTGCCGAGCTTGTGGTGTGGTGGCGGAGCTTGGTGAGTTCCCCATCTTCATCTGCGCCTCCTGCAACAGCCAGGAAGTCGCCGTCCTGACCGGCGAGGAATTCCTGATCACCTCACTCGATCTAGCGGAGGTATGAGCGCGATGGGTCGGTTCCACAGACACGACGACGGAACATCCCACGTCCACGAGCACGACCACGACCACGACCACGACCACCCGCACTCCTACGCGCCCGAAGGCACTGAGCATTTCGGCGACCACTCCGGCTACCAGACCGGCACCGAGCGGGTGCAAGTACTCGAGCGGATCTTCGGCGAGAACGACCGCACGGCCGCGGACAACCGACGGGACTTCGCCGTCCACGGCATCTACGCCACGAACATGATGTCCTCGCCAGGTGCGGGCAAGACGACGGTGTTACGCGAAACCCTCAGCCGTCTGCAGGGTGAGGTACGCACCGGCGTCATCGAAGGAGACATCGAAACCAGCATCGACGCCGATCGGCTCGCGGGGTTCGGTGCAGCGATCGCTCTGGTGAACACCGGTGACGGCTTCGGCGGCGAATGCCATCTCGACGCCCCGATGGTTCGTTCCGCCCTGCGGCGCTTGCCGCTGGAAGATCTCGACCTGGTGCTGATCGAGAACGTCGGAAATCTCGTATGCCCCGCGGAATTCGATGTCGGCGAAGACTCCCGGGTGATGGTCTACGCGATCACCGAAGGCGAGGATAAACCGCTGAAATACCCGGTGATGTTCCGGTCGGCGGGACTCGTTCTCGTCAACAAGGTCGACCTACTACCGCACCTGGACTTCGACCTCGACCTCTTCCACGCCAACCTGCGCAAGGTCAATCCGACCGTCAACACCATCGAGATGAGCGCCAAGACCGGGCAGGGCATCGACGAGTGGGTCGATTGGCTGCAGGCGCAACTCCCGTAGGTGTGGGGCTCAAGAACCTCGGCCCGGTGTACCTGCCGAGTTCGGCATGATCGTTCGGGTGCTGTTCACTGCTCTGTACGCGACCTTCCGGATGCTGCTCGCGATCGTCGTCGCTCGGGTGCGGGGCGAGGCGGTGAAGGATATCGAACTGCTCGTTCTGCGCCACGAAGGTCGGTGTTGCGCCGTCAGGTGACTCGTCCGCGTCTGGAGCCTAAGGATCGGCTGGTGCTTGTAGCGATGGCTCGGTTACTTCCGCGTGAACTGTTGCGGGCGAGGATCGTGACGCCGGAGACGCTGCTGCGTGTGCATCTGCAGTTGGTTGTCGGCACTGGACCTACCGGCCGAAGACGAAGCCAGAGAGAGACGAAGCAATGGATGCATACAGCCCAGTAAACACAGGCACTTTGCCACTGACAGGCGAGCGCACCGTGCCGGGCGTCCCGGCCGAGAATTACTGGTTCCGCCGGCACGAGGCCGCCTACTCGTTCGCGCTGCCCTACGCCGCCGGACGCCGGGTGCTCGAGGTCGGCTGCGGCGAGGGCTACGGCACCGCCCAGCTCGCATCCGTCGCTGAGCAGATCGTCGGCCTCGACTACGACGCCCTGACCATCGCGCACTGCGGCGCCACGTATCCGAGGGCACGCTTCGTCCGCGCCAACCTCGCCGCCCTGCCGGTGCGCTCGGCCGGCGTCGACGTCGTCGCCACCCTGCAAGTCATCGAGCACGTGTGGAACCACCGCGAGTTCGTCACCGAATGCCTGCGCGTGCTGCGGCCCGGCGGCCTGCTGCTCGTCACGACACCCAACCGCCTGACGTTCTCCCCCGGCCTCGACCGGCCGATCAACCCGTTCCACACCCGCGAGTTCACAGCCGCGGAGCTCGTCGAGCTGCTGGTCAGCTGCGGCTTCGTCATCGAGACCGTGCTCGGCCTGCACGCATCCGACCGCCTCGCCGAGCTGGACGGCCGCTACGGCGGATCGTTCGTCGACGCGCAACTGCGCGCCGCGCCCGACCAGTGGCCCGACGACCTACGGGCTGACGTCGCCTCGATCGGCATCGAGGACTTCGCCGTCCTGGCTGTTGACGTGCACGACGTGGACGAGTCGCTCGATCTCGTCGTCCTCGCCCGCCGACCGGCGAGCTGACAAGGCGACGTCCTCGCTCGCCATCCGCAGCGCAGTGACGCCCACGCCGGCGCCCACCGTCAACGCGGCCACCGCCAGCAGCAGGAACCAGCCGGCGACGTCTGCCGGGGCGTGGTCGGCGTCGTCGATGTACATGGCGCCCCAGCCGATGCAGTCGACCCGGATGTCGCCGGTGACCGGCGCGACGAACGTGGCGACCGTGTTGACGGCCTTGGCGCCGGTGCCCTCGGCGCTGGCCGTAAGCGACTGGCTCGCCGACCCGCCGTCGGACCACTCGCACTCCGGCGCGGCGACGTTGGCGCCGCGGGCCTTCAAGGTCGTGACCCCGCCGGGTACCGAAAGCTGATAGGTCTTGCCGGCGGTGACGTGGGAACTGTCCGGCGGGAGGGCGCCGGCCGCGAACGACTGGTGCTCGGTGCCGCTGACGATGCGGTAGGTGGCCGCGAACGCCAAGCCCAGCAACACCAGCACCGTGGCCGCGATGGCGCGGCGCGAGATGGCTTGGGCGGGCGACAACATGCCCAGCACACTAGTCTCCCGCAGTGCGCGTTTTGATGCTGTCGTGGGAGTACCCGCCGCTCGTGGTCGGCGGTCTGGGCCGGCACGTCGACGCGCTGGCGCGTGAACTCGCCGCCGCCGGACACGACGTCCGGGTGGTGACGCGCGGCGAGTCCGGCTCGTCCGTCGAAGAGGTCCGCGACGGCGTGCGCGTGCTGCGCTCGGCCGTCGACCCCATCGCTCTCGACTTCACCACCGAGACGTTGCTGGCGTGGACCCAAGCCGCCGAGCACGGGCTCATCCGAGCCGCCCTGCCGATGGTGCGCCGCTGGCGGCCGGACGTCGTGCACGCGCACGACTGGCTCGTGGCACAGAGCGGCATCACGCTGGCCCAGACCACCGGGGCGCCGCTGGTGGTGACGATGCACGCCACCGAGGTCGGACGCCACCAGGGCTGGCTACCCAACCCACTGAACCTGGCAATCCACTCGGTGGAGCGATGGCTTGCGCAGCAGGCCACGATCGTCATCACCTGCTCCACCGCCATGCACGAGGA
>Ga0209014_10001067_pt1 | contig 16311 bp, 14 predicted proteins | sample BarGraNGADG00212_FD_184491 | JGI IMG/M metagenome (GOLD analysis project Ga0209014, IMG submission 184491) | Arctic peat soil microbial communities from Barrow, Alaska - Barrow Graham LP Ref core NGADG0002-212 (SPAdes) (version 2) | ecosystem: Environmental > Terrestrial > Soil > Wetlands >...
CCCTCGGTGACCACGAGGGCGCCCGCGAGCAGGGCCGCCGCGGCCGCCGGCAGCAGCCGGTGCTCGACCGGGTGGATGCGCCCGAGCAGCGAGGCCTCGTCATCGTCTGGAAGAACCGGGACGGCCTCCTGCGCCACGATCGGGCCGCCGTCCAGCGTCGCGTCCACGAGATGCACGGTCACGCCGGTCACCGCCACGCCGGCGGCGAGGGCATCGCGCGCGCCGTGGAGCCCGGGGAACGACGGCAGCAGCGACGGATGCACGTTGAGGATCCGGTCGCCGAAGGCCGCCAGCACCGCCGGGCCGACCAGCCGCAGGTAGCCGGCCAGGACGACCGCGTCCGGCGCCACGGCGACCAGCGTCTCGGCCAGGGTTGCGTCGTCGCCACCGGGGACCAGGATCGTCTCGATCCCCTGCTCCGACGCCCAGTCCAGGCCCGCGCACGGGCGATCCGCGAAGACCAGCACGACCTCGCCGCCCAGGCAGCCCCGCCCGGCCGCGGCGACCAGCGCCCGCAGGTTGGACCCGCTCCCCGAGACCCCGGCCGCGATCCTGCCGCCGGTGATGCCGCTCACCTCGCGAGACCCTCCTCCATGTACCGCCGGCCGCCGTTGGCGGACGCCTCGACGACCTCGCCCACGACCCAGGCCGGGATGCCGCGCGCCTGGGCCAGCTCCACCGCGGGCGTGGCGCCCTCCGCCGGCACGATCATGACCATGCCGAGCCCCGCGTTGAACGTCGCACGGAGCTCGGTCTCCCCGATCCCCCCGAGCGCGCCCAGCAGGCGCATGACCGAGGGCATCGGCCAGGTCGCCGGGTCCAGGCGCGCCCCGAGCGCCTCCGGCAGGGCGCGCGGCACGTTGCCCGCGAGCCCGCCGCCGGTGACGTGCGCGATGCCGCGGACCTCGTGCCCGGCGGCCTCCAGGCCAGCCCGCATCGCCAGCAGGTCCTTCGCGTAGATGCGGGTGGGCGTCAGCAGGACGTCGCCCAGCGTCGCGTCGGCGTCGCGCGCCTCGCGCCCGATCGCCTCGTCGGCCGCGGAATCGCCCAGCACCCGCCGGAGCAGTCCGGCGTATGCCTCGCCCAGGTCCAGCCCGTGCTCCGCGACCAGCGCCCGCACGAGCGAGTACCCGTTCGCGTGCAGCCCGGATGACGCCAGCCCCACGATCGCGTCACCGGCCCGGGCGGTGGACCCGTCCAGCAGCCGCGACCGCTCGCCGATGCCGATGCAGAACCCAGCCAGGTCGAACTCGTCGGGCTCCATCAGCCCCGGGTGCTCCGCCGTCTCGCCACCGGTCAGCGAACAGCCCGCCTGCCGGCAACCGTCCGCGATCCCCGAGACCAGGGCCGCCACCCGCTCCGGATCCAGCCGCCCGATCGCGATGTAATCGAGGAACGCCAGCGGCTCGGCGCCCGTGCAGGCCACGTCGTCGGCACACATCGCCACGAGGTCGATCCCGATGGTGTCCAGCCGCCCCATCGCGGCCGCGATCGCCGTCTTCGTCCCCACCCCGTCCGTGGACGAGACGATCACCGGCTCCCGGTACCCGGCCGGGATCGCCACCGCGGACCCGAACCCGCCGAGCCCGCCCAAAACCTCCGGCCGCCGCGTGGACGCCACCGACGCGCGCATCAGCTCCACCGCGCGCTCGCCGGCGGCGACGTCCACCCCGGCCCGAGCGTAGGCCGCGCGCTCTCCGGTCATCCGGTCGCCCCCTGGCCCTGCGCCCCGACGGGCGCCTCGAGCATGAACTTGCGGGCGGAGGCGTCGTACGGGACGGGCACCGGGTAGTTGCCGTCGAAGCAGGCGAAGCAGAACCGGTCGTACGGCAGGTCCAGCGCCGCCAGGACGCCGCGGATGGACAGGTAGCCCAGCGAGTCCGCGCCGATGAACTCGCGGATCTCCTCCACCGAGTGGCTGCCGGCGATCAGCTCGGTCTCGATCGCCGTGTCAATCCCGTAGAAGCACGGGTGGTAGATCGGCGGGGCGCTGATCCGCACGTGCACCTCGCGCGCGCCGGCACGCCGCAGGAGCCCCACGATCTGCTTGGTGGTCGTGCCCCGGACGATGGAGTCGTCCACGACGATGAGGCGCTTGTCCCGGATGACCTCGCGCAGCGGGCTCAGCTTCACGTTGACGCCGCGCTGGCGCATCGCCTGGGACGGCTGGATGAAGGTCCGGCCGCTGTAGCGGTTGCGGACCATGCCCTCGCGGTACGGGATCCCCGACGCCTCCGCGAACCCGGCCGCCGCGGGCGCGCCGGTGTCGGGCACGGGCATCACGAGGTCCGCCTCCACCGCGTGCTCGCCGGCAAGCCGGATGCCCATCTGGCGCCGCGCCTCGTACAGGTTGCGGCCGAGCATGTACGAATCGGGCCGGGCGAAGTAGATGAGCTCGAACACGCACAGCGCGGGGGTCGCCTCGGCATAGCGCACGGACACGGGCTGGCGGCCGGGCTCCAGCACCACGATCTCGCCCGGCTCCACGTCGCGGACCAGCTCCGCGCCCACGATGTCGAGCGCGGCGGTCTCGGAGGCCAGGATCCAGCCCCCGGTCTCGTCACCCCAGAGGCCGGGGCCCTCCGACCCCTCGGGAGCCGGCAGGCGGCCGAGGACGAGCGGGCGGAACCCGTGCGGGTCACGGACGCCGATGACGCGGTTCTCGTCCAGGACGACCAGGCTGAAGGCGCCACGGACGCGCGGCAGGACCTTGCGCAGCGCGTCCACGGTGTCGTTCGCGGGCTCGTCGGCGAGGAGCGCGGTGAGGAGCTCCGTGTCCGTGCTGGCGGGCAGCCGGCCGCGGCCGCCCTGGAGCTGGTCCAGGAGCTCCCGCGTGTTGACCAGGTTGCCGTTGTGTCCGATGGCGAGCGCCCGTCGCGGCCCCAGGCGGAGCGTCGGCTGGGCGTTCTCCCAGACCGTCGACCCCGTGGTCGAGTAGCGGCAGTGGGCGACGGCCAGGTCCCCGGCGAGCGAGGGGATCCGGCGCTCGTCCAGCACTTGGGCCACCATGCCCAGGTCCTTGTAGATCATCAGGTTCCGGCCGTCCGAGACGCCGACGCCGGCCGATTCCTGGCCCCGGTGCTGGAGCGCGAAGAGGGCGGTCGCCGCGACGGCCGCGGCCTCGTGGCCGCGGTTCGGCAGGACGACCCCGACCACGCCGCACATCAGGCGCCGGCCTCCAGGCCCGGGAGCGCTTGCGCCGCGTGACCGGCCGCGTGACCGGCCGCGTGACCGGCCGCGGCATCAGCCACGGCCACCACCGCGTGATCGACCGCGTCGTCGCCCTCGCCACCGCCCTCCCAGCCCAGCGCGCGCGGGAGGCCGTGCTCCCAGGCGTGGCGCAGGTCCGCGACCGGGACCTCCAGCGCGTCCGCAACGCGGCTTCCCCGCTCCTCGGCGGCACCGGTGGCGCCCTCGCCACCCAGCTCCACGACCAGGCGCACGCCGCCGGTGGTCCCCAGCGTGTCCACGGGAAGCCCGTGGTGCCGGGCGAGCAGCGCGAGCGCGGGGGCGTGGCGCGGTGTGGTCTCGACGACCAGGCGGGACGGGCTCTCCCCGAACAGCGCCACGGCGGGCGAGTCGCCCACACCGAGCCGGAGCTGCGCGCCGGTGTCGCCCCACATGCACATCTCCGCCAGCGCGACGGCGAGGCCACCGCCCGACACGTCCTGGCAGCTCTCAACGAGGCCCCGCGCGATGGCTTCGCGAATGAAGGCCTGCAGCTGCTTCTCCAGCGCCAGGTCCAGTGCCGGCGGCCCGTCCTCGACCGCCTCCCCAGCCAGGCGCGCGTACTCGCTCCCGGCCAGACCCGGGCCCGCGTGGCCCACGAGCAGCACGCTGTTCCCGTCCGCGCGGAACGCGGGCCCCACGCGGGTCGCAACGTCCGCCAGCAGGCCCACGATGCCGATCTCCGGCGTGGGTGCGATGGCGGATCCCGGCGCCTCGTTATAGAGCGAGACGTTGCCGCCCGTGACCGGCAGGCCCAGCGCGACGCACGCGTCGGCGAGGCCGCGGACACCCTCGGCCAGGGCCCAGAACGCCTCCGGCCGCGTGGGATCACCGTAGTTGAGGCAGTTCGTCACACCCAGCGGCCGCGCGCCGGTGATCGAGACGTTGCGCGAGGCCTCGGCGACGGACATCGCGGCGCCCAGCCACGGATCCAGCGCGCTCACCGGCGCATTGCCATCCGTCGTGGCCACGAGCGCCTTGGTGGTGCCCTTGATCCGGATCACCGCGGCGCCGCGGCCGGGGCCGGCCACGGTGTTGGCCTGGACGTTGTGGTCGTACTGCTCGTAGACGGAGCGGCGCGACGACAGGTTGGGCGAGCCGAGCAGGGCCAGCAGCACCGCGCCGGGATCCTGGCCGCGGAGGGGCAGGCGGTCCACGGACTCGGCCGGTGCGCCGGGTGCGGGGGCCAGGCGGCGGCGCGCGGGGGCTCGCGACTCACGCTCGAAGACGATGGCCCCCGACGCCAGCGCCCGGGCGGGGATCCGCGCCAGCTCCCGGGCTCCGTCCACCGGGCGCCCGTCCGCATCCAGCGCGCCCCGCTCGCCGGGGCCCGTGAGGATGACGATGTCCTGCGCCTCGGTCACGCGGCCGATGATCGCCACCGGCAGGTCCCAGCGCTCGCAGACGGCGCGCACCGCTTCCCAGCGGCCCGGCTCCACGATCGCGACCATCCGTTCCTGGGATTCCGAGATCATGACCTCGAACGGCTCCAGGCCGGGCTCCCGGCGCGGGATCGCGTCGAGGTCGACGAGCATCCCCGTGCCGCCGCGGTCCGCGGTCTCGCAGGTGGCGCAGGTGATGCCGGCGGCGCCCAGGTCCTGGATGCTGACCGCCAGCCCCTTGGCGATGATCTCCAGCGTTGCCTCGATCAGCAGCTTCTCCGCGAACGGGTCGCCGACCTGGACGGACGGCCGCTTGCTGGGGTCCTGCTCGCCGAAGGTGGCGCTGGCCAGGACGGACGCGCCGCCGATCCCGTCGCGGCCCGTGGCCGAGCCGTACAGGACGACGAGGTTGCCGGGGCCGTCCGCGGAGGCCCGCATGAGCATCCCGTCCTCGAGCAGCCCGATCGCCATGACGTTGACCAGCGGGTTGCCCTGGTAGGACGGATCGAACACCAGCTCGCCGCCCACCGTGGGCACGCCCACGCAGTTGCCGTAGCCGCCGACGCCGCGCACGACACCGTCGACCAGGTGCCGGGTCCGCGCGTCCGACGGGTCGCCGAAGCGGAGCGCGTCGAGGACGGCGATCGGGCGGGCGCCCATCGCGAACACGTCCCGCAGGATGCCGCCGACGCCGGTCGCGGCGCCCTGGTACGGCTCCACCGCGGACGGGTGGTTGTGGCTCTCGATCTTGAACGCGACCGCGAGGCCGTCGCCGATGGCGATGACCCCGGCCTGCTCCCCAATCCCGGCGATGACGTCCTCGCCCTTGGTCGGGAGCGTCGCGAGCAGGGGCCGGCTGCTCTTGTACGAGCAGTGCTCGCTCCACATGACGCTGAACATGGCGAGCTCGAGGTCGTTCGGGTCCCGCCCCAGCTTCTCCCGGATCGCCTCGAGCTCCACGTCCTCGAGCCCGAGGGTCCGGTGGAGCGGCAGCGGGGGGATCGCCGGCCCCGTCATCGTCCCGCCTCGGCCATCGGCCGCGTCCCGGCGATCGAGCCGGTGCTCGCCCACTCCGCGGAGCTCACCACCAGCGAGCGGATGATCCCCAGGCCATCGTCGGATCCCAGGATGGCCTCCACCGCCGTCTCGGGATGGGGCATCAGGCCCGCCACGTTGCCCGCGGCGTTGCGGACGCCCGCGATACCGCGCAGCGACCCGTTCGGGTTGCCCTGGTCCTCCGGCCCCGCGACGGAGCCATCGGCGTTCGCATAGCGCCACAGCACCCCGCCGTCGCGCTCCAGCTCGTCCAGCGTCGCCTCGTCCGCGTAGTAGCAGCCCTCGCCGTGGGCGACGGGCATGCGCAGCGGGCGCCGCTCGCCGATCTCGCGCGTGAACGGCGTGTCCATGTGCTCGGGCAGGAGCGTGACCTCGCGGCAGACGAAGCGCAGGCCGCGGTTCCGGAGCAGGGCCCCGGTAACCAGCCGCGCCTCCGCCAGGACCTGGAAGCCGTTGCAGATCCCCAGCACGGGGCCGCCCCGCGCGGCGAAGTCCGCCACCGCGCGCATCACGGGGGAGAAGCGCGCGATGACACCAGCCCGCAGGTAGTCGCCGTACGCGAACCCGCCCGGCAGCAGGATCCCCGCGACACCGGCGAGGTCCGTGGTCTCGTGCCACAGGATCTCCGGCTCGGCGCCGGCCACGCGCAGGGCATTGACCGCGTCGATATCCCGGTTGGAGCCCGGGAAGACGACCACCCCCACCCGGACCGTCATCCGCGCGCCCCCGCCCCGGTGGATGCCACCCCGGGCGACGCTGCCCCGGTCGGCGCCGCCTCGACCGTCTCGCCCAGCGGCTCCACCGCGAACTGCTCCACCAGCGGGTTCGACAGCAGCTCACCCGCCAGCCGGTCCACCACGGCCCGTGCGGCGGCCCCGTCGGCCGCCTCGACCGCCATCTCCACCCGGCGGCCGACCCGGACCCCGGTCACGCCCGCGATGCCGAGGTGCGGGAGGCTGCGCTCCACGGCCTTGCCCTGCGGGTCCAGGATGCCGGGCTTGGGCGTGACGTTGACGGCGAAGCGGTAGGCGCGGGTCGAGTCGCTCATCGGGCGATGACGTCCTCCATGAGGTATCGGGCGAAGCTCGCCCCGGTGATGCGTTCGAAGGCTTCGACGTAGCGGGCGCGGGTGCCGGCCACGACGTCGTCCGGGAGCTCCGGCCCCGGCGCGACCTTGTCCCACGGCTGCTGCTCCAGCCAGTCTCGGACGAACTGCTTGTCGTAGCTGGCCTGGGCGCGGCCGGGCTCGTACGCCGCGGCGTCCCAGAAGCGCGAGGAGTCCGGCGTCATGACCTCGTCGATCAGCAGCAGCTCGCCCGACGGCAGCAGGCCGAACTCGAACTTGGTGTCCGCGAGGATGATCCCGACCCGCTCGCACAGCGCGGCGCCGCGGTGGTAGAGCGCCAGCGAGATCTCCTTGACCTGCTCCGCCAGGTCCTCGCCGATGAGCTCCTGGGTCCGGTGGAACGAGATGTTCTCGTCGTGCTGGCCGGCCGGCGCCTTCCAGGCCGGGGTGAAGATCGCCATGGGCAGGCGGTCGCTTTCGCGGAGGCCATCGGGGAACCGGATCCCGCAGATGGCACCCGTGGCCCGGTAGTCCTTCCAGCCCGAGCCGGACACGTACCCGCGGACGACGAATTCCACCGGGAGGACGTCGGCATGGCGGCCCAGCATCATCCGGCCGCGGAGGTCCGCGATGGGCCCGGGGTCGTTCCCGGTCACCTCGGGCGGCAGGTCCGCGGGGTCCGTGGAGAGCAGGTGGTTCGCGACGATGTCGGTCGTCTCCGAGAACCAGAACCGGGACAGCCCGGTGAGGATCCGGCCCTTGTCGGGGATCGGCGTCGGCAGGACCACGTCGAAGGCCGACAGCCGGTCGCTGGCGACGAGCAGGAGCCGCTCGTCGTCGACGCGATACAGGTCGCGGACCTTGCCGGAGCGGACGAAGGAATCAGCCAGCGGCATCGGGGTCCCCCCTCCATTCGAGAGCGTCATTCGGTTCGAGTGTGTCCTTCTGTTCGAGCGTGTCCAGGCGGGCGATGACCTCCGGCACGTGCCGCAGGAAGGCCGCGTCGTCGAAGCAGGCGTCGAGGTCCACGAGCGGCAGCCGGCCGGCCACCGCGGGATCCGTGGCCAGGAGCCCGTGGAGCGCCACCCGCTCGTCGGCGGCCCGCAGGGCGTTGCGCTGGACCAGCGCGTAGGCGTCCTCGCGCGACATCCCGCCCTTCTCCACCAGCGCGAGCAGCACACGGGACGAGGCGTGGAGCCCGAGGCCACGCTCGATGTTCTCGCGCATCCGCTCCGGCCGCACGACCAGCCCCTCGACCAGCCCGGCCGTCTTGGCCAGCATGTAGTCCAGCAGGATCGTGGCATCCGGGAGGATCACGCGCTCCGCGGAGCTGTGGCTGATGTCGCGCTCGTGCCACAGGGGCTGGTTCTCGAACGCTGTCTGCGCGTAGCCGCGCAGGAGCCGCGCCAGTCCCGCGATCCGCTCCGACAGGATCGGGTTGCGCTTGTGGGGCATGGCGGAGGAGCCCTTCTGGCCACGCTTGAACGGCTCCATGACCTCCGCGATCTCCGTGTGCTGGAGGTTCCGCACCTCGGTCGCGAGCCGCTCGAGCGTGCCGCCCAGGATCGCGATCGCCGCGAGGAACGCCGCGTGGCGATCCCGCTGGACGATCTGCGTGCTCACCGGATCCACGCGCAGGCCCAGGTCCGCGAGCACCTCCGCCTCCACGTCCGGGGGCAGGTGGCTGTACGTCCCCACCGGGCCGCTGATCTTGCCGGTGGCGATCTCCGCGGTGGCCTGTGCCAGACGCTCCCGTCCGCGAGCCACCTCGAACGCCCAGCCCGCGCACTTGAGGCCGAACGTGGTGGGCTCAGCGTGGACGGAGTGGGTGCGGCCCATCATCACGGTGCCGGCCTCGCGGCGGGCGCGGGCGATCAGCGCCGTGAGCAGGGTGTCCGCCCCCGCCAGGAGGCGCTCGCCGGCCGCCCGCAGCTGGAGCGCCAGGGCGGTGTCCACGACGTCGCTGCTGGTCAGGCCCAAGTGGAGGAAGCGCCCCTCGGGCCCCACGGCCTCTGCCACCTGCGAGACAAACGCGATGACGTCGTGGTCCGTGGTGGCCTCGATCTCATTGATCCGGTCCACGTTCACGACGGCGCGGGCCTCGATCAGGGCCAGCGCGTCGGCGGGTACCAGGCCGCGGCGGACCTGGGCCCGGCAGACCGCGATCTCCACCTCCAGCATCCGCTCGAAGCGGGCCTGCTCGGACCAGACGGCACCCATCCCGGGGAGCGTGTAGCGGCGGATCACCGGGCGGCCTCCAGGGCTGCGGGCAGCGGCAGGTCTGCCGCGATGTCGTGACGGCGGCGCAGGCCGTCCCACGTGACGCGATCCGCCGCTTCCTCGGCCACCGCGCGGGCCACGACCAGGTCGGCGCCACGCCCCACGACCGCCACCACCCGGCCGCCGTTGGTCGCGTAGCCACCGGGGACGTGGGCAGCCGTCCCGGCATGGAACACAAGCGCACCGCCGGCGGCCGCGGCATCCAGCCCCTCGATCAGATCGCCTCGCCGAGGATCCTCCGGGTAGCCCGCGGCGGCGAGCACGATGGTGACCGCGGCCTCCGTTCGGGCCGGCAGGATCGCGGGCACGTCCGCGGGCAGCTCACCGTTCGCGGCAGCAAGCAGCAGCGGGGCGAGGTCCATGGCGACGCGCGGCAGGATGGCCTGCGCCTCCGGATCGCCCAGCCGGACGTTGATCTCGAGCAGCACGGTCCCGTCCCCCGTGAGCATCAGGCCCGCGTACAGGAAGCCGCGGAACGGGCTGCCCCGGCGGGCCATCTCGGCGAGGATCGGCTGGTGGACGGTCTCGAGGACGCACTCGATAGCCTCGTCATCGAGGTCGGGCAGCGGCGAGTAGGCACCCATCCCCCCGGTGTTCGGACCGGCGTCGCCGTCGAGCAGCCGCTTGTGGTCGCGCGCGGCAGGCAGCGCCACGGCACGCCGGCCATCGCAGATGGCGATCACGCTGGCCTCGCGACCGGACAGCCGCTCCTCGATCACCAGCGCCGAGGTATCCGCGGAGTGCCCGGCCAGGAACGACGGCAGGAGCTCGCGCGCCTGCGCCTCCGACTCAGTCACCACCACGCCCTTGCCGGCGGCCAGGCCATCGGCCTTGAGAACGACGCCCGCGCCGGCCTCGCCCAGCTCCCGGACGAAGGCGAGCGCCGCGTCCGTCTCGCCGCCGGCGAAGGAACGCGCCCGGGCCATGCGCACGCCGGCGGCGCGCGCGACATCGTGGCAGTACGTCTTGGAGGTCTCCAGGCGCGCGGCCGCCCGGATCGGGCCGCAGACGGCGATCCCCGCGGTGCGGAGTGCGTCCGCCACGCCTACCGACAGGGGCGCCTCGGGTCCGACCACGACGAGGTCCACGGCGGACGCCCTCGCGATCGCCACCACGGCGGCCGGATCGAGCGGGTCGACGGCCACCGTCCGCACGCCCGGTTCCGTGGCGATCCCCGCGCTCCCGGGCGCGACGAGCACCTCGGAGATCCCGACCTCGTGGGCCAGCTTCCAGGCGATGGCGTGCTCCCGGCCGCCGCCGCCGAGGATCAGGACGCGGGCGGGCATCTCGTGGGGCATCGGCGTCTCCGTCGTCCTACGCGGGCGTCGGCGGGCGGCGGCGCATCGGCCGCCAGGCGCGCTCGATGGTCTGGGTGCGCTCCGGTCCCACCGACACGAACACGATCGGCACGCCCGCGTGCTCCTCGAGCGCCGTCACGTAGCGTCGGGCGTTCTCGGGCAGGTCCGCCAGCGAGCGGACAGTGTGGATCGGCTCCTCCCAGCCCGCGAAATCCTCGTAGATGGGGGTGGCACGCGCGAGGGCGGCGCCGGACGACGGCCACGTCTCGACCCGCCTGCCGTCGATCTCGTAGGCGACGCACAGCTTGATCGTCTCGATCCCGGACAGGATGTCGAGCTTGTTGAGGACGATGGCGCTGTTGGAGTTGACGGCGACCGCGTACCGGAGCGGCACCGTGTCGAACCAGCCGACGCGGCGGGGGCGCCCGGTCACGGTACCGAACTCCCGGCCGCGCTCCGCGATGCCGCGGCCGATGTCGTCGAACAGCTCGGTCGGGAACGGCCCGGAGCCCACGCGCGTGGAGTAGGCCTTCATGACGCCGATGACCTCGTCCACCTGGAGCGGGCCGATGCCGCCGCCGGTGCAGGCGCCGCCCGCGACCGGGTTGGACGAGGTGACGAACGGGTAGCTGCCGTGGTCAAGGTCGAGGAGCGTGCCCTGCGCGCCCTCGAAGAGGACGTGGTCCCCGCGCCGGAGCGCGTCCTGGACCAGCCAGGTGCTGTCGTCGAGGTGCGGGCGCAGGCGCTCGCCCCAGGCCAGGCACTGCGCCACGAGCGGCTCGACCTCGAAGGTGTCGGTGCCCATGGCCGCGAGCAGCAGGTTCTTGTCCACCAGGGCGCGGGTGATGCGCTCGCGGAGCGTGGGCTCGTCGACCAGGTCCTCCATCCGGAGGCCCAGGCGCCAGGCGCGGTCGCCGTACGTCGGCCCGATGCCGCGCCCCGTCGTGCCCACCTTGGCTTCGGCCAGGCGGCTCTCGTTCCCCTTATCGAGGGCCACGTGGTACGGCATGATCACGTGCGCGCTGCGGCTCACCCGGACCTTGGCCACGTCGATGCCGCGACCGATGAGCATGTCCAGCTCGCGGATCAGGGTCGCGGGATTGACGACCACGCCGTTCCCGATGACCGACGTGATGTGCGGGTACATGACGCCCGACGGGCACAGCTGGAGCTTCAGCGTCTCGTCACCGACCACCACCGTGTGGCCGGCGTTGTCGCCGCCCTGGTAGCGGACGACCATGGCCACCTGTTCAGCCAGGAAGTCGGTCGTCTTTCCCTTGCCTTCGTCGCCCCATTGGAGGCCGACGATCACGGTCGCGGGCATCGCACGTCTCCGGACATGAAACGACCCCGGCCCGTGCCGGGGTCCTGGATAGACGTCTCCCGCGTCTGCCCGCCGAACGAGCGGCGGACCGGGCGAACGAAGGTGCGGTCCCGTCTCACGGGGCGGACGACGCGCCTCCCTCGAGCAATGGCCAAACCCTCCATCGCGGTCCTGGCTCCGCGCAGCCTCGAGGACCGGGCGAGTATACCGAACGGGGGGCGCCGCGACACGGGTTTGGCGGGTTGCGACTGGGTTGCGGCGTCGGTCGTGCAGCCGGCCTATTCGGCCGCCGGGACGGCAACGGGCGGCTCCATGCGGATGGCGCGCACGGATGGCACGAGGACGACGCTGAGGCACACGGCGATGTTGAGAACGGCGGCGACGGCGAGCGTCTCCGACGTTCCGATCGCTGCGGCGATCGGCCCGATCAGGACGTAGCCGATCGGGTTGAGCGCCACGGAGCCGATCCAATCAAACGAGCTGATCCGCGACAGAGCGTGTGCGGGCACGTTACGCTGGAGCGTCGTGACCCAGAGCGTGTTGCCGAGCGCGAAGCCGACGCCGACCGTGAAGGCGACCGCGGCGATCCAGCCCGGGGAGACCGGGACGGCGAGGGCGGCCAACAGCAGCCCTGCCGGCAACACGAGGAGCTGGGTGGCGACGAGCGGTCTCTTGACCCTGAGCCGCAGGGCGAACGTCCCGCCGACGACGGCGCCGGCGGATTCGACGGCCAGGATCATGCCCCAAGCCCGACCCCGCCGAGCTCCTGCTTCGCCACGAGTGGGCCGAGCACGAGCAGGGCGGGGAAGTAGGTGAGCTGGAACAGGCCGAACGAGACGACGATTGCCACGGCCCAGGAGCGCGTCACGAACTCGTGCCAGCCGTCGCGCAGATCTCGCAGGATCGACGCCGACGCGATCCGGAGGGTGGGTGCGAGGTGCATCGAGGCGGTCAGGGCGGCGGACGCGAAGAAGGTGATCGAGTCGACGGCGATCGCCGACGCCGGGCTTCCCGCCGCGACGATCAGGGCACCGATGGCGGGGCCGGCAATCGAGAGCACGCTGGCCGAGAGTTGGACGAGCGCGTTGGCTTCCTGGAGCCGCCCATCGCTCACCGCCTCCTTGACCAGCCCGAGCGTCGCGGGCCGCGAGAACGCGGCGGCGACGCCGAACACGGCCTGAGCGAGGGCGACGTTCCACACGTTGGCGTTGCCGGAGAAGAGGAGGATGGCCGTGACGACCTGGGCCGCTCCCTTCACCACGTCGGTGCTGACGAGGATCGTCCGCCGCGGGAGGCGGTCGGCAAAGACGCCGGCAAGCAGGAGGAGAACGACGATCGGGATCTCGCGGGCGAGCAGCACGATCCCGAGATCGGTGGCGCCGCCGAACTCGAGCACCGCGAAGGCGAGCGCCACCATCGCCATGCCCGAGCCGAGGGTGGACACGGTGACTGCAGCCAGGTAACGGGCGAAGCTCCACTCGTGGAGCACCTCGAGGGACCGTGGCAGTCGCACGGTTCGAGTCTACGTGGAGGCGCGGGCGACCGCCCCGGCTCGACGCTGGAGCACGGCCGTCCGCCGTACGGGGACGTGAGCGAGCCCGGCCCGAGGTTGGTGAGGCCCGACAAAGCCCGCGATAAGCGCCCGTGAAGCGCTCGTCGCTAGGGTTCGCGGTGCCCGGTGAGGTCGCCGGCCAGACGGGTCTGTCGCCCCAGGTGGGGCTCGGATCCGGGGCTGGCGCCCCAATCCGCCCGCCGGACATCGTTGCCCGCCGCACACGCAGGATCGGCCGCATGGAGGCGCGCCCCGGGCGCGTCGCGGTCCGATCGAAAGGAGACACGGACCATGAACAGGGTCCTCCTCACCGGCCGCCTCACCCGCGACCCGGAGGTCCGCACGACCGCCGGCGGCAAGGCGGTCGCCAGCTTCGCCGTAGCCACGCACGAGTACGTGGGCGGCGGCAAGGAGAAGTCTGAGTTCCACAACGTCGTGGCCTGGGACCGCCTGGCCGAGACCTGTGGCCGCTACCTCGGCAAGGGCCAGCAGGTAGCGCTCGAGGGCCGGCTCCAGACGCGCTCCTGGGACGACGAGGCCGGCAAGCGGCACTGGAAAACCGAGATCGTGGCCAGCAGCGTCGAGATGCTGTCGGGTCGCCGCAAGAAGGACTACGCGGCGGAGACCGCGGCGTCCGCTCTCGAGGCACAGGCGCTTGCGGCGGGCATCGCTCCGGACGCGGGAGAGCCCATCGCCGACGACTCCGGCTTCGCCGTGGTCCCGGGCGGCGATGATGACGAGGAGGAGGACGAGCTCCTCGAGGAGGCCGTCGCGGCCTGACGTCCTTCTCTTCCCAGCTCGGCGGCGGTGCGGCATCCCCCTCCCGCGCCGCCGCCGATGCTCGCTCCCCTGCGTTGACGCGGTAGTTGTGTCTGACATAATGAGGGGATGATGTGGCGCTCATCTTCCGGGGATCGGCGAGCAGACACGGGATCAGCCACGATCGCGCCACGTTCGTCATCAGGGACTGCCGGTGTCCGCTCATTGCTCCGGACCCGGATCGCGAGGAAGCTGACGTGCTGGTATTCCTTGGGCCGGACGCCAACGGCGTCCTCCTCGAGGTCGTCGGTATCGAGGTGGCCCGCGGAGACCTCGTCGTGATCCACGCGATGCGGATGCGCAGGAAGTACGCGGATGCGTACGCAGAGGTGATGGCATGCCGGTGACGACCAGGAGCGGGCGCCGGCTATCCGATGCGGACCTCGACCGACTTGCCGAGAAGGCCGAGGAGGAGCTCGATCTCACGACATGGCGGCCGCGTCGCGGTCGTCCGTTCCTGGACGACCGGGCGACCGGGCATTCTCCGCGCGTCACGGCGCGCATCCCTGCGGACCTTCGGGATCGAGCTGCAGCTCGGGCGGCGCGCGAGGGCCGGACGATGAGCGAGGTCGTGCGCGGTCTGCTCGAGGACTACGCCCCCGAGCCGCCGCATGCGCAGAGCGCACGCCGGCGATAGGGTTCCGCGGCCGACTCGCATTCGCCGGTCGTGCACTACGTCGCCGGGGTCCGCAGCTCGAAGAACGAGATGGCGATGATCAGGTAGACCAGCGTCAGCAGAGCCCCCTCCAGCCAGTTCGACTCCCCGTCCAGCGCCACCAGCGCGCTGATGCCGACGGCCACCCCGACCGCGGCGATCTCGAGCGGCTGGAACACCAGGTCCATCGGCTGGCCGACGACCACGCCCAGCAGCACCAGCACGGGAGCCACGAACAGCGCCACCTGGAGCGAGGACCCGAAGGCGACGGCCATCGAGAACTCGATCTTGTTCCGGTACGCGAGCTGGACCGCGACCAGGTGCTCGGCAAGGTTGCCGATGGTCGGGATCAGGATCACGCCCACGAACAGCTCGGACAGGCCGAACTGCGCGATGAACGGCTGGATCGAGCCGACGAGGATCTCCGAGAGCAGCGCCAGCAACGCGGCGGCGACCAGCAGGACGCCCACGGCCGTGCGGCCGCTCCACGCAGGACCCGCGTGTCCCCCGGGGTCGTCGTGGCCGCCGAGGGTCCGTTCCGGGTTGGTGAACTGCCAGACGAGGGCCAGACCATAGCCGATCATCAGGACGATCGCGATCGGGACGGACTCCTCGACGCGCTGCGCCTGCGTCGCCTGGCTGCTCGCGGCAAACACCGCGGGGATGAACAGGCCCACGGCGGCGAGGACCAGCAGCGCGGCGTTGGAGCCTGCGATCCGCTGGCTGAACGTCTGGAGCCCGTTCTTCAGGCCGCCGGTGAGGATCGCCGCCCCGAGGACCAGCAGCAGGTTGCCGATGATCGAGCCGGTGAGCGACGCCTTGACCACCGTGATCAGCCCGGCCTGGAGGGCGAAGAAGGCGATGATCAGCTCGGCGATATTGCCGAAGGTCGCGTTGAGGACGCCACCGACCTGGGGTCCGGTGATCGCCCCGAGGCGCTCCGTGGACAGCCCCACGATCCAGGCGAGGCCGAGGATCCCGATGGCGGAGACGAGGAAGACCGCCGCCCCCTCGACGCGGAGGCTGAACTCCAAGCCGATGGCCAGCGCGGACACGCCGAGGGTGCCGAGGATCGCGACCCGGGCGAAGGTGCCGAGGACCCCGAGGACGGGGATGCGGGAGGTGGCGGCAGGACCGGGGGCGGGCGGCATGCTCACGCCATCCTACGGGCGGAGCGGCGGCCCGGGCGGGGCGCTCGTGACGTCATCGCCGCCGTCACCGGTGGTCGCGTACAGGGCGCGCCGCGGGACGCCGGTCTCACGGGACACGCGCCGGGCCGCCTCGCCGCGGGCGGTCCCCTCGTCCACGAGCCGCTGGACAGCCGCGCGGGCCGCCGCGATCACGGCGTCGCGGGCCTCGCCGCCGGTCCGCCCCCCGGCCGCATCCGATGCCGCCGCGCCGGCCCGGTCCCCTGCCCCGCTCGCCCAGCCGACCATGATCACGATCTCGCCGCGCGCCGGGATGCTGCCGTCGTCCGCCTGCGAGGCCAGCTCGCCCAGCGACCCGCGGACCACCTGCTCGTGCAGCTTGGTGAGCTCCCGGCAGACGGCACCGGGGCGGTCCGATCCGCAAGCCGCCGCCAGGTCCCGGAGGGTCGCCGCCAGGCGGGTCGGCGCCTCGAACAGCACGCTCCCGCGCTCGTCCGCGGCGA
>Ga0209014_10001068_pt1 | contig 16290 bp, 20 predicted proteins | sample BarGraNGADG00212_FD_184491 | JGI IMG/M metagenome (GOLD analysis project Ga0209014, IMG submission 184491) | Arctic peat soil microbial communities from Barrow, Alaska - Barrow Graham LP Ref core NGADG0002-212 (SPAdes) (version 2) | ecosystem: Environmental > Terrestrial > Soil > Wetlands >...
CTCATTCGAAAGAAGTTGTGTAGCGTCGGAATGTCGGCGCTCCCGGCGTCTCAAGGATCCTCTGCTTGGCAACTACTCCCGCTCCACAGATCGAAACGCCGCCACCGGCCCGCGGCCCACTGGCTCCCGGCGGACCGCTCGTATCACTCCGTCACCGCGACTTCCGCTTTCTTCTCGGCAGCAACATGGCTCTGCAGATCGGGTCGTGGGTTCAAGCGATTGGGATGGGGTGGCTCGTCCTCCACGACCTGCACGGGGACGCAACCGACCTGGGCCTCGTCGCGCTGCTGCGCGGGGCTTCCATGCTCCTGCTCTCGCCCATCGGGGGTCATCTCGCCGGGAAGCTTGAACGCCGCCGTCAGCTGATGATCTACACGGCCGTCACGGCGAGTATTTCGACGGTGCTTGCAGTACTCATCACTACAGGCCACATCTCGCTCTGGATAATTTTCATTACCGCAACCATCGGCGGGATTGCGGAAGCGCTTGCCGGCCCTCTCCGCATGCTCCTCGTCTACGACGCCGTCGGCGGCTCCGACCTCACCAACGCGGTCGCCCTCAACTCCCTCGCCGGCAACGCGATGCGGGTCATCGGACCGGCGCTCGGTGGCGTACTCATCGGTACCGTGGGAACGCAGGGGGCCTTCCAGCTGCAGGCGGTGGCCCTGGTCCTCTGCATCATCCTGACCTCGCGCCTCCGCCCCAGCCACCCGGAGGAGATTCAGTCCGGCGAAGGCATCCTCCGGAGCCTGTTCGAAGGCCTGCGCTACGTTGGCCGCGACAAACGCATGCTCGTCATCGTCATCATGGCGGTGATCCCAAGCGTCCTGATCTACCCCTATGTGACCTACCTCCCGGTCTTCGCCACCGAGGTCCTCCATTCCAACGAAACGGGGTACGGCTACCTTGCGGCCGCCGTCGGCCTTGGCGCCCTCCTGGGCGGCACCGTGGTCGCCTATACCACGGCAGGAAGTCGCATGGGCCAGAAGATGGTCTGGTCGTGCCTCTGCTACTGCCTGATGGTGGGGGCCTTCACGCTGTCACGGAATCTTTGGCTTTCCGTGGGCCTGCTGGCTACCGCCGGCATCTTCTTCAGCGTCTATTCCGCCCTGAACATGTCGATGATGCAGCTCCTCGCGAAGCGTGAGTACCGCAGCCGCATAATGTCGCTCCAGACGATGACCGGCGGCATCACCCCATTTAGCTCGCTGCTGATGGGGCGCATGATTGATGCATGGGGCGCACCATCAGTTGTCGGCGCCTGGGTAGCACTGGGAGCCCTGTGTGCCCTCCTCGTCGGGATCTTCTCGCAGGAGCTGAGGCAGGCTTAGACACGCAATTCTCTGAGGCGATGCATTGGAACTCCTGACCGCAACCCTTGCCCACGGACTTCGTCTTCTCGACGAAAGCGGTCGCCTCACTCCTGACCCCACCTCCCCCGAACTCCTCTTCGGACACCACTCGCTCTTCGTCGTCGACCTCGAGATGAGCGGCTCGAACCCTCAGCTCCACGAAGTCATCGACCTGGGCGGGATCCGCGCCGCTCTTACGCGCTCCCTCGCCGAGGAAGCCGTCTGGGGCGCCCGCGTCAAGCCACGGCACATCGGCAACGCCGTCCCCGGCGCCCTCAAGGTCGTCGGCTACTCTCCGAAAGGCTGGAAGGATGCCGTCGAACTCGACATCGCCTTCGCGAAGTTCGCCGAGGTAGGCCGGGGAGCCGTAATCACCGGCTGGGGTATCGGCCAGGACGTCGCCTTTCTCGTCGAAAGCTGCCGCCGCCAGGGGATTGCCTGGCCGTTTGCCCCAATCGCCATCGACGTCCAGTACATCGCCCGCTTCTTGTTCAAAGGAGGCAGTGATGTCGACCGCTTCAACCTCGGCCATGTCGCGGACCGGCTGGGCATCGGTCGCATGGGCGAGCACGGCGCACTGGCCGACGCCTACGCCACCTACGACGTGCTTTCCCGCCTGCTCGACCGCGCGGCTGCGATGAATGGGGCGGACACCGCTCCTGCTTGACAGCGATCTCCCACAAACTGACGATGAACGTGATGTTCTCGGGGCGGGGTGAAATTCCCCACCGGCGGTGAAAGCCCGCGACTCCACTTCGGTGGACTGATCCGGTGAAACTCCGGGGCCGACGGTACAGTCCGGATGGGAGAGAACACGATCGGTGCTGCTGCAAGAAGCAGGCACCGGGCGTTGCGCGTCTCCCATTGTCTCCCCCGGTCCGTCAGCGATATCGGGGAGGCGCCGTTGTTCACCGGGATCATCGAAGAAGTTGGCAGAGTCGAAGAAGCCGGCGAAGGCTTCCTCTGGATCCGCGCCCCCTACGTCCTGGGTGACGCGCACCTCGGCGATTCGATCGCCATCAACGGCGTTGACCTCACCGTCGCGGAGATCCAAGACGGACGCTTCTTCGCCAACCTCATGCCCGAGACCTACCGCCGTTCAAACCTGGGCGAACTTGCAGCCGGCGACCTGGTTAACCTCGAGCGCAGCGTCCGCCCCCAGGACCGGCTCAGCGGACACATCGTCCGCGGCGTCGTCGAGGGCGTCGGGTCGCTTCATTCGCTCACCCCCGAATCCGACGCGATCATCGCCCGCTTCCTCGCTCCTCCCGAACTGCTCCGCTACATGGTTGTGAAGGGTCCCGTCTGCATCGACGGCGCCAGCCTCACGATCATCGCGAAGGACGCCGAAAGCTTCTCCGTGTCTCTCGTCCAGTACACGCAGGAGCACACGAACATCGTCGCCCGCAAACCGGGCGACCACATCAACCTCGAGACGGACATCATTGCCCGTTATGTCGAACAATTCGTCACCGGGCGCACCGCGGAAGGGAAGAACCAATGACCACCGAAACCGACATGATGCTCACCGTCCCCGAAGCGATCGAAGAGTTCCGCCTTGGCAAGTTCGTCATCATCACCGATGACGAGGACCGTGAGAACGAGGGTGACCTCGTCATCGCCGCGCAGTTCGTCACCCCGGAATCGATCAACTTCATGGCCCGCCACGGCCGCGGCCTCATCTGCACCACGCTGACCGAGGACCGCGTCGCTCAACTCGGCCTGCCGATGATGACCGACAACAACAGCTCCCACTTCGGGACGCCGTTCACGGTCTCCGTCGAAGCCCGCACGGGCGTCACCACAGGAATCAGCGCCGCGGACCGCGCCCGGACCGTCCATGTACTGATCGACCCCGCCTCGACGCCCCGCGACCTGGTCCACCCCGGCCACATGTTCCCCCTCCGCGCTCGCGACGGCGGTGTCCTCGTCCGCGCCGGTCAGACTGAGGCAAGCGTCGATCTCGCGCGCATGGCGGGGCTCCAGCCCGCAGGCGCCCTCTGCGAAATCATGAAGACCAACGGCGAAATGGCGCGGATGCCCGACCTGAAGCGCTTCGCCCGCCGCCACGGGCTCAAGATCCTCACCATCAACGAGATGATCCGATACCGCCTCCGGAACGAGAAGCTCGTCCAGCGAGTCGTGGAGACCAAGCTGCCGACGCAATGGGGCGAGATGATGATTTACGCCTACAAGGCCGTGACGTCGCCGGATGAGCACGTCGCCATCGTCAACGGGCCGATTGACCCCGATAAGCCGATCCTGGTCCGCGTCCACGACCAGTGCGTTACTGGCGACGTCTTCGGCTCGCTCCGCTGCGACTGCGGCGAGCAGAAGGAGCGCGCCATGCAGATGATTGGCGAACAGGGCGGCGTCTTCCTCTATATGCGCCAGGAAGGCCGCGGCATCGGCCTCCACAACAAACTGCGCGCCTACGAACTCCAGGACCAGGGGATGGACACGGTCGACGCGAACCTCGCCCTGGGTTTCGCCGCCGACCAGCGCGAATACGGCATCGGCATGCAGATCCTCGTCGACATCGGCGTGCGCAAGATGCGCCTGATCACGAACAACCCCGCCAAGCGGGCCGGCCTCGAAGGCTACAATCTCGAAGTCGTCGAGCGCGTGCCGATCGTCACCGAGCCCAATAAGCACAACATCCGCTACCTCGACACCAAGCGCCTGCGCATGGGGCACCTCCTCGACGAGGCCGATACCGTCGGCAGGAGCGAATAGGAGGTGCCAGTCGTTGAAGGCTCCGTGGATGGGACCGGGCTTCGCGCCTGCATAGTCGTCGCCCGCTGGAACGAGTTCGTGACCTCGAAGCTCCTCGCCGGGGCGCAGTCCGCCCTCACCGCGCTGGGGCTCGCCGATTCCGACATCACGACGGCCTGGGTGCCGGGCTCATTCGAAGTACCGACAGCAGCCCGCTGGGCTGCCGAGAGCGGACGCTTCGACGCCGTTATCTGCCTCGGTGCCGTCATCCGCGGCGAGACCGCCCACTTTGAATATGTTGCCGGCGGCGCAGCTGAGGGCATTGCGCGCGTCTCCCACGACACGGGAGTGCCGGTCATCTTCGGCGTCTTGACCGTGGATTCGGTGGAACAGGCCCTGGCCCGCGCGGGCGGCAAGGACGGGCACAAAGGGGAAGAGTCCGCTCGCGCCGCCATCCAGATGGCAAACCTGCGGAAGCTCCTGGCTGATTAGTTCTTCTTGAGGTAGTCCTCGGCCGCCCAGCCATCTCCGGCGGGTGTGTGAAGCTTCCACCAGGTGAGCGAGTCCGCAGACTGCGGACCATCCACGATCGTGATCGTCGTGCCGTCCGGCAGGCAGGTGACTGCGGCGTTTGAGCGTGCCGGCCCGGACCGCACGTTCAGGCAGTCCCCGGTCCCAGTGACCGTGACCGAGTCTCCCGCCTTGAACTTGGCGTTGGGATTCGGGGTTCCCGCGGGGAGAGGCGTCGTGGCCCCCTGCGCCGGGGTCGCTGCCGGCGTCAGTGCCGCGCCGGGCAGGGCCGTCGTCGTGGATACTGCGCCAGTCGATCCGCTCCCGCGGAATTGGTCGCCAAGCCACACCACTCCAAGAGCAACGACCACCACCAGGACCGCCGCGACAGGGACGTACCAGTACCGCAGGATGCGATGCCGGTTATAGATGCTCGGCATCCCCCTGGCGAGCGAGGCATGGTCGGCGGTCGAACCGACGTACCGTTTCCGCGCAGCCGGGCGCGGACTGGTGCCGATGACCGGCTCGTGGCCACCGACCACCGGCATCTGCGTCGTTTCGGTACCGCCACCTACCACTTCCTCGGCGGGAGCCACTGTCGGAGCGACCCGTGGCCGCGCCTCGAACCGGATCGGCTGATTCGGGCGGGCGTCAGGCGCGGGACGGGGCGCCACGCGGGTTCCCTCGCCCGGGTGGGGAGCCGGCTGACCGGCCGGGGCGTCACCGGTGTACGCCATTGCTACGGGCACGATCTTGTGCGTGGACTCCGTCGCGCAACCACCGTTCGTTACCCAGCAGCCCGGGTGATGCATCACCTCGCAGCCTTCACAACGAAGCACCGCCTCTCCCTGGGCGAACGGCCGGTTGCAGAGAGGGCAGAATCGTTGAGACGGGGCTGCGCTGGTCACGGTCGCTCCATCGTCCGAGTATCAAGCGAGTCAGGGTCACCTTCAACCGCTCACCCTGACCGCCGCTTCACCGGCCGCAGGTATCCATCAAGCGCCGGGCGTCTACCATGGCGCTATGGCATATCGCGTTCTCGGCATCAACGGCAGTGTCCGCCCACACAGCAGCGCGAATCGCGCGCTGCGCCTCGCCCTCCATGGGCTCGAAGCAGCGGGCGCCCAGTGCGAATCCTTCGAGATCGGCTCCCTGCCCCTCCTCGACGGCCGCCCCGACGACCAGTACCCGGCTGCGGTCGCCGCGTGGCGCGCGGCCTGCGAAGCCGCCGATGCCCTGCTCATCGTCGTGCCGACGTTTCACGGTGGCGCCCCGGGCAGCCTCAAGAATGCCCTCGACTTTCTCGACATCCCCCAGGTCGGCGGCAAGCCCTTCGCCATCATTGGCATCGCCGCCGGCGATGCCGAACCGGGCGTCACCGACGTCACCCGCGTGATGCGCCACATCGGGGGCATCGCCGCCGTTCCCGACGTCGTCATCTCCCGCTCCGCCGACCACTGGGGACCGGACGAACAGCCCTCCAACAAGGGTGTCGTGATTGCAATCGCCAAGGTCGCGGAGGATCTGCTGATGGTTTGTGCGCTCCGCGCCGAAGGCAAACTCCCGCAGCCGTGACCGCCGGGGCCGATGACCGCACCTGCCCCGAGTGCGGCATTACGCTGGTCACCGCCCCAGGTTCCCATCCCTCACGCTGCTCGACCTGCGGCTACTTCAGGCGACGCCTCCCGACCGTGGGCGTCGCCATGGTCGTGCGCGATCCGAACGACTGCGTACTCCTGGGAAAGCGTGCCCACGGACCCGAAGCTGGCCTGTGGTGCATCCCCTGCGGCCGGCTCGAATGGGATGAAGACGTCCGCCGCGCCGCTGAACGGGAGCTCCTGGAGGAGACCGGACTTACCGCCCGGGCGGGGGCCATCGTGGCGGTGCACTCGAACTTCCACGACCTCGAACGCCAGACGGTCGGGATCTGGTTCGCGGCGGAGGGTTGGAGCGGAGCAGCACATTGCGCCGACGGCGAACTGACCGAACTCGCATGGTGCGACCCGGCCAGACCGCCTGAACTCGCCTTCCCCACGGACGCCCTGGTCCTCTTAGAGTTAGCGCAGGAGCGGCCAGTAGCGGAAGACGACGCGGCCCACTAGACCGCGCGGTGGCACCCGTCCAAAGACACGGCTATCCGTACTTTCCCGCGGGTTGTCGCCTTCGAGCCAGAGCTGGCCGTGCAGGTCAACCCAGGTCACGCGCTTCACCAGCGTCCGGGAGGGCTCTCGAGGGTCAGCCGCAAGGACGACGTCGCCCGGGCGAGGAAGCCGCCGGGCGAAGGCCTTCCGGTCGACCACTACGTAGTCGCCAGCATGCAGCGCCGGCTCCATGCTGGCCCCGGCGACCGCGTAACACGAATAGCGCCACTTGAGCCACGCGATGGCTGCAGCGATTTCCGCGAGCACGCTGCAGATGGCGAGGCGGACGAGCCACCGGGGTTGTTCGTCCGCCTCGCGCTTCATGACCAGTACCGTACGCCGTTACCCGGCGCGGTAGAACGCCACGTCGCGGCCTTTCGTGGCCCAGAAGATCCCATGAATCTTCTCGATCGTGGCGAGCAGCGCTTCGCCGTTGGCCGGGTCGCTTTCCGTCTTGTTCTTCGAGCAGAGCTTCGCCGCCTGCCAGAAGGTGGTGTGCAGGTCGGGGTACTTCTCCAGGTGCTCCGGCTTGAAGTAGTCGTGCCAGAGGATGTCGAGCTCTCGCTTGGCGATCTCCGCCTGCTGCTCCTTGATCGCGATGAAACGAACCCGTGTGTTCCGGCTTGCAAGGTCCGAGCCTTCAGGCAAGGCAGCCAGCTTCTTCTCCATCGAGAGCACAGCCTCCGCCGCGATTCGGGCCGAAGCCGGGTCATAGATTCCGCAGGGACCGTCGCAATGGGCGTAAGCCTTCTTGGAAGGGCGGAATACACCGGTCAGGAAACTCATAGTCAAATTGCTCCTTGGTTTCTCTGGTGGCTATCAAGCCAGGTTCTTATCAGATTATAGACAATTCCCGAAAAATTACGGGAACGAGTCCTGGGCGCAGGTCCTCACGCGTCACGTGCACGCTCTGGTACCCTTAGGTGGCATGGATCACCTCCAAATCGAACGTCGGCCACAGCTGCGAGAGCCAGTCGCATTTGTCGCCTTTGCGGGCTGGAATGATGCCGCGAGCGCGGCGACAAACGCCGCCCGCTTCATGGTACGCCGCCTCCGGGCGCGCAAGTTCGCAAGCATCGACCCCGAGGACTTTTTCGAGTTCTCGAGGTCGCGCCCGAACGTCCGCATCGACCTCTCCCAATCGCGCGAGTTGTCCTGGCCAACCTGCGATTTCTTCTACGCGCGCAACCCGTCGGGTGACCACGATGTCATCATCGCCATCGGCGTTGAACCACACCTCCGCTGGAAGACCTTCGCCTCGGTATACGGAAGTCTCTTTTCCGAACTGGGCGTTACCCTCGCCGTATCCCTCGGCGCCATGATGGCCGACGTCCCCCACACCCGCCCGGTGCGCGTCACCGGTACCGCTATCGATGCCCGGGTCGGCGCGAAGCTCAACCTCTCCACCTCGCGCTACCAGGGGCCAACAGGCATCGTCGGCGTCCTCCAGGACACGATGCGGTCCTCCGGCGTCGGCACGGCGAGCTTCTGGGCCAACGTCCCCCACTACATCACGACGGCCCAAAACCCTCTCGCGACGAAAGCCCTGCTCGTGCGCGCCCAGGCGATGATCGGCGTTGAATTCGACTTCACGAACCTCGCACGCGCCGGTGACCGGTTCATCTCCGAGGTAGACACCGTCATCTCCGGGAACCCGGAGATCGTCGAGTACGTGAAGCGGCTCGAGGCTGCCGTCGATAGCGGCGAAGCAGATTCGCAAGCGGATTCCCAGGCGGAAGAGCCAAACGCGCAGGCCCCCGTCGAAGACCTGGTCACCGATATCGAAGAGTTCCTCCGCCAGCAGCGCCCACCCGACTGACCCTCCGATCCCGGTGCCTGACATGGCATGCCCGAAACACGGTAGGATCGGAGGCCATGAGCAACCGAAGAATCCTCGCTATCTACGGTCACCCCGACGACGAAGGCCAGGTCACTGGCGCGCTGGCCCATTTCATCGCCGCTGGCGACCAGGTCACCCTGGTTTGCGCGACCCGTGGCGAGGTCGGCGAAATCAGCGATCCATCCCTCGGCACCGCCGACACCCTCGGCTACGTCCGCGAACTCGAACTCCGGGCGGCCATGGCCCAGATCGGCCTCGCCGACGTCCGTTTCCTCCCCTTCCGCGACAGCGGTATGGATGGCACCCCAGAGAACGACGATCCCCGCTGCCTCCATCAGCAGCCGGCTGAGGTGGTCGTTGCGGAGATCGTGAAGATCATGCGCGATACACGCCCGCAGATCGTCTTCACCTGGGACCCCACCGGCGGCTACGGCCACCCCGACCACATCGCGGTCCATAAGCACACCCTCGCCGCCTTCGATGCCGCCGGCGACCCGAAAGCATTCCCCGGGGCGGGCGATCCCTGGCAGCCCGAGCGCCTGTACTGGGGCGCACGCAGCATGAAGACGTTCGCCTCTATCTGGCTCGAGATGGAAGAGAAGGGACTCCTCACCGAAGCGCTCGACCCGGAGCGCAAAGAGCGCTTCCTGAAGGCCATCGCCGAACCGGAAAAGCCGGCCAGCCTTGTCCACGACGCCCGCCCCTACATCGAAATGAAGCGCAAAGCATCGAGCATGCACCGCAGCCAGTTCGGCGAAAACAGCATGTTCGCGCGCATCCCCGAGCAAATGCGCGACCGTTTCTACGGCGAGGAGCGCTTCTACCAGGCGCGCCCGGCGTGGCCCGACAACGCGGAACCCATCCGCGGCTTCGACGCCCTGCCCGCGGCGAAATGATCCCTCCCCTTAGCCGCGAGTTCCCGCCCGTCTTCGACGGCCACGAGGACTTCATCACCCAGGTGAAGCGCCCTCAGACGGGCATTACCCGGTCGGCGCCGCGCGACTTCCTTGAAGAGTCGGAGAAGGGGCACGTCGACCTGCCCCGGGCGATGCGGGGCGGACTGGGCGGCTGTTTCACCTCGATCTACCTGACCAACGAGCGGGCGGAAATGGGCGCCCTCGCCTACACAATGGACGAACTCAACGACCTCTTCGGCATCGCCGACCGCTCCGAAGGTCGCTTCCAAATCTGCCACACGGTCACGGAAATCCGCCACGCCTGGGCGAACGACGCCTTCGCCTCGGTGATCATGTTCGAAGGCGCCGACCCCATCTCTCGCAGCCTGAAGGAACTCCGCGTCTTCTACGAGGCTGGCCTCCGCTGCCTCGCCCCCACATGGAGCCGCTCGACCATCTTCGCCCACGGCGTCGCCTTCGATGGCAGCCTGCCGGAGAGCGGGCTCACCGAGGCCGGCCGCGACCTGGTCAGCGAATGCAACCGCCTAGGCATCCTGCTCGATGTGTCGCATATCAATCCCGCCGGCTTCTGGGACATGCTTTCCGAGTCGAAGGTTCCCCTCGTGGCGAGCCATTCGAGCGTGAAGGCCATCTCGCCCCACGCCCGCAACCTCGATGATGACCAGGTCCGCGCCGTCGCGAAGAAGGGCGGCACGATCGGGATCAACTTCGCCAACATTTTCCTGCGGCCGGACATGCAGGGCGATGACGACACTCCGCTCGACCTCATCGTCGAGCATTTCGCACACATCGTGAACCTCGTGGGCGATGAGCACGTCTCCTTCGGCACAGACTTTGATGGAACCACCGTGCCCGCCGTCGTGAAGGACGCCGCCGGCCTCCCGGTCGTCCTGCGAGCACTGGCCCAAAAGGGCTTTCCCGATACGACCATGGAGCGCATCTGCAACGCCAACTTCCTCCGCGTTGCCTCGCAGGCCTGGCGCGAAGGATAAGGAAGCCGACCGTAGTCAATTAACTTGACCGATACAGTCAACAATCGATACGATTAACCCCGGAGCGCGGGAAGGCCAGCCATGCATATTCTTCCGGACCGGGTGCCCTGGTACATCGTTGGCCCCTTGATGGGCCTCACGGTGGTGGCCTTCTTCGCCATCGCCAACAAGCCGATGGGCGCCACCACCGCCTACGCCGAGACCTTCCAGTTCGCCGCCCGCCGCAAGGTGAAGGAGTTCTGGCGCGTCTGGTTGTTCGTCGGCATGGCCGCCGGCGCGCTGCTCGTCAGCGTGCTCCGCGGCGGCCCATCCCTGACCATGAGCTATGGCCTGCTCGGAACCCTGGTCCCGGTCGGCCTGTTAATTCCTATCCTCTTCGGGGCAGGGCTTGCGATGGGCTTCGGCGCCCGCTGGTCGGGCGGCTGCACCTCCGGCCATGGCATTCGCGGGATGTCCGCCCTCTCCCCGGCGAGTATCGCCGCGACGATGACATTCATGGCCGTCGCGGTTTCGTTCACCTTCTTCCTCCACATAGTCACGGGGGGATCGCTGTGAACCGCATCAGTTTCCTCGCCGGCGCTGCCTTCGGCTTCCTCGTGGCCGCCGCCCGCCTCAATGACTACAACGTCATCCACGACATGCTCCTCCTGCGCGAGCCCGACGTGTTCCTCATGATGGCATCCGCCATCGGCGTGGCCGCGCCGACCCTCGCCTACATGAACAGGAAGCACTGGAGGACCCTGGACGGCGAACTGAACCTCCGCCGCCAGCCTGTGAGCCGCAAGAACATCACCGGCGCCGCCGTCTTCGGAGCGGGCTGGGCGGTTGCTGGCAGTTGCCCCGTCCCCGCGCTCGCAATGACCGTCGGCGGGAGTGTCCTCGGGCTTTTCGTCATGGCCGGCCTCTTCACCGGCATCGTCCTCCGCGACGCCGTCGAAGCGCGGTCGATCCAGCCTCTACTCCGCCGCTTCCGCGCTTCATCAGAAACCGAAGCCGCCGGCGTCCAGGGCTAACCTGCGTCAGGTCCTACGGCTCTTCGCGGCGCGCCTGCTGCCGGCGTTCGTAGTTCTCGAACGCCCGTTGCACCATTGGCCGCCTGCGCCCCTCGGGCTTGTTGAGCGCATAGCCGGGGTCTGCTTCGCCCGTCGATGAGAGCATGTGCAGCCCGAATGACCCGTAGATGTGGGACGTAAACCCGGCCGCATCCTGTTGCTGGTTGATCGCCAGCTTAATCATGCGCAGCTGAAACGGGTCGTTCTCCGCGACCCGCGTGGCATAGGCCATCGCCTCGTCCTCGAGCTTCGCCTTCGGGACGACGAAGTTCACGAAGCCCAGTTCCTCCGCCTCCTCAGCATCGACGAAGCGGCTCTCGAACAGGATCTGCTTCGCCCGCCGCGGGTGCATGTCCCAGGGCACGGAAAAGTACTGGAAGTTCGTCGGCAGGAACATCGCGTCCTCGGCCGCGAAGATGACGTCGCACGCCGAGGCGATCATCCATCCCGCGAAGATGCAGTAGCCCTGGACCGCCGCGACCGTCGGCTTCGGCAGGTTCCGCCAGCGCAACGTGGGTTCGATGTTCATCGCCCACGACCTCTTGTACTTACCACGGAGCCCTTCGCCCGTCGGGCGCTCTTTCAGGTCGGCAAGCGACTCGGGCGTTCCCAGGTCGTGCCCGCCGGAGAAGTGATCGCCGGCCCCCATGAGCAGGACAACCCCAACGCTGTCGTCGTCCGCCGCGCGCGCGAAGGCGTGGTCCAGTTCCTCGATGAGCTGCCGGCTCTGTGCATTCCGGTATTGCGGCCGGTTCAGGATGAGCCGTGCGACTCGCCCCGTCTGTTCGTAACGAATGAACTTGTAGTCCGCCATCTTAACTCCTACTCTGGTGGCCCCATCCCCGAAATGCCCGCTGCCACCAGACGGTCGTAGTCCTCTTGCCCGATGCCGAGCAACTCCGAAAGCACCTCGGCTGTGTGCTGCCCGAGCAGCGGTGCTGGCCGTACTTCGGTTGCCGTGGTGCGGGAGAAGCGCAGCGGGTTCGCGACCTGCGGCCACTTCCCGGTTTCGTCGTGCGCAACCTCCACGACCACTCCCCGCTCCCGGAATCGCGCGTCCGCCGCAACTTCAGGGGCCGTGAGCACGGGCGCGACGATTACCCCCGCCGCCCGCAGGCGCGCCACGAGTTCGTCACGCTCGGATCCACGCGTCCACGCGCCAATCGTCGCTTCGAGTGTGTGTTCATTCGCCTTGCGGAGCCCGTTCATCGCGAACCGATCATCGGAGCGCCACTCTGCGTGGCCGGCGGCGACGCAGAACGCCTCCCACTGGGCCTCCGATTCGCACGCAAGCGCCACCCATCGGTCGGTGCCGGTGCACGGGAAGATGCCGTGCGGCGCGAACGTATGGTGCCGATTCCCCATCCGCCCCCGCACCGCCCCGGTCATCCGGTATTGCAGGGCCGCATCCCCGATCTGCACGAGGTTCGCCTCCTGCATCGACAGGTCGATGTACTGCCCGTGCCCGGTGCGGTTCCGGTAGTGGAGCGCTGTCAGGATCCCTGAAAGCGCGTGCAGCCCGGCCACCGCGTCGGGGTACATCTGCCCCGAGTTCATCGGCGGTCCCTCCTCGTACCCGAGCAGCGCCGACATCCCCGACGTCGGCTCGATGGTCCCGCCAATCCCGGGGACGTTCTCCCAGGGGCCGCCCCGGCCGTACGCCGACAGGCTGCAGAGGATGACACCTGGATTGATCGCCTTCATCACCTCGTAGCCGATGCCAAGGTTGCCCAGCACTCGCGGCGAGAAGTTCTCTGCCACGACGTCGGCGAACGGCAGAAGCCGCTTGAAGATCTCGAGCCCCTCGAGCGTCTGCAGATCCAGCGTGATGCAGCGCTTGTTCAGGTTCACTGAGTTGTAGAGCGCGTTGCAGTTCCACGGGTGCTCTGCCGTCGCGACCTCATGGAGCATCTTCGCCAGCGGCGCGTGATAGTCCCCCCGCCACGAATCCGGCCGCTTCCGCACCTCGATCTGGATGATATCGGCGCCCAGCAGGCCGAGCATCTCGGTGCAGAACGCCCCGGCCCAGGCCTGAGTGATGACGATCCCTCGAACTCCGGTCAGCGGCCCCTTCACGAGTTTCCCCCGGGCGGAGGCGCGCCTGTCCGCAACTCCCACGGCGTTTCCGACATGCGGAAGGAAGGTCCCGGATAGTCGACCGAACTCTGGGCTTCCGTTGGCTTCGCCCAGAACTTTCGGCCCCGCAGGTGCGCGTTCGCGGCCAGGTCGTCCATGTTAAGCACGGGACCCGCGACAACGCGTCTCGCAGCCAGTTCCTCGAACAGGTCCATCTTCTTCCACTCGCGCATCGCCGTTTCCACCCGCTGGACGTACTCATCCTTGTGTGCGGCGCGGTAATAGCTCGGCTCCCAGCGAGGGTCCTCCGCGAGGTCGGTCAGCCCGAGCAGGTTCATCGCGTCCCGCCAGAAGTGGGCGCGGCTGATCGTCAGCGCGAAGTACCCGTCCGCCACCTCGACGGGGCCACCGGTCATGTCCAGCTCCCGGCGACGGCCTCGATTCTCTCCAGAGTACATCGCCCCCAGCATGGCGGGCGCGAAGGCGGCAGCCATCACGTCGACTTCCGCGACGTCGAGCTCCTGCCCCTCGCCCGGATGCAAGTCGCGGTGGTGCAGCGCAGCCATGACCGCCGCATACGCCGCTGTTCCCGCGCAATACGATGCCTGCCAGCCCGAAGGCTTCAGCGGCTCGCGATCGGCGAGGCCGTTGATCGAAGCCCACCCGCTGAGAGCAGCGACAGCCAGATCGTTGCCCGGCGCCTCCGCGAGCTCGCCGGTCACCCCGAACGGCGTGACGTGCACCATGATCAGTGCAGGGTTGGCAAGTTCCTCATAGCCGAGGCCGAGCCGCGCCAGATCCGATGGCCGGCAACTGGAAACGAGGACGTCGGCCCGGCCGATCAAACCACGGACCAACGCTCGCTCCGCCTCGTCTTCAACGTTGAGCACGACCGACTGCTTGTTCGCGAGCACGTAGGCGGCGGGGATCGATTCTCCCTCGGGGGAGAACGGTGCGAGGACCCGGACCGGGCTACCCCCGGGCGGCTCCACCATCACCACCGTCGCCCCGAAGTCCGCCAGCATGCGCGAGCACCACGCCCCCGAGAACGAGGATGAGATGTCTACGACACGGAGATCGTCGAGTGCCTGCACGACCGCGAATCATACACACGCCGGGTTCATGAGCCGGTACGAAAGGGTAGGGGGTGCCGGGTACAAAGAAAAAGGGGGCTGCCAGACCGGCAGCCCCCTCCATCTACTGGTTGCGGATTCCGTCTACTGTGCGCACTTCTGCAGCGGCGCCAGGAGCGGCTGAGCCGCCTTCTGCTGGTCGCTCATGACCTTCAGGGCATCGGCGTTGGAGGTGTCCTTCGCGAGACGAGCGTTCGTCGCGCTTTCCTCGTTGAGAGCACCTACGCCGGCCGTGCAAGCGGCTTTGAGGTCCGTCGGAGCGGTGATCTTCCCGTTGAAGATGTCCGCCGGCATCGGGATCGCGTTCTTGTCGAGAACGGCCTTCCACGCGTCGATCACGGTGTTCTCAGCGGTCAGCGTGCTCGCAAACGGCTCCACCGGACCAAGCTTGGTGATGGCTGCCTGGTAGGTCGCCCGGGACCGGTAGGCCTCGTTGACAGCCTCGAGGATCACGTCCTTCACGGGCCGTGCGGTTGCCGCGGCCTGCTGGCTAACCTGTGGGTTGCTGGCGGCCGTGGTTGGGGTCGTCGAGCTGCTACTACCACCGCAGGCGGCGCCAATGATCGCTGCCCCCATGACCCCGGCGACCATTGCGGTGACGCCAAATCGGATGTGCATTCTGTTCACTCCAGAGCAAGTATTCAGCTCCCCAGACTATGTCCCGCTCGCACTAGGAAGACCGGCGTATTCCAAGAAATTGACTGCTGTTCTCATAGACGTCCCCTATTCCGCCTTTACCAATGGCCCGTTTGAGTCTGGCTCGCCCGCGCAACTGCACCACACCGGACCTCCCCTCGGGGCGAACATCCATTGACTTCGGATTTGAAGCTCCCCATCTTTGTCTCACACTACCCACATCCTGCGGCGTGAGTCTCGGGAAGGCCGTGCGGGGCCACCACCCATCTGGACACATTCACCAGGAGTCTGTTTTTGCCATCCACTGTGCTCGGGCTGCCAGCCCACGTATTGCTCGTCCACGCCGCAGTAATTTTCGTTCCCGTCGCCGCGGCCCTGTTCATCGGCATCGGGTGGCATAAGGCGTGGCGCCAGCGCTACGGGATCATCCTGGCAGGCATGGCGGTGATCGGTTTCGGTTCGGCGTTCCTCTCCCAGCAGACGGGCGAAGCCCTGCAGCGCAGCGTTCGGAACGCGGCACAGGCAGCTGGCGCCGGGCGTGTCAGCTTCGGCGACCATCCCGAACAGGGAAGCTCAGCGATGTTCTTCGCGTTTCTCTTCGCGGTCGCCACAATCGCTGTCTATCTCGTCGATCGGCGCCAGTCCACCGGTGACGGCTCGAAGAAGCCGCTCCCGGTGTGGGGTCCCACCGCTGCCTACGCCGTCGCGATGGTCCCGGCACTTCTCGCACTCGTCACGATGGTCGCGGCGGGGCACTCCGGCGCGACGCTCGTCTGGCATGACCTCGGAAACTACGTCCACAGCTAGGCGAAACGCAGCTTATTCGAGCACCGGCTCCAAGACGAAACCCTCTTTCTCCTCGTCTCCGCCGACGGACGAGAAGGTCCTCCTCAGCGGGATCTCCTTCATCGTCACAGCAAGTACCA